>ERZ802830.36-NODE-36-length-106183-cov-138.478_pt1 | contig 106183 bp, 106 predicted proteins | sample MGYA00345654_ERZ802830 | MGnify/ENA primary metagenome ERZ802830 (study PRJEB30503, sample SAMEA104212375) | marine metagenome | biome: Westerlies Biome; feature: [SRF] surface water layer (ENVO:00010504) within the epipelagic zone...; material: water...
CAAAAAGTTTTGCTGATGAGGTTGCCGAACAGTTAAAATAAATTATGTCAAAACTGATCCATAAAAGAATTCTCGTTAAATTTAGCGGAGAATCTGTTGCTGGCGATGATGAGCATGGCATAGATCCTAAAATATTAGACCAAATGGCATCTTCAGTAAGCTCTTGTAAGGAGCTTGGAGCTCAAATTGGTATTGTAATTGGCGGGGGAAACCTTTTTAGAGGTGAAAAATTAAACAAAGCTGGAATGGATAGAGTCGCTGGAGATCATATGGGCATGCTAGCCACAGTTATGAACGGAATAGCTCTTAGAGACTCTCTTGAGCGAGCTGGAATCAAAACAAGAGTTATGTCAGCTATATCTATGTCAGGCATTGTTGAGCATTATGACAGAAGACTTGCAATTCAGCTTTTAAGTGATGGTTATGTTGTAATATTTACAGCTGGTACAGGAAACCCATTTTTTACTACTGACACTGCAGGCTGTCTTAGGGCAATTGAAACTCAATCTGATTTAATGTTAAAGGCAACAAGAGTCGATGGAGTTTTTGACTCTGACCCTGAGCTTAATAATGACGCAAAATTTTATACAGATTTATCATTTGATGAAGCAATATCTAAAAATCTTAAAGTAATGGATGCAACTGCTTTGACCCTAGCTAGAGACCATAAGTTACCTATTAAAGTTTTTAATGTTAATACTGCAAATGCATTAAAAGATATAATTTGCGGTGAAAAAATAGGTACGTTAATATCATAATATGAGTGAAATAATAAATAATGCGACAGATAGAATGGAGAAATCTGTAACGTCCTTAAATCAGGCTTTCAATAAAATTAGAACAGGAAGAGCTAATCCTTCAATTCTTGATGATATTAAAGTTGATTATTACGGAAATTTAACAGTTCTAAATCAAGCTGCAAGTATCAGTGTTGAGGAAGGAAGATCTTTAGTAATATCTCCATGGGATAAAAGCTTAATTCCCGAAATTGAAAAAGCTATAATGAACTCAAACCTTGGTTTAAATCCAAGCACTTCTTCAGATCTAATTAGAATAACCATGCCATCTTTAACTGAAGAAACTAGACAGGACTATATCAAGCAAGCTAGGTCTGAAGCAGAAAACTCAAGAGTATCTATTAGAAATATTAGAAGAGATGCTAATAATGCTGTTAAAGAAAATCAATCATCAGGAGAGATATCTGAAGATGAGTTAAGGCGAATGGAAGACTTAATTCAAAAAGAAACTGATAAGTTTATTGGTATTGTAGATTCAGAATTGAAAAATAAAGAAGCTGATCTTTTAGAAATATAAAAAGCCATTATGGCTATTAATTCCCAAACAAAAAATTCAAAAAAATCAATGAATGTTGCCATTATTATGGATGGCAATGGCAGATGGGCCATATCAAATTCGTTAAATATAAGTAAAGGTCATAAAAAGGGAGTTGAGATTGTTAGAAAGATAGTAGAAGAATCTGTGAGACAAAATATTTCTTCTTTAACTCTTTATGCATTTAGCTCAGAAAACTGGTCGAGACCAAAAGCAGAAATAGAAGCAATAAAGAAATTAGTTATAGATGCAATAAATAATCAAGTTCCTGAATTAATAGAACAAAAAGTTAAATTAAGATTTTTTGGTCATGTAAATAAATTTGGTAAAAAGATTGTAAGTAAAATAGAAGAGGCTGAAAATGCAACTTATACTGATGAGGGCTCTCTAAATTTAAATGTAGCTTTAGGTTATGGCGGAAGACAAGATTTTTTAGATATAACTAAAGATATAGCTACTAGAGTTCTATCTAATGAGATTAAAATTGACGATATTGATGAGGATACAATAAGTCAATTGTCTTCGGTTCCAGTTAATGATATTGATTTATTAATTAGAACAGGTGGTGATAGGCGAATAAGTAACTTTTTGTTATATCAGATAGCATATTCTGAGATTGTCTTCATTGATAAATATTGGCCAGACTTTACAAAAGAAGATTTTATAGAATGTATTGATAATTTTAAAAAAGTGAGCAGAAGATTTGGAAAACGAATATAAAACAAACTTATTAAAAAGATTCATAACTTCTATTGGAATTATTGTGCCAATAATTTTGGTGATAATGCTTCAAAATTTTTGGGTTTTTACAGTTATGATTTCTATAATTTGCTGTCTTGCATTTTATGAATGGGTTACAAATAACTTAATAAATAGATACCTTTTTGGATTTAATCTAATATTTTTATTTTGGTTTTGCTCTGTTTATTTTGTCTACGATTATTCATTAATGTTAGATGATGCTTTAGTTCAATTCTCAGAAGTTTTTAGCTCCTTATCGGTATATGACATTTTTTTATTAATTGTTCTTAATACGGCTATTTTTGATACTGTTGCTTATATCATTGGATCAAATTTTGGAAAAAATTACATCACACCGCGAATAAGCCCTAACAAAACCTTTGAAGGCCTTGTTGGAGGAATAAGTGGATCAGCAATTTTTAGTTTAATTATTTGCCAAGTTTATAATTTAAATTTTTGGCTAGTTTTAATTTTTATTATTGGGGGCATATTTGCCTTTATTGGAGATCTCAATATCAGTTTTCATAAAAGACAAAGAGGTATTAAAGATACTGGATCAATATTACCAGGTCATGGTGGAGTACTAGATAGATTAGATTCACACCTTATTGCTACACCAATATTGCTTATTTTGACTTTAGAAGTCTTTATACTGCTATGAAAAATATTGTTTTACTTGGAGCGACAGGTAGCATTGGTGATAATGTTTTAAGTGTAATAGAGCAGAATAAAGACAGTTTAAATCTCTATGGGATTGCTTTAAATTCTAATATTTCCAAGGCTAACCAAATAATTAATGAACATTCTCCAATGTTTGTATACATAGAGGAGGTTAACGAGATACTTTTAGAGAAGTCTATTTCAGAAGGTAGCTTAAGTGTTCTTAATGGTAAGGCAGAGCTCAAAGAATTGCTCAATGATCCTAATGTTGATGTAATTATTTCTGCTATTTCAGGTTTCGCTGGATTAGAGACAACCTTAATGGCAGCTAAAACAGGTAAAGTTATTCTTCTTGCTAACAAGGAGAGTATTGTTGTTGCTGGAGATATTATTTTACCTTTAGCTAAAGAGTATGGTTCAACAATTATTCCAATTGATAGTGAGCATAACGCTATTTTTCAATGTTTAGATTCTGAAAAAAATACTAATGATGTCTCAAAAATTATTATCACAGCATCAGGAGGCCCTTTTGAAGGTAAGAAGCTATTAGATCTTAAAGATGTAACTAAAAAAGAAGCTCTGAATCATCCAAATTGGGACATGGGTTCAAAAATTTCTATAGATTCAGCAACATTGGTAAATAAATGCTTGGAGCTTATCGAGGCAAGATATTTATTTGACTTAAATGAGAAATATTTTGAATTAGTTATACACCCACAAAGCATAATACACTCGATAGTTACATACATAGATGGAAGTAGTCTTTGTCATATGAGTAATCCAGATATGAAAGTTCCAATATCTCATGCACTGTCTAATTCTAATAGGCTGCCTATAAATTTTTTAGAAATAGACTTTTCTTCTTTGGAGTTAAGTTTTAAAAACTTTCCATCTGATAGAAAGAATCTAGAAAATATAGCAAGAGAAATATGTAATGTGGGCGGATCATCTGGAACTATTTTTAATGCAGCAAATGAGATAGCTGTTCAAGATTTTCTCTTAAATAAAATAAAATTTAATGATATTTATGAAGTTATATATAGAACTTTTGATGCCATAACTGTGTCTAACAACCTAAACGTTGAAGCTATTTATGAAATTGATCATCAAGCACGCATGGAGGCAGAGAAGATGGTAAAATCCATCACTTAAAAAAACTGATTATGACCACACTTATATACATTGCATCTTTTTTAGCTCTTCTTGGAGTTTTGGTGACTATTCATGAATATGGACATTTTATCGTTGCAAGAATGTGTAAAGTTCATGTGCAAAGATTTTCTCTAGGAATGGGGCCAGTTTTGTACAAAAAAGTTGATAAACAAGGTACAGAGTTTGCATTATCACTAGTTCCTCTTGGGGGTTATGTCTCCATGATTACAGAAAAGTTAATTGAGCTAGAGCCAGAGACAAGGGCACTTTTAACTGAAGAGCAAATAAAAAACACCTTTGATTCAAAACCTAAATGGCAAAGAGCATGCATAATGTTTGCAGGCCCACTGGCAAATTTCCTTTTATCTATTTTTATTTTCTCAATAATATTTTTAAATACCCCCGATCCTCAAACAGTAGCTGTTATAAAAAATATTGATAGCTCTATTGAGTTAAGGTCTTCAGATCAATTTATCCTTCCAGGTGATGAAATTGTATCTGTGAATTCAACGGTAATTAGAGATCCCAAAGATCTAAATTTAGAATTATTATCATTTGCCGGATATACAGGACCAATAAATTTTAGTTTAAAAAGATTAGATATAAATGAGTTGGTTGAAGTGGAGATTGTTGTTGATAGCTTTCTGCCAACCAGTGAATCCCAATCCAATCCTTTGAAATTCCTTGGATTAGAGGTTGATTATATGATGAAGCCCATTATAGGTGATGTCATTTCTGGCGGATCAGCCGATGTTGCTGGATTAATGCAAAATGATGTAATTTTAAAGATTGAAAATACTAGAATCAATTATGCTAACCAAATTGGTGCTGAAATATCCTCAATACCAGATACAAATGTCTTCATTGATGTTCTAAGAAATAATGAAATTAAGAGTCTTCCCGTTAATATAGGAAGATTTACAAATAATGAAGGGGTAGACATAGGCATGCTTGGCGTAACCTTTGGAACAAAAAGAACTATCAGTCAGTCTATTTCAAAGGGAGTGTATGAAACATACAACTTAAGCGTCAAAACATTGCAATTTATAGGCAAAATGTTGACTGGTAATATGGGTACAGAAAACCTGAGTGGCCCAATTGGAATTGCTCAAATGGCAGGAAATACAGCCCAAGCAGGCTTCCTTCCATTTATGTATTTAATGGCTCTTTTAAGTATCAGCCTAGCTGTATTAAACTTATTACCTATACCTGTTTTAGATGGCGGCCAACTAACTTTGCTTGGTATAGAGGCTCTTCGAGGCAAGCCTTTGCCTGAAAAAGCAGAAAACGTTATTTATACAGGTGGCGCAGTAATAGTTGGCGCACTTATGATTTTTGCAATATTTAATGATGTTTCAAGATTTTTATAGGAACCTATAATTGAAATCATTAAAACTATATATCCTCGGCATTTTACTAACATCAAATCTTATTGCTTTTGATGAGTTTTTAGTAAGTGATATAAGAATAATTGGTCTTCAAAGAGTATCCACTGGAAGTATTTTTAATGTAATACCTATAAGTGTTGGAGACAAAATTGATTTACGTAAGTCGTCTGATATCACTAGATCACTTTTTGCAACAGAACAATTTGATGATATACAAATTGCAAAAGACGGCAACACTCTAATCATTATGGTAGAAGAAAGACCATCAATTTCTGCTATTGAAATTTCTGGAAACAAAGCACTTAAGACTGAGCAATTAATTGAAAGCCTTGACGGTGTTGGCATTAAAGAGGGCGAGGTATATAAGAGATCTACGCTTGAAAATGTTAAATCTGAATTAGTTAGATCTTATGCCTCTAATGGAAGGTATGGAGCTGGTGTAGAAATTGAAGAAATAAAAAAACCAAGAAATCGGATTGAAGTCAATATAGAAGTAGATGAAGGAAAAAGTGCGAAAATTGAAAAAATAAATATTATTGGAAATGAGATTTTTTCTAATGATGAACTCTTAGATGGTTTTGAACTTTCAGAAGGAGGATTTTTTTCCTTTCTAAACAATGATAATTCTTATTCAAGAGAAAAGTTAAAAGGAGATATAGAGTCCTTAGAGTCCTTTTATCTCGACAGGGGGTACCTAAAATTTTCAATAGAATCCTCTCAAATTAGCTTATCAAGAGATAAAAAAGAAATATTTATAACCTTTAATGTGGTAGAAGGGGATAAATATAATATTTCAGATGTTGAGGTAATTGGTGATATACCATTTGAAAAAGAGTTATATCAGGATATTACTAATTCACTTAAAGATCTAACTTATAATCAGGCCCAAATAACTGGTATTGAAGAGTTTTTTAAGAGTATTTTAGGTAATCAAGGTTATGCATTTGCCGAGGTTAGTGGCAACCCTGATATAGATGAAGAGTCACAAGAAGTTAAAATTATATTTTCAATTGAGCCTGGTAATAGAACTTATACTAGAAAGATATTGTTTTCAGGTAACGAAGTTACTCAAGATTTTGTACTCAGAAGAGAAATGAGACAATTTGAAGGTGCTTGGTCTTCTGATAACAGTATTGAAGCTGGAAAAGTTAGACTTGAAAGATTGGGGTACTTTAAAGAAGTTAATGTTGAAACAGTGCCTGTGCCAGGCACAGATGATGAAATTGATATTATGTATTCTGTTGAAGAGGAGACAACTGGATCTATTGGAGGAAATGTTGGGTACAGTGATTTCGGCTTAATGCTTGGTTTTAATCTTCAAGAACAAAATTTCTTAGGATCTGGAAATACTGTTGGTATTGGTATAAATAAAAATGTTTATACAGAGAGCTACAACATCTCATTTCTAGATCCATATGCTACCAAAGACGCAGTTAGTCTAGGATTTAATTTATATTTCAGAGAAACAGACTATGGTGAGTTTAATGTCGCTAATTATTTAACAAACTCACATGGACTAGGAATGCAATTTGGTTATCCTATATCAGATACTCAAAGGCTCAATTTAGGCTTAACTTACGACAAAACTGATATAGATATTGGTACATCGCCTGCAAGAGAAATTTGGGATTTTGTAAATGCAGAGGGTAATATATTTGAAACACTTAGTGCCCAAATATCTTGGCAAAGAGTCACTCTTAACAGAGGAATGTTTCCAACAGACGGCGCATCGACTGCACTTAGCTTTTCTTCAACAATACCTGGAAGCGATATTGACTACTATAGAATTAATCTTAGACAGAAATATTATCAACCAATTTCAAGAGATTTAGTTTTTGGATTTAGTGGTGAGATTGGATATCTATCTGCTTATGGTGATACTAATGAAACACCATTTTTTCAGAATTTCTATGCTGGAGGCCCAAGATCTTTAAGAGGTTTCGAGTCAAATACATTAGGACCGAGAAGCACGGAAGCACCATGTTATGAATTTAATTACTTAGATGGTACATGCCCAAACCTTATAGACACAGATGGTGACAGTATTCCTGATCAACCATACTACAATCCATATGCTAACTCAGATTATAATAAGCGTGTTTCTATTGGAGGCAATGTTAAGGTCGAAGGGAGTATGCAACTTATTTTTAAACTTCCTTTCATAGAAGACCAAAGATCGATGAGATCTGCATTCTTTTTTGATTTTGGTAATGTATTTTCAGATAATTGCAAAGATTACCAATATAATTGCTATAAACCATCTATTGAAGATCTAAGGTATTCATATGGGGTTGGAGTTACATGGATTACTGGCTTTGGCCCAATGAGTTTTGCAATATCTAAACCAACCAATGCAGGGCCATTTGAAGAAACAAAGGAATTCCAATTCACTGTAGGAAATGTATTCTAATTAATATAAAATGTTATTCACCATTTAAGGGGTAATTATGAAAAATGTATTTAAATTTAACTTTTTAGCAGTATTACTTTTATCAGTTCCAGTATTTGCTGTTGATGGCATGGCTGTTATTGATATGAGAACAGCTGTTTTATCTACTCAAGTAGCTGCTGATGCCTTTAAAGCATTAGAAGAAGATGCTGACTATTCTTCTAACTTAGAAGAAGCACAATCACTTCAAGCAGAAAGACAAGCAATTGCTGAAAAATTGCAGAAAGATCTTGAAACCCTCTCTCAAGAAGAAATAGCAAAAATGCAGAAAGATATTCAAGATAAGGGTCAAGATTTAGAATTTTTAGCTGGAAAAATACAACAAGCCCAGGAAGAAACTGCTCAGCAGGTTTTTGCAGACAGCGGACCATCAATGCAAAAAATCATTGGTGAGTTAATACAAGCGAAACAAATAAAAGTACTTCTTCAAAAAAGTGAAGCTATTTTATTTAGTGATCCTGCTTTAGATCTAACTGACGATGTTACATCTATGCTTGATGTTGCTGCTTCCACAGAGGCTAGTACTCAGTCTGAGTAGTGTCAGAAAAGAAGAGTTATACATTAGCTAAGCTAGCAGAATATACAAATTCTAAGGTTATTGGCGACCCTAATGCTGTCGTCAATAATCTGTGTACGTTAGAAGATGCAAACCAAGAATCCATTTCTTTTTATACAAATAAAAAATACAAAAAATATTTAAAATCTACAAAAGCTATTGCAGTAATAGTTGGAAATGATGTTGATACTGATCAAGGACTAAACTACCTTCTTTCAAAAGATCCATATTTATCATATGCAAAACTTAGTAGCTTATTTAAGGATAATAGCTTTGAATTAAATACTCGCTCTATACACCCATCTGCTGTGATTTCTGATGATTGCACATTAGGTAAAGATGTTTTTATTGGCCCTAATGTTTTTATTGGCCCTAATTGCATAATTTCAGATAACGTTATAATTCATGCAAACTGTTCACTTGCTCAAGATGTCCAAATTGGAAACAATTGTATAGTTCACCATGGCGCTGTTCTTGGATCGGATGGTTTTGGTTATGCTCCCTCTGATAAAGGCTACGTCAAAATAGAGCAGCTCGGCAAACTAATTATAGGTAATGATGTTGAGATTGGATCTGGATGCACTATCGATAGGGGCGCACTCGGAGATACCGAAATAAAAAATGGTGTGAAGTTAGATAATCAAGTACACATTGCTCATAATGTGATTTTAGGAAGCAATTCTGCTATAGCTGCATGTTGTGCCATTGCAGGATCAACTAAAATTGGTGAAAACTTTCAAATGGGTGGACTTTCTGGTGTTCTTGGTCATTTATCAATATCTAAAAACGTTACAGTGGGAGCACATACTTTAATAACAAAAAGTATAGTGGAGCCAGGTAACTATATTGGTATAATGCCTTCTCAGAGCAAAAAAGAGTGGGCAAAATCATCTATTTTTATCAAAAAAAGAGGTTAATTAATGTTAGTTACTAATGAAGAAATTACTAAATTTCTTCCACACAGAGAACCTTTTTTGTTTATTGATAAAATTGTCGAGATTGAGCTAGGTAAGAGTATTCACTGTATAAAAAATAATAAGCCAAGCGAAGACTTTTTTAGGGGACATTTTCCTAATAATCCTGTAATGCCTGGCGTTATTATATTGGAAGCATTGGCTCAAGCTTCTGGAATCTTAGGATTTAAAACAATGAATAAAACTCCCGAAGAAGGTTCAATATATGTTTTTGCTGGTGTTGATAAGGTAAGATTTAGAAAGCGAGTTGGACCAACAGAAACCGTCCATTTATTCAGTGAAGTAGTAAATGAAAAAAAAGGTATATGGAAGTTTGAGACAAAAGCTGAAGTTGAAGATGGTCTTGTTTGTACCGCAACAATTTTATGTGCTGATAGGAAATCATAATGAATATTCATCCTTCATCAATAGTAAGTGAAAAAGCGAAAATAGATCCTACTGTAAAAATTGGTCCTTTCTGTATTATTGGTGACAATGTTGAAATAAAAAGTGGTTCATCGATTCTAAGTCATGCGGTTATAAAAGGACCAACTGTAATTGGAAAAGATAACGTAATTTACCAATTTTCTACTATTGGTGAAGACACCCCAGACAAAAAATTTAAAGGTGAAAATACTAAATTAATTATTGGCGATAACAACATATTTCGTGAGGGAGTTACTGTACACAGAGGAACTATTCAAGATGCAGAGTTAACTCAAATAGGAGATAACAATTTATTTATGGCTTATGCGCATATTGCACATGACTGCATTGTCGGAAATGATAATGTTTTTGCTAATAATGCAGCCATAGCTGGACATGTTATTGTTGGAAATTCAGTCACAATTGGCGGTCTTTCTACCATCCATCAATTTTGTATCTTGGGTGATCATTCTTTCGTTGGTATGAACACTTCCATATCTATGGATGTACCTGCATTTGTAAAAGTTGCCGCAGATCCAGCTAGAGTGATTGGTCTTAATTCTATTGGAATGGCACGCAATGAAATTCCCGAGGAATCGATAAATCTTCTTAAAAAATCATATAAGGTTGTTTATAAAAGAGGCTTGAAATTAGAAGCGGCAATTAAAAAACTTGAAATTATGCATAGTGAAACAGATGACTCATTTTTATTAACTTTTATTAACTCAATAAAGGAATCCTCAAGAGGCATTTTGAGATAAGTGCCTATAAAAAAAACGTTAAAGATTGGAATTGTTGCTGGAGAGCACTCAGGAGATAGGCTTGGAGCTGGAATTATTCAAGCATTGAAAAGCCAGAACGATATTGAGTTATTTGGCGTTGGAGGCCCAAAACTAGCAGCTCAGGGCCTGATATCAGAGTTTGATTTTAATAAACTCAATGTAATGGGAATAATCGAGCCTCTTTTAAACTTTAGAGAGCTCAATAATCTTAGAAAAAAATTAATAAAGCTTTTTAAAGAAAAAGAAGTTGATTATTTTATTGGAGTTGATTCACCTGATTTTAATATGGCTATTCATAAAAATATGAAAGCAGCAAAAACTTCAAAGAATATTCAACTTGTAAGTCCATCAGTATGGGGATGGAGAGAAAATAGGATAAAATCAATTGAAAAGTATATTGATTTGACTGTATGCTTATTTAATTTCGAGCATGATTTTTATAATAAAAAAAATTTAAATAGTGCTCATCTGGGGCACCCTTTCTCAAATTTAATTCCCAATGAAAAGCTAGACGTTATAAATAAATTTAATTTGGATGAAAGTAAGAAATTTATATCAATTCTTCCTGGAAGCAGAAAATCTGAAATAAAAAATATACTACCAACTTACATAGAATTTATAAGAAAACATTTTGAGAAATATAATGATTTCAATTATCTTATTCCTGTTGCAGATAAGATCTCAAAAGATTTGATAGAAAAAGAGTTTTTCTTTCATGATTTACCAATAAAAATTGGAATTAATTGTTCAAGAGAATTTTTATCCATATCAGATTTTTCAGTTGTAACCTCAGGCACTGCAACACTCGAAGCTGCAGTTTTGGGGGCAGAGCCAATCATTTGTTATAAAACAAGCAAATTAAATTACTTTATTCTCTCAAGGATGTTAAAAGTTTCTCATATTGGTTTGCCAAACTTACTTTTAAACCAAAGAAGATTTCCTGAGTTAGTTCAACAAGAAGCTACTTCGAGCACAATTTTAAAAGAGGCTGAATTTATTCAAAATCAAAAATCTAAAAGTTTTATTGCAGAAGAATTAAGAGATTTGCTTCATGGCGAAGGGAATACTAAAACTGCTGAAAAAATACTTTTGCTTTGAAGGAAGTTATAGCTGGAGTTGATGAAGTAGGTAGGGGATGTCTCGCTGGTCCTGTAATAGTAGCAGCAGTGGTATTAAAAAAAAATATTACTAGTTTAGATGACTCAAAAAAAATTTCTTCTAAAAAAAGATTAGAACTTTCTGAACTAATATTGAAAAATTCATTTTATGCTTTTGGTGCAGCCTCTGAAAAAGAAATAGACGAGATAAATATTCTTCAAGCTACTTTATTGGCTATGAAAAGAGCTATACTAAATCTATCAGTTGTCCCTGATAAAGTTCTAGTGGATGGTATATACAAACCAGATATAGATCTTCCAATTCAAACAATTGTTGGAGGCGATTCATTGATTAGTGAAATAAGCGCTGCATCAATAATTGCAAAAGTTTATAGGGATAATTTGATGATAACTTTTGATAAAAATTATCCTGAATATGGCTTTAGTAAGCATAAGGGTTACGGTACGAAGATGCACTTACAAAGTATAATGACTCATGGTCCATGCCATATTCATAGAAAAACATTCAAGGGTGTTAAATAATTAAATGAAGAATACATTCTCGCATCTTAGAGTTTCATCTGAATACAGTATTACTCAAGGACTATTAACAATAAATCAGATTGTTGACAGCGCTGTTAAGCACTCAGTTCCATCTGTGGCTCTTACAGATAAATCAAATATGTTTGGTCTAGTTAAGTTTTTTAATAAATGTGAAGCGGCTGGGATTAAGCCTATCTCGGGATCTTCAATAAAAGTAGCATTTGAAGAAGATGACCAACCATTTGAATTACTTTGCCTCGCTAAAAATAATAATGGGCATAAAAATTTGATGAAAATTATTACTTCTGCTCACAATAATTATAACTACCAAGCTCCAATTATAGATTTTAAAGATCTTGTGCACCTAAAAGATCAGATTGTTGTAATTAGCGGAGGAAAAGACAGTCATATATTTGATTTACTCAAACGCCACAAAGTAGATGAGGCTGAAAAAAGAATTGATAAGTTTTTAAGTTTATTTAAAGATGATTTTGTATTAGAAGTCCAAAAAACTAATCGAGTAGATGAGCATGAGTATTTTACTAATGTTGTTCCAATGTCCTCAAGAAAAGGGATACCAATAATTGCAACTAATGATGTTCTTTTTGCAGAATCAACGGATTTTGATACCCACGAAACTAAAGTATGTATAAATACTAGTAAGACCTTGAGCGATCCAAATAGAGAAAAACTTTTCTCTCAAGAACAATATTTTAAATCACCTGAGCAAATGGAAAACTTATTTGATGGCTTTGGTGAGCTTATAAGTAACACAAATGAGATTTCAAAAAAGTGTAATGTTTCAATTCATACGAAAGAATACTTCCTCCCAGAATATCCGGTTCCTAAGGAGCATGATTTCGATTCTTTTTTAGTAGACTTATCAAACAAGCGTTTATCAAAATATATTTCTGAGTTTAATAAAGAAAACAAAAAACTTTATCAACAGCGACTAGACTATGAACTAGATCAAATTAAGACTATGGGTTTTTCAAGTTACTTTTTAATTGTTTATGATTTTATTCAATGGTCAAAAGATAATGATGTTCCTGTCGGTCCCGGCAGAGGTTCAGGTGCAGGCTCTCTAGTAGCATTCGCACTAAGCATTACAACATTAGATCCTATAAGGCATGGTCTTCTTTTTGAACGCTTTCTAAATCCTGAAAGGATATCTATGCCGGATTTTGATATTGATTTTTGCATGGAGAAGAGAGACAGCGTTATAGATTATGTAAGCAAGAAATATGGTTCAGAAGCAGTTTCTCAAATTGCCACTTTTGGCACTATGGCTGCACGAGCAGTTGTAAGAGATGTTGCAAGGGCACTTGGCAAGCCATACGCAGTTGGAGATAGAATTTCTAAAATGATTCCATTTGCACCTGGCATGACTTTAGATAAAGCTAAAGAAGAACAGCCAATTTTTGCAGATGCTTCAAAAAATGATCCAGAAGTAAGGGAAATTGTTGATTTAGCATATAAATTAGAGGGTATTGCAAGAAATGTAGGTAAACATGCTGGAGGAGTTGTGATAGCTCCAGGAAGTATTTCAGACTTCTGTCCAATATATAACGATAGACAATCTTCATCAATTATGACGCAGTATGATAAAGATGATGTTGAAAAAATTGGCTTAGTAAAATTTGATTTTCTAGGATTGAGAACCCTTACAGTTATTGATAGAGCCGTAAAATCTATAAATGCAAACTTGGAAAAGAGTGAGCATATAGATCTTGAAAAAATTCCCTTAGATGATCCAAAAGTATTCGAGCTTCTGTCATCTGGAAAGACTATGGCTGTTTTTCAATTAGAATCTACAGGAATGAGAGCGTTAATTAAGAGCTTAAAACCAACTAAATTTGAGGAGATAACTGCTTTATTGGCATTGTATCGACCTGGACCATTAAATTCTGGTATGCATACCACTTTTGTTGATAGAAAACATGGCAAAAGTCCAGTTTCATATCCTCATGAATTGTTAGAACCAGTCTTATCTGAGACCTATGGGGTTATTGTTTATCAAGAGCAAGTTATGGAGGCTGCAAGAGTTTTGGCTGGATATTCCATGGGAGAAGCAGATATATTAAGAAGAGTTATGGGTAAGAAAAAAATTGAGGAGATGGAAGAACAAAGAGAAATTTTTATTAAAGGCTGTGAAAAGAAATCGATTTCTGCAAAAAAGGCTGAAAAAATATTTGAATTAATTGAGCAATTTGCTGAGTATGGTTTTAATAAATCACACTCTGCAGCTTATGCAGTAATATCATATCAAACCGCATTTCTAAAGGCCTATTATCCTGAACATTTTATGTCTGCAGTCCTTTCAACTGAATTAGGAAATACAGATAAAATATATTCACTTATTCAAGAATGTAAAAGGATGGGTATAAGAGTATTAAAACCAAATATCTTATCAAGTAACAAAAGATTTGTTGTTAATGAAAATTTAGATATTGAGTATGGTTTGGGCGCAATAAAAGGAGTTGCTGATTCTTTTATTAAACATATTTGTGAACTTAGAAAATCTTTAAATTTTAAAGATCTATGGGACTTTTCAAAGAAAGCTGATATTAAATTAGGAGGCAAGAAATCTCTTGAAGCACTTTCTCAATCTGGTGCTTTTGACAGTATTGCACCATCAAGGAGCATAGCAATAGCTTGTGTTGAAGACATGCTTAAAGATACTTCGAAAAATATATCTAATAATATTGGTCAAACAGGCGATTTATTTGCATCTATAGATGACGATTTTGATCCCTATGATAAATATTCTAATATCCAGGAACTTTCTTTGAGTGAGCTTCTTGTTCTTGAAAAAAAATCTCTTGGATATTATTTGTCGGGCCATCCTGTTAATGCAATTAAATCAAAAATAAGTGGCTTGAGATCTAAAGAAATTTCTAATTTAGACAATGACACCAAAAAGGCATCCCTGGTTTGTTTAATAAATAGTGTAAGACAAATTAAAGATAGGAAGGGTAACCCATTAACATTTATAAATTTTGATGATGGAACTGGTGTTATGGATGGAGTGGTAGCGAGTGATACTCTTGAATCTTGTCACTCGATATTAAAAGAAGGTCAAATACTCGTCTTGAAGGGCGCCATAGAGGCCGATGATTATAAGTCTAAAGAAATGGGTGATTCAATGTTTAGAATGAGAGTAAAAGAAGTTCATTCATTAGACATAGAGCTTAATAGGAAAATAAAAGAAGTTACCTTAGACATTGATGAGTCTAATTTAATATCTCTAGAAGAGTTTTCAGATAAGTTAGAAAAAATAAGTGACTTTTTCTGGAAAGAGGGTACATGTCAATTACAAGTTAAAGTTAAGGCTAATGCTTCAGAAGCTATCATCGAAGCTGGAAAAAAATTTAAGTTCCAGCCAACTTTAGAGAACTTAAATTATCTTGATGATATATTTGGAAGTGGCGCACTAAAGATTAATTAATGATTAGCTATAAAAAATTAGTTAGAGATATAGATCTTGATAAAAAAATATATATTGCCTTTAGTGGGGGCCTAGATTCTTCAGTTCTTCTGCATTTATTTAGCGATTTAAAGAAAAAAGATTCTCTTAATATTGAGGCTATTTATGTAAATCATAATTTATCTAAAGAAAATAAAAACTGGGAAAATCATTGTGTCTCAGTTTGCAATGAACTGGGACTAAAGCTTCATATTAGATCTGTAGATATTAAAGTTTCTGGTGAGGGACTTGAATCAGCAGCAAGAAAGGCTAGATACAATATTTTTGAGGAGTTGCTTGAAGAAAATGAGCAAATTCTCATCGGTCATCATTCAGATGATGTAGCAGAAACTTTTTTTTTAAGGCTTTTCAGAGGAACTGGAGTTCAAGGTTTAGAGGGGCCAAAGATAAAAAGAAGAGTTGGTAAAGGATATCTAATCAGACCTTTATTAAGTTACTCAAAAAAAGAATTATTAAAATATGCAAATGAAAATGATATAAGCTTTATTGAAGATTCAACAAATTTTGAGATCAATCAAGATAGAAATTTTATAAGAAATAAATTGATTCCAACCATTGAAAAAAGGTGGATAAATGTCTCAGACAGGATTTCAAGAACCTCGAGCAATATCGGGCAAAGAAATGAATTATTTGAAGATTTGTTAAAAAAAGAATTTAACTCATTTCTTATAGATGGATTGCATGTCAAAGAATTAAAAAAATTAGATCATTCAAGCATAAAAGAAATTATTAGATTATCAATTAGAGATCAAGGAGTTGCTTTACCAAATAAAAAAGTTACAGATGAGATTATAAAAACTTTCATCTCATCAAATCCTGGTCCTAAGTCAAAGGTATCATGGTCAAGGGCTGATAAAGATCTTCCTAGTGGAGAAATTACCTATAAAAATGGCTATATTATAATTTCAAAGGGTTAGCCTATATAATTAAGTAAATATTTTGGATACTAGATATGAATTTTGAAACTGTTGAATTAATTAAAAAAAATAAGGTTGCAACTATTAAGCTAAATAGACCAGATAAACTTAATGCTTTTAATGAAAAGTTAATATGGGAGCTTCAGGAAGCAACCTCAGAAGTAAAAGACGATGAAGATATCAAAGTTCTTATAATCACTGGAGCTGGAAGAGGATTTTCTGCTGGAGCTGATTTAACTGAAAGTGAATCTAGTTGGGAGGGTTCAAAAGACGCACTCCTAAGAGGTTTTAAACCATTTTTTGAAAATATTATTACGATGCCAAAGCCAGTAATAGCTTCTATTGCAGGACCTGCAGCAGGTATTGGAGCAGCACTGGCGATGTCTTGTGATTTAAGAATTATGTCTGAGAAAAGCTATATACTTTCAGTATTTAGTAATATTGCTTTAGTTCCTGACGGAGGTCTTTCTTGGTTCCTTCCAAAATTTTTGGGTTATGCGAAGGCATATGAGTATGCCATCGAAGCTAAAAAAATTACTGCTGATGAGTGCTTACATTTTGGAATGGTCAATAAAGTTGTTACAGAGAGTGAGCTAGAAAATAAAACTATGGAGTGGGCTGAAAGGCTTGCCAAAAGATCATCGCAGTCACTTATGCATACTAAAACTCTTATGAGAGAGTCTTTAAGTAGTGGTTATTGGGATACATTTGCTAGTGAGGCAGAAATTCAAAATAGTCTAACAAGAAGTCCTCAAAACTATGAAGCTGTGACAGCTTTCTTTGAAAAAAGAGAGCCAAACTTTGATTAATACTTAAAGAATTTTACTTAGCCCAACAATAATAGCTTCAAAAGAAGCCCTAGTAGTATTTTGATTAATACCAACTCCCCAGCTATTTTTTCCATTTATTTCTAGTTCAATATATGCTGCTGCTTGAGCATCTGACCCAGAAGAGATTGCTGATTGATGATAGTCAGAAACCTTTATTTGTATATTCAATTCTTCACATAGCCCATTAACAAATGCATCAATTGGACCATTGCCAAGACCATTGATAATTAACTCATTAGAATCCATCATCATTTTTAATTCTAATTGATTAACCTCGTTTTGAGTTGATGATAGATGACTTATATATGAAGCATTTTTCTTAGGAATTAAGAAATTTTCTTCAAATATTTTCCATATATCAGTGCTACTAACTTCTTTTCCTGTTTCTTCAGCAATCTTTTGTATCTTTTGACTCATGCTAATTTGCAATCTTCTTGGAAGTGAAACCCCATGATCTTTTTCAAGTAAGAAAGCAACTCCACCTTTGCCTGATTGTGAATTTATTCTAACAACAGCTTCATAACTTCTTCCTAAATCAGCAGGATCTATTGGAAGATAAGGGACTGCCCATACAGGATCATTAGATTCCTTCATGGATTGAAAACCTTTCTTAATAGCATCTTGATGAGAGCCAGAGAAAGCTGTAAAAACAAGATCTCCAGCATAAGGATGTCTTGGATGAACAGGAAGTTGATTGCAGTATTCAACTTCTCTCATAATAGAGTTTATATTGGAAAAATCTAGTTGTGGATCTATACCTTGAGTTAGCATATTTAATGCAATAGTTACTATATCAACATTTCCAGTTCTCTCACCGTTACCAAATAATGTACCTTCAACTCTATCAGCTCCAGCCATTAATCCAAACTCTGAAGCAGCAACAGCAGTACCTCTATCATTATGAGGATGCAAGCTAAGAGAAATGTTATCTCTATTTTTAAGATTATTATTCATCCATTCAATTTGGTCGCCATAAATATTAGGAGTCGACATTTCAACAGTAGCTGGAAGATTAATGATAATTTTATGATCTGAAACTGTTTTAAGGATTTCAACTACTTCATCACATACTTCGGCAGCATAATCTAATTCTGTTCCGGTAAAGCTTTCAGGTGAGTATTCAAAACTCCAATCTGTATCAAGATTTTGCTCTGCTAATGCTTTTATTTTAAGAGCTCCATCAACAGCAATTTTTTTTATACCTTCTTTGTCTTGTTTAAAAACAACCTTTCTTTGCAGAGTTGATGTTGAATTATAAAAATGAACTATGGCTTTAGGAATACCTTTCAAAGACTCAAAAGTTCTTTCAATTAACTCGTCCCTAGCTTGAGTTAAAACTTGAATATTTACGTCACTAGGAATTTTCTTAGCTTCAATTAAATCTCTAACAAAGTCAAAGTCTGTTTGAGATGCAGAGGGGAAGCCAACTTCTATTTCTTTGAAGCCAATATTGCAAAGAAGTGAGAACATTCTATCTTTTCTTTCAACACCCATAGGCTCAATTAGAGCTTGATTTCCATCCCTAAGATCAACAGAACACCATGTAGGCGCTTTATTTATTATTTGTGTTGGCCACTGTCTTTTTTCAAGTTTAATTGGCTTAAAAGACTTATATTTGTTTACTGGATTATCCATTTTGTATTAAGTAAATGTTAATATTTTATCCCTATGATAACTTCATCTATAAAAACTAACCTTATCTTAAAAGAGATTGGCGTTACAAGGTATTCTTTGCGTTCTAAAAAAGAAAAAACCAATGATAAAGAAATTCATATTTATCAAAAAGGAAACATTCTAACATTACTTGAAATTTGTTTTAATGATTTACCTACAGATCAGGTTGTCCTTCTTAAAGCTATAGTCGGAACTATTAAACCAAATGAATCAAATGAATTAATTGAAAGTATAAGTTTTAAATCAATCAATGATGTTCATAAGATAATCTCATCAAAAAAAGAATTGCGTGGGATTATTACTTTTACTATAGATAATTTAGAAATAGAATCGCCTTTACCAATAATAAGATCTAATACCTTAGACGAAATAATAAAAAATCCTAGTCTAAAGAAGTCTCTTTGGGAAAATATTAAAAAAGACCTTATTAAATAATGCACAAAATCTCATTACTAGATATCAATGATCTAGAAGAAGCATATGAAATTGAGGCTTCAACGAATCCATCACCATGGTCATTTGATAACTTTAAGTCTTCTTTTGAGGTTGGTCATCATGGTCTGGTTTGCAAGGAAGATGGCAAGATGTTGGGCTTTCTCATTTTTTCTCCTATTAAGCCTGAAGCACATCTTTTAAGTATTGCAGTTTTAAAGACTCAGCAATCAAAAGGAATAGGTTTGTTATTAATTAAATCTATGAGAATTCAGTGCAAGGCAATGGGCATCAGTAAAGTTTTTCTTGAGGTTCGTATAAGCAATGAAAAGGCAATAGCATTTTATCAAAAGTTTGGATTTGAAAAAGATGCAATAAGAGAAAAATATTATTCTGGAGACTATCCTGAAGATGCCTTGCTTATGTCTTTAAACCTTTAGCTTAATAGAGCAATGATATCGGATTCAATATCTTCTGGTTTTGTCGATGGCCCGTAGCGATTAACAACCTCACCATTTTTATTAACAAGAAATTTAGAAAAATTCCATTTAATATTTTTTGTTCCTAATATTCCAGGACGTTCTTTTTTAAGAAAATCATAAAAAGGTTCTGCATTATCGCCATTAACATCAATTTTATTAAAGATGTTAAAAGAGACATCATACTTTTCAGAACAAAAAAGCTGTATTTCTTCGTTTGTTCCAGACTCCTGGCCTCTAAACTGATTACATGGAAATCCTAATACTTCTAAGCCATTTTCCTTATGCTTTTCGTATAAATCTTGAAGTCCTTTATATTGATACGTAAACCCGCATTCACTTGCAACATTAACAACCAAAAGAACCTTTTGTTTAAATGAGCTAATTGGGACATCCTGCATTTTAGAGTCTTTTACTACAAAATCATAAATACTATCTTTATTCATTTATCAGAGCCTCTATATGATTTTTAATTTCGCTAGGCTCTGATTTAGGACCAAACCTTTTGACTATCTCTCCATTCTTGCCGACTAAAAATTTTGTAAAATTCCACTCTATCTCATTAGACCCTGACTCTGCTGGATGATTCTTTTTAAGTATTTCGTAAATCGGAGCAGTATTATCACCATTGACTTCAATCTTATCGAATAGAGTAAATTCAACTTCATAGCTATTTGTACAAAAAAATTGTATTTCTTCATTTGTTCCAGATTCTTGAGCACCAAATTGATTGCACGGAAAGCCAAGGATCTCAAAGCCATCTCTTTGATAGGTCTTATAAAGCTCCTGAAGACCTTCATATTGATAAGTAAGCCCACATGCGCTCGCAACATTTACAATTAGTAAAACTTTACCTTTATATTCACTCAAGGAAAGGTCAGACATATCATTTTTTTTAACTTTTAAATTATGAATATTTTGCAATTTTTATACTCCTAGACTTGATTGCGCATTATATATATTTTTCATACACATATCGCCAAACATTTAAATATATCGTGAATAATTTGGTTTATTTGCACATAGATATTATTTATAAGAAATATATAATCATGAGAGATCAATAAATTACCTTAGGCCATATCAAAACATTAGAAATAAATTATATTTGGAAGGATTTCTCCCAGCTAACTAGTGATGAGCTTTACGCCATTATTAATCTTAGACAAAAGGTTTTTGTTGTTGAGCAAGACTGTCCTTATATAGATGCTGATTACAATGACCAAGATGCGTTCCATCTATTGGGCTATATGGATAACGAGCTTGTAGCTTACCTAAGAGCGTTTCCTCCAGGAACTATGTATGAAGGATCTTCTTTAGGAAGAATTCTTGTTGAGATAAATTCAAGAGGTCAGTCATTAGGAAAAAATGTTACACAAAAAGGCGTCAATTTTCTTCAAAAAAATTATCCTAATAACGAAATTATTATTTCGGCCCAACATAGGCTGGAATATTTTTATAATGAACTAGGCTTTAATTCAAGAGGAAATGTTTATCTAGAGGATGATATCGACCATATTCAGATGTTTTTAGGACCTTGCGAAATTAATCAATAATTTGGCTTTCAAATAATAGTGTATGTATTTCTTCTGTTATGAAAGGTGCAAAAGGATGCATCATCACTAAAATTTCCTTAAGCATCGGTCTTAAATTAGCAGTCTCACCAGATTTTTTACATTCTTCAATATAAACATCACAAAATTTGCTCCAAAAAAATTCATAAACTTCATTTATAGCAAAATCCAATCTGTAATCTTCTATATTTTTTTGTATTTGGGCTCTTATTTTATCAAATTCATCTTTTATCCACTTATCTGTATCAGTTTTTGGTTCAAATAAGTCATTACAATCAGGATAGCCGTTAATAAACCTTGCTGCATTCCAAATTTTGGTACAAAAATTTCTATAACCTTTTAACCTGCCAAGTTCAAAGCTAATGTCTTTAGTATGAGTCGCTAACGAAAAGAATGTCATTCTCAATGCATCGGTTCCATAGGATTCAATTCCTTTAGGAAATTGATTTCTTGTTTTTCTTTCAATTTTTTGAGCTATACCTTCTTGCATAAGATTGTCGGTTCTTTTTTTAACTAAATCATCCTGGGTAATGCCATAAATTAAATCTAAAGGATCTATTACATTACCTTTAGATTTTGACATTTTTTGACCATTTTCATCTCTAATTAAACCAGTAACATAAACATCTTTAAATGGAATATGATTCGTAAACTCAAGGCTCATCATCATCATTCTGGCAACCCAAAAAAATATAATGTCAAAACCAGTTACTAACAGAGAGGTCGGAAAGTGTTTTTTATAATCTTCTGTTTCATTTGGCCAGCCCAAAGAAGCAAAGGGCCATAAGCTCGAAGAAAACCAAGTGTCCAGAACATCTTCATCTTGAGTCAACACTTCATCACTTAATTTATAATGTTGTCTAACTTCTTTCTCACTATAACCAACATAGACATTACTATCTTCATCGTACCATGCTGGTATTCTGTGACCCCACCATATTTGTCTACTGATACACCAGTCTTCAATATTATCCATCCAATTAAAATATGTCTTGATCCAGTTTTCAGGGTGAAATTTTATCTCTCCGCTATTAACAGCATCATTTGCTCGAGAAGCCATATCTTTTGTTTTGACATACCATTGATAGCTTAATCTAGGCTCAATAACGATATTTGACCTTTCACCTCTTGGAACACTTATGTGATGTTTTTCTTCTTTTTCTAGCAGATTTAATTCTTTAAGTTCTTCTAAAACTAACTTTCTTACCTTAAATCGATCAAGATTTGAAAAAGGTTCAGGAACATTATCATTTGACCATGCATCTTCGTTAAAAATATTAATTGGTTGAAAATCACTTGCCGCATCTGACACTTGTACCTCACCATCTATTTCATGAAGGGAATATTTTTTACCTATTTCATAGTCATTAAAATCATGACCTGGAGTAATTTTTAGGCACCCAGTGCCGAATTCCATATCTACATATTCATCAGCTATAACTGGTATTTTTCTGCCTACAAAAGGAAGAATAATATTACTACCAATAATATCCTTGTATCTTTCGTCTGTTGGATTTACTGCAACAGCCATATCTCCAAACATTGTCTCAGGACGAGTTGTTGCAACTGTTACAAATTTATCTGAATTTTCAATTGGGTATTTAATATGCCAGATTAAACCATCCTTTTCTTGCCTAACAACTTCAAGATCAGATACAGCTGTCTTCAAAGAAGGATCCCAATTGACTAATCTATATCCTCGATAGATTTTATTTTTTCGATGTAACTCTACAAAGGCCTTTATAACTGCCTCATTACAGCCTTCATCAAGTGTAAATCTATACTTATCCCAGTCTACAGTGTTCCCAAGTCTTTTAATTTGTGAAGTTATTTTTTCTTCAGAAAATTCTTTCCATGACCAAACTTCTTTCAGAAATTTCTCTCTTCCTAAATCAAGTCTGCTTATATCTTTTTTAGCTAAGTTATTTTCAACAACCATTTGCGTTGCAATGCCAGCATGATCACTACCAACTTGCCAATAAGAATCTTTTCCAGACATATGGTGATATCTAGTATAAAAATCCATAATGGCATATTGAAAGCTATGCCCCATGTGCAGAGTTCCAGTAACATTTGGAGGCGGTATTACTTGAGAAAATGAATCATCCGATTCTTTATTTGAAACCTTTCTCTCAGCCCAAATTTTTACCCACTTTTCTTCAATTTCAACTGGGTAATATTGCTTATCCATAATGATACTTGGAATTGAAAATTATTTTAATTTCTTACTTAAAAGCAACTCACTAATTAATGGTACAGGTCTTCCTGTTCCTGCTTTAACAGGAGAACTGTATGAGGCTGTAGCAGCAATATCAATATGAGCCCATTTATAATCATTGGTGAACTTTGATAAGAAAGCAGCAGCATGAATAGTGCCAGCTTCTCGGCCTCCTCCAATATTAGCTAAATCAGCATATTTGGTTTTTGTACAAGATTGATGCTCATCCCATAGTGGAAGTTGCCATGCTCTATCACCAGACTCTTCGCCAGCTTCAATAATTTTATCTGCTAAATGTTGATCATTCGTCATAACACCACTAGCATGTCTACCCAAAGCAATAACAACTGCTCCTGTTAGCGTTGCCATATCAATTACATATGATGGTTTGTATTTACCAACAAAGGTAAGACAATCAGCAAGAATCAATCTACCTTCAGCATCAGTATTTAGGATTTCTATAGTTTGACCTGACATTGATGTTACGACGTCTCCAGGCTTTGTAGCAGTAGAAGAGCACATATTTTCAGCACAGCCCATGACACCAACTACATTAACATCTGCATTTAATCTTGCTAGGGTAGACATAACTCCAAATACAGTTGCAGCGCCACACATATCCCACTTCATTTCATCCATAGCTGGACTTGGTTTTATTGAAACTCCTCCAGTATCAAAGGTAACGCCTTTACCGACAAGCGCAATAGGTTTTTCATTAGCTTTTCCGCCTTTATATTCAATGACCATCATTCTTGCTGGTTCTTCACTACCCCTAGAAACGCTTAGAAATGATCCCATACCCATTTTTTGCATTTGTTGCTCATTAAATGTCTTAATTTTTAATTTTGGAAAATCTTTTGTCATTGCTTTGACTTTTTTTTCTATTATTTTTGGAGTGCAATGGTTTGCAGGAAGATCACCCAGATATTTTGCTGTATTCACGCCTTCACCAATTGCATAACCAGTTTTGGCCGCTTGTTTTGCCTTTGTCAACGCAGATGAATTAAGACCAGACGTTAGGATAGTAAGTTTTTTTACAGATGGCTTAGAAACAGTTTTATTTTTTGTTTCAGAAAAAATATATACATTTGATTCTATTGTTTTTGCAACCATTTCAATTAACCAGAACTCATCCTTTTGAGCTGGACATATATTACCTGGCATTATTGAAATATCTTTACACTTTAGGCTGTTACCTTTTTGAGCAATTGATTGATACATACTTAACCATTTGTGAGTTGGAGCTGATGAATCTAGTCCATTAACAAGCAATATGTTTGCTGCCGCAATACCATCAACTTTTGGTAGGAGAACATTGCTACCTACATCTTTTAGATGCGAAGATATTGTTTTAGAAAAATAGTTTTTTGAGATTTTATTTAACTCTTTAAAAGATGAATCATTTTTTGTATTTTTGTTAATAACAAGTACTAACAAATCTGTTTTCAATTTAGTCAGACTATTAGATTTAGCATCTTTAACTAAAATATTATTTAAAACTTTATACGCCATTTAAGTTCTCCTGTTATGGTATTTACTGATAAGATAAATATTGTAATGCATCATAGTTCTCAAGGCATGTATAAAAAAAATATTCTTTCAAAAAGTCTGAATATAGAGGTCTTTAAATCTTCTTGCAGTATCTTGTTAATTTTCTTTTTATTGGTTGTGGGGTCAAGGGTTGTAGGCTATTTTGAGCAGGCAGCTGAAGGTTATATCGACCCTAGCATAATCATGAATGTAGTTTTTCTAAGGTTCCCTGATTTTATTACATTGTTAATTCCCTTATCTTTTTTCTTAGGCGTCATGATTACAGTTAGCAGACTATATGCTGAAAGAGAAATTTATGGATTTTTCTCTGTTGGGCTTGCACCAATTAATTTAGTGAAATTTTTATTGCCTCAAGCAATTATATATTTTGTTTTAACTCTTATTTTGAGTTTATTCCTGGCACCTTATACTAAAGCTATTTCCCAAGAATTATTATCAACGGACTCATATAAAGAACAAATTAATTCTATCAAGCCCCAAAAAATATTTTCTTTAAAGGATGGCAGCGGCTTTATATACGCAGATGAGGTTATCGATCAAAACCTTATTAGAATAAAGTTTTTACGCACGAATAGTAAAAAATCATTTTTAGTAACAGCAGAAGAACTTAAAACAAAAGAAAACCTTGATAACTTTGAGCTTAATTTTATAAAGGGATCTTTGTATCAGGATTTGTTTGCAGAATCTTCCTCAATAGTTTCAAATTTTGGTGATCTCAAGCTTTCTCTAGATATTGATGAAAGCCAGCTAGAGACAATAAGCTTAACAAAATTGTTTGATTATTCATCATCGTCCGATGATGCTAGCTTTCAATGGAATGTATCTATACCTATAACTATCATTGTGTTACTTTTCATGGGTGTCTATATGTCTTCGGTTAGCCCAAGGCAGGGAAGATTTGCTGTAATCCTTCCTGGAATGCTCATGTATGTAACGTATTTAAGTTTATTAATACTTGGAAGAGAGTCTATTGCAGAAAACCCCAATTCAGCAGTTGGATTGTGGTGGGTTCATCTTTTATTTGCAATGGTATTAGTTATATACATCAGCAAAGATAAGATCAGTTTGAATATAATATCAGGAGGTATTTGGAAAGAGAGCAAATATTCAAAATTTCCACTGGGTTTAATCTTATTACTTTTATTATTTTGGTTGGTTATTTGATGAAGATTTATACCAAATATTTTATAAAAAGATCTTTCCTTATTTCATTTTTTATTTTTACAATATTTGCTTTACTTGATCTATCTTTTAACTTTTTATCTGAGCTTGAAAACATATCTCCTGAATATACTTTTCTACATGCCTTAAAATTTGTATTACTTTCAATGCCTCATAATGCTATAAGTTTTCTTGAGGGTGCTTGCCTGCTTGGGGTAATGATCTCACTAGGAATATCTCATCAGGAAGGAAATCTCAACGTATTAAGATCTAGTGGACAGTCTCCATTAATTATTGTTTTAAAAAGCTCCATTGGCTCTATTATTTTAGTAATCTCACTTCTTGCCTTGGACGAGATTTCATTTAGAGAAATTCATCTGAATTCAGAAATCGAGAAGAATATAAAACTAAATAAACAATTAAAAAATGTATCTGATACACAATGGATAAAAGATAAAGATTCATATTTAAGCTTCTCAAATATAATTGATGACACTATTTACAATGTAAAGTTCGTAAAAACTAACCTCGAAAAAACTTTATATACAAAGATGTCTGATTCGGCTTTGATCTCTGATGATAAAGTGTTATTTGATAAGACTTTACAAATTAAAAACTATAATACATCGAATCAAAACCTTGATATATACGAAGATTTTAGTTTTCCATTGGTGGTAAAAATCCCATTTAAAAACATCGAAAATCTTAGCTTATTTGAAATATCTAACTATCAAAAATTAATTCAGGAAAGTATGATTAAAGATGATTTATTGTTTAAATTACATCTTGATAAATCTTTTTATAAAAGGTTATTTTATCCATTTTCAATACTAGTGTTACTAATATTCTTTGGGTCGTTTATTTTTGCTTCACTCAGAGATTCGTCTCCTGCATCAAGAATTGTTTTTGCTTTTGTGGGTGGGTTTCTTTACAAAGTCATTCAAGATTTTTCTATTAGCTTTTTCATATCTTATGGATATTCTGTAGCCATTGGTGTGATTCTTCCTTCATTTATTATATTAATAATGAGTACATATCTTTATAAGAAAATTTAAATTTTTCTCAGGCCTGTATTAGACCAACGATCATTTATAGAGAGACCTTCTTTAGAAAAATATATCTGAAGAAGTGGCAAACCAGCTAAACCAACAATCAACATATTTACCATAAATCTTATAGTTGTTTGTCGAAGGCTAATAGGCCCGCCATCTAAACTATATATTTCAATATTCCAAACAGCCATTCCTAGGGTTTTATTACCTTTTAACCAAAAATAACTATAAAAACACCACGAGCTAGATAAGACTAATAGAAGCCCTAACCATGGATTAAGAACTTCACCGCCATTCAGCCATAATCCAAATGAGCCAACTACAAACCAAACTCCTAAGAGTAAAAAGAAGTCATAAACACTAACAGCCAATCTTTTTAAGGGTGATACTTTATGTGATTTTGATATCATTTTGGTATAGTACTTAAAACAACTAAAAGAATAAATCATTATGAGTACTTCATCAGAATTTCTTGGACATCCAAAAGGCTTATTTGTATGTTTCGCTACAGAAATGTGGGAACGTTTTTCCTATTATGGAATGAGGGCTTTGTTAATACTTTATCTCACGAAACATTGGGAATTTTCTGATGCAAAAAGTTATATCATTTATGGTGCATATACATCTCTTGTGTATATTATGCCGGTTTTTGGCGGCATGCTTGCTGATAGAATCCTTGGCTCAAGAAAAGCAGTAACCTTTGGTGCAATTTTACTTGTACTAGGTCATACCGGTATGGCATTTGAAAGCAGTATTCAATTATTTTATTTATCTCTGGCGCTAATAATATCTGGTGTAGGCTTTCTTAAGCCTAATATTTCAACGATGGTAGGAGCTTTATATGCAGAGGGTGATCCTCGAAGAGATCCTGGGTTTACAATTTTTTATATGGGTATAAATATAGGTGCTTTTTCAGCATCCTTATTATGTGGTTATCTCGGTGAAACCTATGGTTGGTCTTATGGCTTTGGGGCTGCCGGAATAGGAATGCTTATTGGCCTTTTAATATTTATATGGGGTCAAAAATATTTAGAAGGAAATGCTGAACCAACATCCAGTCTATATAAAGAAAAAAAATTAAATATAACCTATGAAAACTGGGCATACTTAAGCGGAATATTAATGGTATTTGTATCTTGGTTTCTTATTCAGAATCAAGAACTTGTAGGTAATCTGCTTGGAGGTTTTGGTGCTATTTGTATAGCTATTTGGCTAGGTTATGCTTTATTGAAATGTACTCCTGAAGAGAGAGATAGATTAATAGTTGTCGGAATTTTGATCCTATTTTCTTTAATTTTTTGGGCACTATTTGAGCAAGCTGGTTCGTCATTGAATATATTAACCGACAGAGGGGTTGATAGATCTATTTTTGGTTGGGAAGTTCCCGCATCAATGTTTCAGTCATTAAATGCCTTTTTCATATTCACCTTAGCCCCCATATTTGCATTTATGTGGCTTGCATTAGCTAAAAGAAATATTGAACCATCAACTCCTCTAAAGTTCGCAATTGGGATTATGTTTGTAGGCATTGGTTTTCTTGTTCTAGTATTTGGTATGAAAAGTTCATCAGGAATTCAAACAGGCGTATTTTGGATTATGATGATTTATTTACTCCATACCATTGGTGAATTATGCCTTTCTCCAGTTGGACTATCGTCAGTAACAAAGCTTTCCCCAAAAAGGATTGTAGGTATGATGATGGGGATGTGGTTCTGTGCTTCAGCGGCTGGTAATTTTGTTGCAGGATTAATAGCTCGAGCAACAGCAAGTGAAAATATTTCTGGAGCAGAAAATATATTTACTCTTGCTCAGAAATCAGCTTTTATGGATGTTTATACAAATGTCGGATTGATAGCTTTATTTGTTGGCATTCTTCTTGCACTTTTTTCACCTTTGATGAAGAAAGGAATGCACGGGATAAACTAACTGTAGTTTTTATTTAGGTTAACCAAAATATCTGTATAAATATCTCTTAAAATTTTAATATCTGATATTTTTACATGCTCATCTATTTGATGCATTGTTTCGTTAAGCGGACCAAACTCAACAATTTCTGTGCCCATTTTTGCAATAAAACGACCATCCGATGTTCCACCCTTAGCATTTAAGTCCGGGGTATATCCGGTTATATTTTCAATAGACTTAACCACGGTGTCTTTTAAATTATTTTCAATAGTTAAATAGGGAAGGCCACTTAATTTCCAATCAATTTCATACTCAACCTTTAATTTTTTTAGAATAGATTCAAATTTATCAATTAGTGTTTCTTGAGAAGATTCTGTTGAATACCTAAAATTAAAAAGCATATTTAGTTCTCCCGGAACTATATTTTTAGCACCGGTTCCAGAGTTTATATTTGAAATTTGAAAGCTCGTAGGTTGAAAAGCTTCATTTCCTTTGTCCCAAACAGTATTTTTTAATTCGACAATAACTTCACCAGCAGAGAAGATAGGATTTTCAACATTTTCAGGATAGGCAATATGACCCTGCTTGCCAATGATCTTTAGCGATCCCCCTAAAGACCCTCGTCTTCCAATTCTTATACTATCACCTACTTTGTCATATGAAGTTGGCTCTCCAACAAGACATAAATCAATTTTTTCATCTCTCTCAATCATATCATCGACTATTTTGTCTATAAAGCCATCAGCAGCATCGCCTTCTTCGTTAGAAGTTAAAAGTACTGCAATTCTAAAATTGAGATCTGGATTTTTAGAAAAAAATTGATCGAGGGAATCTAAAAAAGCTGCAATTGAGGCTTTCATGTCAGCAGTTCCTCTGCCATACAATAAATCGCCTTCAATGTGACCTGAAAACGGAGGATGGCTCCACTTTTCCTTTGGCCCAGTCGGAACTACATCGGTATGCCCTAGAAAGCAAAAAATTTTGCCTTTTTCTCCAAAGGTTGCATAAAGGTTTTCTACATTTAGATAATTAATTCTTTCACAATTAAAATTTAGCTTTTTAAGTCTATCTTCAATTAAATTAAAACAACCCTCATCATTAGGCGACAAGGATTCAATTTGTATTAGATTTTGAAGAAATTTAATCATTTGTATGTAGTTGAGAGTTTAATTCTACTTTCGATTTATTAGTTTTAGCAATAACTTTGCCATTCAGCGAGTTTCTGATGAAGACCAAATTATGAGAATCTGATAATTCTGATCCTTTGAATATTCCTTTAGAGTTTCCATTTTCATCAAATAATTCTATCTTTGTTCCAGCAGTAAGATAAAGTCCAGCCTCAACAATACAGTTGTTACCTAGAGGAATACCTAAACCAGAATTTGCACCTAATAGGCAGTTTTCACCAACTGATATTTTAATATTATTTCCACCAGATAAGGTGCCCATAGTACTCGAACCACCCCCAAGGTCTGAGTTATTCCCTACTACTACTCCTGAAGATATTCTTCCTTCAATCATTGCTTTACCTAAAGTTCCAGCATTAAAATTTACAAAACCCTCATGCATAATAGTTGTTCCAGGACTCAGATAAGCCCCTAGTCTAACTCTAGAAGCGTCTGCAATTCTTACATTCTCTGGAATAATAAAGTCTGTTAAAGGTGGAAATTTATCTATTGATCTAATATTTAAATCTTGATTTAGTAATTTTGACTCGATTAATTTTTCATCTATATCATCGATAGATATTGCTCCTTGGTTTGTCCATACGACATTAGGAAGAGAATCAAATAAGCCTTCTAAATTTATTGAATTAGGTAATACAAATTTATATGAAAGAAGATGTAGTTTTAGATATGCTGAAATAACGTCAGATATTGGTTTTTCTAAATCTTCACTGCACCAAGAAATATTAATTATCTCTTTTGATGTTTCATAATTCGGCAACTCTTTAATATGAGTTTTTTTTCCATCAAAATCAATAATAGGAAAAAAAACTTCAAGAATTTTTCCTTTTGAAGACTTTGAAGATATGCCAGTAGCTTTGATTTGCATGTTGCTATTATAGTGATGAATTTTTTTTTTTAAATAATTTCTTTAAGGGACTCGCTTATTTTTTTTATTTTTTTATCAGCAACACATGATAATGTGACGTCTTCAATCTCAAAAGTATCTTCAACTCTATCTCCAAGAGTATTAATTCTTGCCGAATAAATAGAAGTTCCATTTTCAAATAAAACCCTTGCAATCTTTGCCAGCAAACCCGGACTATCAGATGTCTCAATAGTAAGCAGATTTCTCTTTTTACTTTTCTGTTGAACATTAGAAATATTAATCACTTTATTAAAATTTTTTGAAGAAATATTTTCAATTTTGATGCTACTTTTAATCGAAGAAAAATTTATAAAATTATTTTTTATTCTTTGTTTAACTTCGTCTAATTCAGAATCACTTAATGGTCTGTTATGGTGAGAAAATTTTGTAATGAATGTATTAGCTGCAATCGATTTATTTAAACTTGTTGATATATTTGCATCTATGATTTCTAAGCCTGATAAGTCTAATGTCTCTGCAAGTTTTAAAAATAAACCATCAAAGTTATTAGTTTTAATAAAGATTTCTATTAAATTTCCAAAACGACTCCTGCATCCAACTATAAAATCGTCTTTTTTATCATTTAAAATAATTTCACTTTGCCATTTAAGTCTTTCAGAATTATTTTTTGTGAAGTAAGAGTCATCAAATAGTTCAAAATATGATTTTAATAATTCTTTTTCAGAGACGCCTTTAAACGAGGCAAAAATATTATTTTTTCTGTCTTTTGATATCTCTTTTAATGGTTTTATTGGCTCTTTATTAAGTTTAGATCTAGTCATTAAAAATAACTCTCTAAGTAATCCATGTTTCCATCCATTCCAAAGAGCTGGATTGGTAGCTCTAATATCGTTAATTGTTAAAAGATATAAGTAATCCAATCTTTCTGTATTAGTTACTAAGTCGGCAAAAGAATTAATTGTTTGAGAATCAGATATGTCTTTTTTTTGAGAAATTGATGACATTTGTAAATGATTGAGAACAAGCCATGAAATAAGATCAGCATCTCCCAAAGATAGACCTATTCTTTTTGCGAAGCTCAAACTTGTTGCAGCGCCAATTTCGGAATGATTTCCGCCTTTGCCTTTTCCGAGATCATGAAAAAGCCCAGCTAGATAAAGAATTTCTATCTTAGGCAACCTGTTAATTAACTCATGTTCAAGTTTAAATTCATTATCAAAATGAATTTGCATCCTTCGCATATTTTTTATAACTCTAAATGTATGCTCATCAACTGTATAAACATGAAATAAATCAAATTGCATTTGGCCAATAACTTCGTCAAATTCTTTGATATATTTTTGAAGAATTCCTAAATTTTTCATTAAGTTCAATATGGTCGACAAATTATATTTAGATTTTAAGATTGTTAAGAATTGAGAAGCGTAATATTGGTTATTCTTAAATTCCTCATCAATTAAACTGATATTTTCTTTAATTATAGACATTGTTGTTGTATCTATTGAATGAACATTTTTGTTTTTCCCCATAGTAATAAATAATTTAAAAAATAAATCTTTTCTTTTTGATAAATCAGCGACATCAAAACCAATTTTATTTCTAATTATGTAAAAATCACCAAGTTTCCTTTTGAATACAAAAATACCCTTTTCTTTATACACTTCAAATACTAAATTATTAAAATTTGAGAGGATTGCAGCATTTTCATAGTATTGTTGCATCATGCTTTCAACTGATCTTTTTGATGTTGATTCAGATAACTTAGCCATATTTGCAATTTCTAACTGTGTTTCAAAACTTAGCCTATTACTATTGCTGATAATGTTTGTTGCGAATCTTAATGCTTTAATAAAGTTATATGCTTTATGTGCAATCTTTATCTCATTGCAAAACTTACTGGAATTTTCAATGTCTTCTATTGTTCTGAGATTAAAGCAATGTTGAAGAATCCATAAAGATGTTTGAAAATCTCTAAGGCTGCCAGGCGACTCTTTTAAGTTTGGTTCTAAATTATATTCAGTGGAATGAAACGATTTATACCTTTCTTTTTGTTCTTGAAGTTTAGCTTTAAAGAATTTGTTTTTACTCCAAACTTTTTGAAGAGCCTTATTAATTTTGAGATTAATATTTTCATTTGTTATTAACGCTCTTCTCGTAAAATATGAGGTGAATTCCTTTAAATCATCTTTTGCTACAACCTTAATATCTTGAACAGTTCTAACAGAGTGACCAACTTGATAACCAATATCCCACAATTTTGCTATGAACTTTTCTAAATTAATTGCATTTTTAACTGTTTTTTTATTCTGAATAATTGAAATATCTATATCAGAGGATGGGAACATTTCTTCTCTACCAAATCCTCCATTTGCATAAATACTAAAGTCATCTTCAAGATTAAAATCATTAAAATTTTTAAGAATGATGTTTTCAATATGCTTTGAATGATTCTTGAGATATTTGTTTATTTTATTGGGCGATAAATAAATCTCAGGAAAATGTTCTACAAAATCTTTATTAATATTTTTTTTATTTATGCTCATATAGACTCATTGAGTCTTTTAGTAAGAATTTCATATCCATCTTTTGTCACTGCAATTGTATGCTCCCATTGAGCAGAATTTCTTCCATCTTTTGTTTCAACCGTCCATCCATCTTTTAGAGTTTTACAATATTTTGAACCTTGATTAATCATAGGCTCTATAGTGAAGCACATACCTTCTTTCATTTGTATGCCTTTTCCTGTTTTACCATAATGAAGGATTTGTGGATCTTCATGATAAACATCTCCAATACCATGACCACAATAGTCCTCAACAACAGAGTAGTAATTGCTTTCAGCATGTTTTTGGATTGCATGACCAATATCTCCTAAATATGCGCCAGGTTTAACCACTTCAATTCCTTTATAAAGGCATTCTTGTGTAACTTTTACTAGTCTTTCATTATGGGGCTGACATTTACCTACTAAATACATTTTTGAAGTATCTCCATGCCAACCGTCTTTAATAACTGTGACATCAATATTTAAAATATCACCATTTTTTAATATCCTATTCTCATTGGGAATTCCATGACATATAACTTGATTAATGCTTGAACAAATAGTTTTCTCAAAACCTTTATAGCCAACGTTTGCAGGAATTGCTTGTTGATTATTTACTATATGTTCATAACATCTTTGATCAAGCTCTTCAGTAGAAACACCAGGAACTACATAAGGCTCTATCATTTCAAGAACTTCAGCAGCAAGCCTTCCAGCAATTCGCATCTTTTGTATTTCTTTCTCAGATTTTATAGATATTTTCATTTTTTTTTTCATTTAGTATAGACAGTTAGTCACTAAGTCTATAAAGTACAATTTTAATGCCAGCACAATATTTTAGCTCATTAAAATTCAAAAATTCTTTATATAGTTGTCCTCTTTTTTCTTTTAATTTTGTCTATATTTGGAGATCAATGTAATGCCATTTCCATCCATATTAGCACTTGAAGATGGAAGTATATTCTATGGAGAAGGCTTTGGTGAAGAAAAAGTTGATATTGGAGAAATAGTTTTCAATACTTCCATGACAGGATATCAGGAGATAATCACAGATCCTTCATATAAAAGTCAGATTATTACTTTCACTCATCCTCATATCGGTAATACAGGAATTAATGATGAGGATAGTGAATCTTCGTCTATACATGCATCTGGAATGGTCGTTAATAAATTTTGTACAGAACCTAGTAGCTGGAGATCAATAAAAACTCTTCAAGATTTTTTGAAACAACAAAATGTAATAGCAATTTCTGGCATTAATACTAGACAACTAACATCCTTGTTAAGGGATAAAGGCTCAATGAATTGCTGTATTGCATCATTATCATTGATAGATGAAAAAGAGGCATTGAATAAAGCAAAAGCATTCTCAGGTTTAAAAGGACTTGATTTAGCCAAGGAAGTCAGTATTGATAAAAGCTATACTTGGAATAAAGGAGTCTGGCCTGAACATAATACTGCAACTTCAAGTTATCCAATTGTTGCTTATGATTTTGGCATAAAGCAAAATATTCTTCGACTTCTATCAGATCATGTTGGTGAAGTTACCGTTGTGAATGCAAAAACAACTTATGAAGATATTATGACCCTTTCACCTAAGGGTATTTTTTTATCAAATGGTCCTGGTGATCCTGAGCCTTGCAAATATGCTATTGAAAATATTAAAAAGTTTTTAAATATAAAAATTCCTATATTTGGAATATGTCTTGGTCATCAATTGTTAGCGTTAGCTGGGGGTGCAAAGACTTATAAAATGAAATTTGGCCATCATGGTGCAAATCATCCTGTTCAAGATTTAAAAACAAAAGAAGTAATGATTACTAGTCAAAATCATGGGTTCGCAGTTAACAGCGAATCCCTCCCTAAAAATATTGATGCATCCCATATCTCTTTGTTTGATAAATCATTGCAAGGAATAGAATTTAATGATGCTCCAGCCTTCAGTTTTCAAGGCCATCCTGAAGCAAGTCCTGGACCGCAAGAAATACAGATCTTATTTGAAAAATTTAGCTCTATGGTAGAAAAATATGCCAAGACGTAAGGACATAAAATCAATTTTAATTATTGGAGCAGGGCCAATTATCATTGGTCAAGCATGTGAATTTGATTATTCTGGAGCACAGGCATGCAAGGCATTAAAAGAAGAAGGCTTTAGAGTAATTCTTGTTAACTCTAATCCAGCTACAATTATGACAGACCCACTTATGGCAGATGCAACATATATTGAGCCAATTTATTGGAAGTCGGTTGCAAAAATAATTGAAAAAGAAAAACCAGATGCAATTCTTCCTACCATGGGTGGTCAAACTGCTTTAAATACTGCTTTAACACTTGATAAAGAAGGTGTCCTTAAAGAACATGGAGTAATTCTTATAGGAGCAAATAGAGAGGCAATTGATAAAGCAGAGGATAGACAGTTATTTGATGAGACCATGAAAGCAATTAATCTTGAAACTCCAAATTCTGGCATTGCTCATTCCATGGATGATGCAATTTCAGTTCAAAAAAAAATCGGATTTCCATGCATTATTAGGCCTTCATTTACCATGGGGGGAACAGGCGGTGGGATTGCTTACAACATCGACGAATTTAAATCGGTTTGTGAAAAGGGCCTTGAGTTATCTCCAACAAGCGAATTGTTAATTGATGAATCTCTTATAGGTTGGAAAGAGTTTGAAATGGAGGTTGTAAGAGACTGTGAAGATAATTGCATAATAATATGCTCCATTGAAAATTTAGATCCTATGGGAGTTCATACAGGCGACTCAATTACAATTGCTCCAGCCCAAACCCTTACAGATAAAGAATATCAAATTATGAGAAATGCTTCATTTAAGATTTTGCGTGAAATTGGAGTTGATACAGGTGGATCTAATGTTCAATTTGCAATTAATCCTGAAAACGGAAAGATGGTAGTTATTGAGATGAATCCAAGAGTAAGTAGGTCATCTGCTTTAGCTTCAAAAGCAACTGGCTTTCCAATTGCAAAAGTTGCAGCTTTGCTTTCAGTTGGATATACGCTTGATGAGCTTAAAAATGACATAACTGGGGGATTAACTCCAGCTTCTTTCGAGCCAAGTATCGATTACATAGTTACAAAAATTCCAAAGTTTGCTTTTGAAAAATTTCCTCAAGCAAGTCCAAGACTGACTACACAAATGAAATCTGTTGGTGAGGTAATGGCTATTGGCTCAAATTTTCAAGAGTCCTTACAAAAAGCTTTATGCAGCATGGAAGAGGATTTAAACGGTTTAGACTCAATTTTATTAGAAAATCTTTATGATTCTGATGATGAAATCTTACATGAGTTAACTTTTCCAGGACCTAAAAGACTATTTTATGTAGCAGATGCAATTAGAGCTGGATGGAAGCTTGAAAAAATTTACAAATTAACAAAGATTGATTATTGGTTTTTAAATCAAATTGAAGAAATTCTAAAATTAGAAAAAGATCTTGAGAGCAAAACACTAAAAAATATCACATCTGAAGACATATACTCGCTTAAAGAAAAAGGTTTTTCAGATAATAGAATTGCACAAATTTTGAAAACTGATGAACTTGAATTTAGAGATCACAGGATATCAAATGACATCAAACCAATTTATAGAAGAGTTGATACTTGCGCGGCAGAATTTGCTACATCAACTTGTTACATGTACTCAACATATGGTCATGAGTGTGAGAGCATACCATCAAATACAAGTAAAATTTTAGTTCTTGGGAGTGGCCCTAATAGGATTGGTCAAGGTATCGAATTTGATTATTGTTGTGTTCATGCTTCATTAGCAATGCAAGAAGAAGGATTTGAATCAATAATGGTTAATTGCAATCCTGAAACTGTATCAACTGACTATGATGTTTCTAACAGGCTATACTTTGAGCCAATAACAACAGAAAAGATTTTGGATATTATTGATAATGAAAAGCCTGAGGGAGTCATTATTCAATTTGGAGGACAAACACCTCTTAAACTTGCAGATGTTCTATCTGATAAAGGAGTAAACATTCTTGGAACAAATGTAGATGCAATTGATAGATCTGAAGATAGAGAGCGATTCCAAGAATTAATTATTAAATTAAATTTAAAACAACCTTCTAATGCAACAGTTAAAGATATTGAAGAGGCATTAGTAAAGGCTGATGAAATAGGTTTTCCAATTGTAGTTAGACCATCTTATGTTCTTGGTGGCAGGGCGATGCAATTAGTTCATAATAAAAAAGAATTAGAGTTATATCTTAATGAAGCTGTAGAGGTTTCTAATAGCAAACCTATTCTTCTTGACAGCTATCTCACAGATGCAATTGAAGTCGATGTTGATATTGTTTCAGATGGTGAAAATATAGAAATTGGTGGAATACTTCAACATATTGAACAAGCTGGAATACATTCTGGTGACTCGGCTTGTTCTTTGCCTCCATACAGCCTTTCGGATGAGATACAAAATGAATTATCTATTCAATCTATAAAAATTGGTAAAGAATTAAATATCATTGGCTTAATGAATATTCAATTCGCAGTAAAAGATAATGATGTCTATATTATTGAGGTTAATCCAAGAGCATCAAGGACAGTTCCTTTCATTTCTAAAGCAATAGGAAAATCATTAGTTAAAGTTGCCTCAAAAGCAATGATAGGAAAAAAGCTCTCAGAACAAAATTTTTCATGCACTCTTCCTGATGGACTATTCTTTGTAAAAGAAGCTGTTATGCCTTTTGATAAATTTCCTTTAGTTGATCCCATACTTGGTCCAGAAATGAAATCTACGGGAGAAGTAATGGGAATTGGACCTAATTTTGGAGAAGCATATGCCAAAGCTCAAAGAGGAGCAAACAAATTAATGCCAAAAAAAGGATCTGTATTTATAAGTGTTAAAGATAGCGATAAAAAATATTTAGATAAATTAATTCCTTTGGTTATAAAAAATGGATTTGACATAGTTGCTACAGGAGGAACCGAAGAATATATAAGAAATTTAAAGTACGAAGTTAAAAGAATTAATAAAGTTTTCGAGGGAAGGCCGCATACAGTTGATAGCCTCTTAAATAATGAAATAGACCTAGTTATAAATACTACAGAGGGAAAGCAATCTATAGAAGATTCTGCATCAATTAGAAAAACAGCCTTACAAAACAAAATTTTCTGTACTACAACTATGTTTGGAGCCTTTGCAATAATGGAAGCACTTAAGAGTAATGAGTCTGAATGGTCATATAATACTCTCCAACAAATAAGTAATTAATTTTTCATAGTTGGTATAATGAACTATGAGTAGAGTCCCCTTAACTAAAGATGGCGAAGTGGCCATAAAAGAGAAGCTTTCAAAACTTAAATTTATTGAAAGACCAAAGATATCAGAAGCTATAGCAGAGGCAAGAGCCCATGGTGATTTAAAAGAAAATGCTGAATATCATGCAGCAAAAGAGCTTCAAGGCTTAATGGAAGCTAAAATTAATGAGATGGAGAGTGCAATAGTGAATGCTCAAGTTATTGATGTTAAAGAAATTCCAGAAACTGGTAGAGTAATATTTGGTTCAACCATTAAACTCTATGATATTAATAATGAAAAGGAAATTACATATAAGATAGTTGGCAATTTAGAGTCTGATCCTGATAAAGGCCTCATTTCAATTGATACGCCTATTGCTAAAGGTTTGGTTGGAAAGTTTCAAGATGATGAGGTAACAATTGATACACCTGTTGGCCAACTTAATTTTGAGATTCTAGAAGTCAAACATCTATAATGCATGCTGATAGCTGGGCAAATAAGGCAAAAAAAGCTGGTTATAGGACCCGTGCAGTTTTCAAATTAGAAGAAATCTTAAAAAAAACAAAGGTCTTAAGAAGGTCTAAAAATATTCTTGATATAGGAGCTGCCCCAGGTGGATGGTCTCAATATATAAAGCAACATTCAAAAAATTCCAAGGTCTATGCATTAGATATTCTCGACATGGAACCTCTTGAAGGTGTAAATTTTTATAAAATAAGCATTGAACAAATTGATGAAGTAGAATCTATTTTTGAACTTAAGGGTGTTTTTGACCTTGTAATTTCAGACATAGCCCCCAACTTGACTGGTATAGGCGCTATAGATAATGAAAATATATATGAACTTAATCTACTTGCCCTAGAAACAGCAATAAAATATCTTAATAAAAATAATGGATCTTTTATAATGAAGACTTTTCAAAACAATATGTTAAAAAATCTTCGAAAAAAAATGGAACTTTCCTTCAAGATAGTTCAAACTTTTAAACCTGCTGCTTCAAAGAAGCAATCAGGAGAAATATATTTATACGGAGCATATAGATAATGAATAGTATGTTAAGAAATCTTTTGGTTTGGGTCATTTTGGGCTCATTGTTAATCTATGTTTTTAATAACATTGAAAATACAACTGCAAGAGAGCAAATTAGTTATAGCCAATTTAAAGAAGAAATTCTATCTGACCGAATTGCTAAAGTAGTTTATAAAGGTGACCAAATGACGATCACAGGTGATCGACTAGATGGTTCAAAATTTGAAACAACACATCCAATCTTTAAGAAAGATGAAGCTGTCGACAATGCAATTCAGGATAATGGGATTATCGCCGTGTATGAAAAAATAGAACAGCCATCTATTTGGTCCCAACTTTTAGTAGGAGCTTTTCCGATAATTCTATTGCTAGGAATATTTTTCTTTTTCATGAGGCAAATGCAAGGAGGTATGTCTGGTAAGGGCGGGCCAATGTCTTTTGGTAAAAGTAAAGCTAAGCTTATGGAAGGCGGAAAGGTTAAAACAAATTTTAAAGATGTTGCAGGTTGTGAAGAGGCTAAACAGGATGTTCAAGAGTTAGTCGATTTTTTAAGAGATCCAACAAAATTTCAAAAACTTGGCGGAAAGATACCAAGAGGTGTTTTGATGGTTGGCCCTCCTGGAACAGGTAAAACATTATTGGCAAGAGCTGTAGCTGGAGAGGCAAAGGTTCCATTTTTTACAATTTCAGGTTCTGATTTCGTAGAAATGTTTGTTGGTGTTGGCGCATCAAGAGTACGAGATATGTTTGACCAAGCAAAAAAACAGTCTCCATGTATTGTTTTTATTGACGAAATTGATGCTGTTGGAAGACATAGAGGAGCAGGTTTAGGAGGAGGACACGACGAAAGAGAGCAAACTCTAAATCAACTGCTTGTAGAAATGGATGGGTTTGAAGGAAATGATGGAGTTATCGTGATAGCTGCAACAAACAGACCAGATGTACTTGATCCTGCGTTATTAAGGCCTGGACGATTTGATAGACAGGTCGTAGTAGATCTTCCAGATATAAGAGGCAGAGAGGCAATATTAAAAGTTCATATGAGAAAAGTACCATTAGCCTCAGATGTAGATCCTTTAGTAATTGCAAGAGGAACGCCAGGATTTTCTGGTGCAGATTTAGCCAATTTAATAAACGAGGCTGCATTATTTGCAGCAAGGTATGCTGACAAAAAAATTGATCAATCACATCTTGATTTAGCAAAAGATAAAATAATGATGGGTGCTGAAAGGAAATCTATGATACTTAGCGAGGAACAAAAGAGAATTACTGCATACCACGAAGCCGGTCATGCGATAGTCGGTAGGTTGTGTCCAACCCATGATCCTGTATACAAGGTAACCATAATTCCAAGAGGTAGAGCACTTGGGGTCACGATGTTTTTACCTGAAGAGGATACTTACATGCAAAGTAAAGAATATCTCCTTGGCAGAATAGCTACTTTATTTGGTGGAAGAATTGCTGAAAGTATTATTAATGGCCATCAAGGTATAACTACTGGAGCCTCTAATGATATTGAAGTAGCAACTGGTATTGCTACAAATATGGTAACAAAATGGGGCTTTTCAGATGCATTAGGAACAATAAAATATGGTGAAGATGAAGGCAGCCCATTCTTAGGAAGATCTGCCTCTAATCCTGCACAAATTAGGAGTGAAGAAACATCAAAATTAATCGATTCAGAGGTTAAGTCTATAATTGACTCAAGCTATCAGAGAGCTGAAAAGTTGCTCAAAGAAAATTTGGATAAGCTAAATGTCATGGCAGATGCACTTCTTAAATATGAAACAATTGATGCTCCCCAAATTGATGACATTATGGCAGGAGCTCAACCAAGAGAGCCAAAGGGATGGTCTGATGATGAGCCAAAACCTAAATCTAATAAAAAAACTTCAATAAAAGGTCCTGCTGAAGAGTTATAATTCATTTTTATGAATCTCAAGTTTGGTACAGATGGAATTAGGGGCCCTGTAGAAACCCATATCACGCCTGAAGCATGTTTAAAAATTGGACATGCTACTGGTATAGTCATGAAAGAACAAGGTTGGAATCATGTAATGATTGGTAAGGATACTCGCGTATCTGGTTATATGCTTGAATCTGCACTACAGGCTGGTTTTATTGCTGCTGGTGTTGATGTAAGTTTATGCGGACCACTCCCAACTCCAGGAGTTGCATACTTAACAAAATCTTTAAGACAAAAATTTGGAGTTGTGATAAGCGCTTCCCATAATGATTTCTTGGATAATGGAATTAAAATCTTTAATGCTGATGGCGAAAAGCTATCAAAGGAATTAGAAAAGAAGATTGAAAAACTTTTAGCGAGTGACTTAAAACCAGTAAAAACAGAAAATCTTGGAAAAGCAGAGAGATTTGATGAGTCAGGTGCAAGATATGTGGAGTTTTGTAAATCAACTGTGCCTTCTAATATTTCTTTTTCATCATTAAGAATCGTTTTAGATTGTGCAAACGGAGCTTGTTATAAAGTTAGCCCAGAAGTTTTTAAAGAACTTGGAGCAGAGGTTATTCCTATAGGCGTTGACCCAGATGGATATAATATAAATTTAAAGTGTGGATCAACTTGTCCAGAAGTAGTTCAAAAAGAGGTTATTAAGCATAGAGCAGACTTTGGAATTTCACTTGATGGAGATGGTGACAGAGTCATAATTGTAGATAAAGAAGGCACTATTCTCGATGGAGATGACCTTTTATATATTTTAGCTTTTTCAAATCCAAACAGAGTTGGTTCTTGGTCAGGTGTTGTTGGCACACTAATGAGTAATCTTGGATTGGAAGATGGGATTGAAAAATTGGGATATAAATTTAAAAGAGCAGATGTTGGAGATAAGTTTGTTAGTAGCATGCTCAGTAAAGAAGGATGGCTTCTTGGAGGTGAAACTTCTGGGCATATCATTTGTAAGGATCTAGTAAGTACTGGTGATGGAACAATCGCAGCTTTAAAGGTTATATCTTCACTTTTAATGTTAGAAAAAAATCCTTCTGAGGTTTTATCTAACTATAAAAAGATGCCACAAATAAATATTGCTGTATCAGTTAAAAATAAAGACATTGTTAATGACAAAGACTTAGTTAATTTAATTAAAGAAATTGAATCAGATATAACCGTTGGTAGAATTCTTGTAAGACCATCTGGGACTGAGAGCAAAATCAGGGTAATGGTTGAGGCGCCTGAAGAGAAAGTAGCCCAGAAGTTTGCAAATGATTTAGAAAGCCTAATAAAATCTAAAATATAAAATGATTGTTGCAAATTTCAAAGCCAATGGAAACTCAAGCTTTATTCTCAAATGGCATGAGGAATTTATTCAAGCGGCATCGGAAAGTATTTTTTCTTCAGTTGGGGTGGCTCCATCTCACATTCATTTTTATAAATTAAATAAATTGTTTAAAGAAACTAGTGTTAGGTTAGGAATGCAAAACATAGATGAAGAGGGAGGCGCACGAACAGGTTCTATATCTGCAGAAATGGCATCAGAAATAGGCTGTAGCTTTCTAATTCTAGGTCATTCAGAGAGAAGGATTTTTTATAATGAGAACAATAATAATATAAAAAATAAAATACAGATCTCGATAAAGCATGATATTACTCCAATTTTATGCATTGGAGAAACATTAGAAGAAAATGAATCTGGAAAAACTAAAGACGTATTAAAAAATCAATTAAATGATTCACTATATAATATCGAGCTTAATAAAGATTTTATTGTTGCTTATGAACCAATTTGGGCAATTGGCAGTGGTAATACCCCAGATGAAAAAGATATAAATGCAATTCACGAATTTATAAAAGATGTTGTACAATCCGCATCTGCAAATAATATTACTCCAAAAGTTTTATATGGTGGAAGTGTTAATGAAAATAATGCTGAAACTTTTTTTAAAGAGGATAATATTGATGGAGCATTGGTTGGAGGAGCGTCTTTAGACGCAAAAGTGTTTGCAAAAATAGTTAATTCATTTGAAAGGTTAAACAAGAAATGATAATTTTTATAAAAATAATTTGTATAGTATTAGCGATTACTATAATTGCTCTTGTTCTTTTACAGCAAGGCAAAGGTTCAGATTTAGGTTCAGCATTTGGAGGAGGTTCCTCAAATTCAATGTTTGGCGCATTAGGACCTTCAGATTTTCTAGGTAAATTAACTTATGTACTTGTGGCAATATGGTTAATTTTGACATTACTTCTAGCTTATTTTTACAAAACTCAAAATACAAAGGAAATATTTGAAACTCCATTAATCGAAGAGGCTATTTTAGAAGAATCTTCTGATGAAGTTCCTGTTGAATAATTACTAATTCATGCTGGTGCCGAAAGCGGGACTTGAACCCGCACGAGCTTTCGCTCACTAACCCCTCAAGCTAGCGTGTCTACCAATTCCACCACTTCGGCAAAGTTCAAGGATTATACAAGATATTATTTTAAATAATATAAAATAATATACTTGACCAAATGCACCTAACTTCATTAAACTTCACACTCGCTGCGTTGCGGGGTGGAGCAGTCTGGTAGCTCGTCGGGCTCATAACCCGAAGGTCGTTGGTTCAAATCCAGCCCCCGCTACCACAGTTAAATATATTTTTGTGGGGCTTATGCCCTTTTTTTGTGTAAAAAATGGTTATAAATGAAATTGATAAAATTGTTGAACCTGTAATTGAAAGACATAACTGTCATTTATGGGGTATTGAAATTCTTAGAGGAAAAAGAAGACCAACCTTAAGGATTTATATTGACTCCACTATTGGAGCAAGTATTTATGACTGTGAGAATATCTCTAAGGATTTAAATTATGAGATTGATCTTGATACAACTCTTGGCGATGATTATATCTTAGAGGTATCTACTCCAGGTATTGAGAGAAGATTTTTTAAACAAAATCAACTTCTTAACTATATTGGAGAAGATATAAAAATTAAGTTAAGAGAGCCCCTGGAAGGAAAAAAAAATATTGAAGGAGTGCTTGTTGATTGTAAAGATGAATATTTTCTTATAGAGTCAAACAAGTTTGAATATAATCTTGATTTTAACGATATTGATATATGTCGTCTTAGTCCAGATTTTGAAAAATTAATGAAGGAAGAAGATTATGCAAAGTAGTGAAATATTAACAGTCGTAGATTCTGTATCAACTGAAAAAGGCCTTGATAAGGATATTATTTTTTCAGCTATTGAGATTGCTATTGCTTCAGCATCTCAAAGACATTTCCATGAAGATGCTGAATTGTTTGTTCAAATTGATAGAAATACTGGTGAATATTCAACCCACAGGAATTGGCTTGTTTTTGATGAAACTGATGAAGAGTTTCATATAGAAACTCATATATCAAAAGAAAATTCAAAGCTAGATTTAGGAGAAATGTATTCTATGCAACAAGATAACGTTCCTTTTGGAAGAATAGAAACTCAGGCAGCTAGGCAAGTAATGTTACAAAAAGTAAGAGAGGCAGAAAGAGAAAAAGTTGTTTCACAGTTCAAAAATCAAAATAATCAATTAGTAAATGGAACGGTAAAAAGAGTTACTAGAGATAATATTATTGTAGATATTTCATATGATGCTGAAGCTATTCTTCCTAGAGATAAGCTAATGCCTGGCGAGATATATAAGATAAATGACAGAATTAGAGCTGTCCTTCAAATCCAAGAGATTGAAGGTAGGGGACCTCAATTAATGTTAAATAGGTCATGTCCTGAAATGGTAACTGAATTATTCAGCATTGAAGTTCCTGAAATCAATGAAGATATAATTGAAATTAGAGGTGTTGCCAGAGATGCAGGCTCCAGGTCAAAAATTGCTGTTAAAACAAATGATGGCAGAATCGATCCAGTTGGAGCATGTGTTGGCATGAGAGGCTCAAGAGTTCAGGCGGTATCTGCTGAATTAGCTAATGAAAGAATAGACATTATTATATATGACGACAATCCTGCACAATTAGTCATTAATGCATTAGTTCCTGCCAAGGTAGAATCAATAGTGATGGACGAAGATTCTAGATCTATGGATATTGCTGTTAATCAAGAAAATCTTGCATTGGCCATAGGCTCAAGAGGTCAAAATATTAGACTTGCATCTAAATTAGTGGGTTGGGATCTTAATATTGTAAGCAGTGAAGAGGCTGAAGCGAAGGTAAAAGTTGATGAAACAGAGTTTTTAGCAAAGTTAACCAGTAATCTTGAGATTTCAGATGATACTGCTGAAAAGATTGTGTCTGAAGGTTTTTCTTCATTTGATGATATCGCATATGCAGAAGATAGCGTTTTCAAATCTTTTATTGAGAATGAAGAAGAAATCTCTAGAATTAAAAGTGCTGCTGAAGATGCTGCATTATTAGAGGCAATGGGAGCTATTACTGAAGAGGAAGATAATGTTGAATCACTAAATGATTTAAATTTAGTTGAAGAGGACATACAAAAGTTATCAAATAAAGGAATAAAAAATAAAGATGATTTGGCTGAGCTCGCTATAGACGAATTACAAGAAATTATTGAAATATCTTCCGATGATGCTTCAAAGATGATAATGAAAGCTCGAGAACATTGGTTTAATTAATTAAATAAGGAAAAATATTTTGGCTTTAACTGTTAAAGATTTTGCGAAGACTTTAAAAATATCTGACTCTGCGCTGCTGGAAAGAATGCAGAAGGCAGGCTTAAGTCATTCAAAAAATTCAGATGAAATTACAGCATCTGACAAACAGGCATTATTAAAATCTTTAAAAAGTGCTAAACCATCTTCCGTTTCAAAATCTGTGACATCCGGCAGCGGAGTAACGGTTACTTCTAAAGGAAAATCTATCAAAGAAGGAGACTCTGTAAAAAGTTACTCAGATAATATTGAAGCTAAAAGGGCTGCTGCCTCTGAACAACTTAAAGAACAACAGAAAAAAAGAGAAGATCAGCTAAAAGAAGCTACTAAACTTAAACAAGAAGAACAAAGGAAAAAAGATAAGTTTAAGAAGACATCAAGTGAAAAGCCTGCGGTAAAAGTAAATGTTAAAGATCAGTTATCTAGCGCTGTTAGTGCTTATAAGAGAAAAGAAGGCAGTTTTGCAGAAGATTCACAGCATAAATTTGAAGCTCCAACAGAAGTAATCAAAAAAGATATTGAAGTCCCATCCACCATTCAAGTAGGTGAGTTAGCAAAATCTATGGCTGTAAAGGGAAATGTTGTAGTGAAAAATTTAATGGGACTTGGTGTTGTAGCAACTATAAACGATGTCATAGACCAAGAAACTGCAATATTAGTAGTTGAAGAAATTGGTCATAATGGCATTGCTTTAAAAGAAGAAAATTTTGAAGAAGATCTTGCTAATTTAATCAATTATGATGATGAGCTGAAATCTAGATCACCAGTAATAACGGTAATGGGCCATGTAGATCATGGAAAAACAACACTTTTAGATTTTATAAGAAAGACTAAGGTAGTTGATGGTGAGGCTGGAGGCATTACACAACATATCGGTGCTTATGAAGTAGAAACTTCAAAGGGTAAGATAACGTTTATTGATACTCCAGGACATGCAGCTTTCTCATCAATGAGAGCAAGAGGAGCAAATACAACAGATATAGTGATATTGGTTGTAGCTGCAAATGATGGGATTAAACCACAAACAGAAGAGGCAATAAATCATGCTCAAGCTGCTGGAGTATCTATAGTAGTGGCAATTAATAAGATAGATTTAGAAGGATCAGATGTTGATAAAGTAAAAGGCGACTTAGCAGCAAAAGATTTATCACCGGAAGATTGGGGTGGAACAACGCAGATGATTCCAGTTTCAGCTCTAAAGGGAACTGGAGTTGATAAATTGCTTGAAAGTATTTCCCTTGAAGCAGAGTTATTAGAATTAAAGGCTCATCACAAAGGACCAGCTCAAGGAGTAGTAATTGAATCAGAACTTGATAAATTTAGAGGTTCTGTTGCTACTTTTCTAATACAAAATGGAACTTTAAATGTTGGTGATCTTGTTGCATCTGGTAATTCAATCGGAAAAATTAAGAGTATTGTAAATAGTGATGGAACTAAAATAAAAAATGCAGGACCATCAGCTGCTATTGAGGTCTTAGGTCTAAACAATGTACCTAATGCCGGTGATCAATTTCAAGTTGTGGAAAATGAAAAACAGGCCCGTGAAATTGCTGAATACAGAATAACAAAAGAAAAAGAAAAGAAACTTCTAAAACAGAAAGATGAAAGTGCTGGTGACTTATTTGAATCTTTAGGACAAGAAGTTACTAAAAAAACACTCAACGTTATTATCAAAACTGATGTTGGAGGAACCTGTGAGGCCATATCAGCTGCATTATTAGATTTAGGTAATGATTTAGCAAAAGTTAAAATCGTATCCAGTGGAGTAGGCGGCATATCTGAATCAGATGCGAACTTAGCACTTGCTGTTGATTCAATTATTTTAGGTTTTAATGTTAGAGCAGATAATTCAGCTAAAAAAATTATTGAGGATGAATCAATACCTTTAAGCTATCACAGCATAATTTATGAACTTATAGATGATGTTAAGACTAGAATGAGTGGCCTACTTGACCCAATAATTAAAGAAGAAATTATTGGTACAGCTGAAGTGCTAGAAGTATTTAATTCTCCTAAATTTGGACAAATTGCTGGATGTAATGTTATTGAAGGTAATGTTCTTAGAAATAAACCAGTAAGAGTACTTAGAGATGAGATTGTTATTTTTGAGGGCGAACTAAATTCATTGAGACGTTTCAAAGAAGACGTTAATGAAGTTAAAAATGGCAACGAATGTGGCATGGGCATAAAAAATTATAAAGACATTAAAGTAGGCGATAAGATAGAGGTTTATGACAGAAAAGAAGAATCTCAATCAATGTAAAAAAATTTAATGTCATCACTTCGTTCAGAAAAAGTAGCCGATGTATTAAGAAAAGAAATTTCTTTAATCATCAACAAAGATACAAAAGACCCAAGACTTCAGAATTTAAATATAACTGCTGTTAAAGTTTCAGATGACATAGGTATTGCTACAGTTTTTTATACTTTAATTGGCCAATCTACTGATAAAGATGTTAGTAGTATTGATAACAAAGTATTAAAAAAATTTTCAGGCATGATTCGTTCTAAACTCTCAAAAACAATGCAAATAAGAAGAGTTCCAGTTATTAGCTTTAGGTTTGATGAGAGCATTGAATATTCAGATAATATTGAGAACTTATTAAAAAATCTTTAGACATGGATGGATTTCTACTTTTATTCAAAGAAAAGGGTATTAGCTCTAATCAGTTAGTTCAAAAAGTTAAAAAATTATTATCACTCAAAAAAGTTGGACACCTTGGCACTCTAGATCCAATGGCAGAAGGATTATTAGTATTAGCATTAAATAGAGCAACAAGATTTTCATCATTTTTTCTAAATTCTGATAAAGTCTATCAAGCCAATGTAAAACTTGGTAGCAAAACCGATACCGACGACGCACTTGGCAAGATAATAAATTCATCTGATCAAATTCCAACAGAGATTGAAATAGATTCAGCTTTAAAATCCTTCATAGGTATATCAAAACAAGAAGCTCCATTTTTTTCTGCTCTTAAGCATAAAGGACGGCCATTATATAAATATGCTAGAGAGGGTAAATATATATCTAAACCACCTAGGGAAATAAATATTTTTTCAATTAAAAATATTAAACATACTTTTATGGAGTGCTCATTTCGAATTCATTGCTCAAAGGGGACCTATATAAGATCTATTGCAAGAGACCTTGGAGACAATCTTGGCTGCGGAGCTCATTTATGTGGACTTAAGCGAATTTCTCAAGGAGTTTTTAATATTGAAGATTCTAAAAGTGATGAAGAAATTGATCTAAACTTCTTAGTTACCATAGAAGAGGCTTTTTTAACTTATAAAAAAATTCAATTAGATGAAATGAACACAAAAGCTTTTTTAAACGGAGTCAAAATTACACTTGAAGATTTTAATGATAATTACTATAGAATTTATGATCATTCATTAACATTTTTAGGACTTGGCTTAATAAGAGAATCATCATTAGCTCTAACACGACTTGTTTAATAAGTTAATAAGATATAAGATTCGCACGCTTACTTTAGTTATACGAGGTTTGCATAATTTAATACATGTATAACGAGGAATATTAAAATGGCACTCTTAGCTCAAGAAAAAGAAAAAATCGTAGGAAAATTTCAAAGAACTGATAACGATACCGGATCTCCAGAGGTTCAAATAGCTTTGTTGACAGAAAATATCAATAAATTGCAAAGTCATTTCAAAGAACATAAAAAAGATCATCATTCAAGAACTGGTTTAATTAGGATGGTTAACTTACGTAGGAAATTGTTAGCGTATTTAAAAAGAAAGAATTCAGAAAGTTATGCTGAGGTTGTTAAACAATTAAAGCTTAGAGGCTAGTAAAAAAAATTAAAGAGGAAAATCGTGGAAAATAATAAATTAGAATCAACGTCGGTAGAATTTCAATATGGTAATCAAACAGTAAAATTAGAAACAAATAAAGTTGCTAGACAAACAACTGCAGCAGTTGTGGTCACTATAGGTGACTTAGTAGTATTAACTACTTGTGTTGCAAGAAAAGAAGCAGATCCAAAGAAAGATTTTTTCCCATTAGCAGTATTTTATCAAGAAAAATTTTATGCTACTGGAACAATACCTGGTGGATTCTTTAAAAGAGAAGCTAGACCTACTGAAAGAGAAACATTGACTTCAAGGTTAATAGATAGGCCTATCAGACCTTTATTTCCAGACAGTTTTAAAAATGAGGTACAAATATTTTGTACAGTAATGTCATCAGGAAAAGAACAAAATCCTGATATAGCATCAATGATAGGTGCATCAGCCGCTCTTTGTGTTGCAGGGGTTCCATTTGATGGACCTATGGGTGCTGCAAGAGTAGGATTTATAGATGGTAATTATGTGCTTAATCCATCCTATGAAGAATTAGAAAATTCTTATTTAGATATGGTTGTAGCGGGTACTGAAAAAGCTGTTCTTATGGTTGAATCTGAAGCTAAAGAATTAAATGAAGATCTTATGCTTGGAGCTGTTCTTTTTGGACACCAAGAGATGCAAGCTGTAATAAATGCTTGCACAGAATTAAAACAAAAAGCTGGCAAAGATGATTGGATTGTTAGTCCAGATGAAGAAACACCTGTTTATTACAAAGAGTTGACTGAAAAATATTCAGATAAAATTACAAGCGCATTCACAATTAAAAACAAATCAGATCGATCTTCTGCTATTGGAGAAATCAAAGAGGATATTGTGAACTCTTATCCTGATGCGGATGAAATTCAATTGGGTAAAGTCTTGGGTGCATTTAAAAATCTTGAAAAGGATATTGTTAGAAAAAATATATTAAGCAATCAACCAAGAATCGATGGCAGAGATACAGACACAGTAAGACCTATATTTATAGAAACTGATGTTTTGCCAAGTGCTCATGGTTCTTCTCTATTTACAAGAGGTGAAACTCAAGCAATTGTTGTCGCAACGTTAGGATCATCAAGAGATGCTCAAAGAATAGAATCAATTGAAGGTCAAGGGACAGATAATTTTATGCTTCATTATAATTTTCCTGCTTACAGTGTTGGAGAAATTGGTATGCCATTGGGACCAAAAAGAAGAGAAATTGGCCATGGTAATTTAGCAAAAAGAGCAATTAAAGCAGTTTTGCCAGATGTTGAAGATTTTGGATACACAATGAGAGTGGTATCAGAAATAACTGAATCAAATGGATCAAGTTCTATGGCTTCTGTTTGTGGCACTTCATTATCGCTAATGGATGCAGGCGTGCCTTTATCAAGTCCGGTCGCTGGAATAGCAATGGGGCTTATTAAAGAAGGTGATGAATTTGCAGTTCTTACAGATATCTTAGGTGACGAAGATCATTTAGGAGACATGGATTTTAAGGTTGCTGGAACAGAATCAGGTATTACAGCTCTTCAGATGGATATTAAGATTCAGGGAATAACTGCAGACATTATGGAATCAGCCTTAACAAAAGCTAAAACTGCTATCAATCATATTTTAGGAATTATGAATGAAGCAATTTCGTCTCCAAAAGAATTATCTGAAAATGCTCCAGCAATGAAAACATTTATGGTAAATAAAGATAAAATTAAAGAAATTATTGGAAAGGGTGGAGCAGTAATAAAAGGAATGCAGGAACAAACTGGAGCTACAGTTGATGTTAGCGATGATGGAACTGTATCTGTCTTTGGTCAAAATCAGTCATCAATGCAAGAGTGTTTAGAAATTATAGAAAGTATTCTTGAAGAACCAGAATTAAATAAAGTTTATAAAGGAAAAGTAGTTAAGATTGTTGATTTTGGTGCTTTTGTTAATATCCTTCCTGGTAAAGATGGTTTGTTACATATATCTGAAATTGCTGAAGAGAGAACCGAAGATGTCAATGCAGTCCTTTCAGAAGGTCAAGAAATTGATGTAAAACTAATTGGTTTTGATAGAGGAAAAATGAAATTATCTGTCAAAGCGCTAGCTAAAAAAGAAAAAGTTGAAGAGGAATCAGCTCAAGAAAGCTCAGATCAAGAAGAAGTCGAAGAATAGCCTTTTTTTTCAATCTTTATTTCAAAAAGCCTAAAATGTCAATTTTTAGGCTTTTTTTTAATTCACATTATTTGCTCCATCCGTTTTTTTATGGTCAGATAGATATTGCAAACACATAAAAAACCTAATAGGGGGGAATTATTATGGATAATGCATGGAGTATGATAAAAAATCTAGTTAGTGAACTAACTAGTGTTGTAATAGGACTTGCGGGACTTGGTATTGTTGCTGCCATCGTATTTGGTGGACCTATATTTGGTCTTGATGTCATTGGCGGAATAACAACTTTAGTTGAGGATTTATCATCTAATGGTGTTGTAGGATTGCTTGTATTAGCAATTTTATATAGCCTTGTTGCTAAGTAAGCCACACTCTATAATTAGAAGGGGTCTATAGGCCCCTTCTAATTTTTTTAATATGAATTTAAATACATCAATAAACAAAGTCACAGCTTTTCTTAACAAGATAACTAAATTACTAATACCATTAGTAGCTGTTTCCCTTCTTCTTGGGATTATATTTGGTCCCTCCACTCCATTTGTTGGAGACATATATACAAATGTATCAGATATTCTTCAAATGCTTGGAGAAAATGCTTTGCTAGCATTAATATCAATTCTTATAATCGCTCTATACCTTAAAAAGTAAAAATATTGGTGGCTATGGGTGGAATTGAACCACCGACCCCAGCGTTATGAGTGCTGTGCTCTAACCATCTGAGCTACATAGCCAATCGTTGAATGATAAGACGTATATTTAAAGAGTCAATATATTTATATAAGTTACTCTAGACATTAAATTTGAAATGAATGATATCTCCATCCTTTACAAGATATTCTTTACCTTCTAATCTCAACTTTCCTTTTTCTTTCGATCCAGATTCACCTTTACAAGAAATATAATCATCAAAACTTATAACTTCAGCTTTTATGAATCCTCTTTCAAAGTCAGTATGTATTACTCCAGCTGCATTAGGAGCAGTCGAGTAATTTTTTATAGTCCAAGCTCTTATCTCTTCGGGGCCTGCTGTAAAGTATGTTTGAAGACCTAAAATTTCATATCCTTTAAATATAATTTTATTTAAAACTGGCTCTTCCATTTCCATTAGTTGTAAGTACTCTTTTTTTTCTTCGTCATCAAGTAATGCAATTTCTTGCTCTATTTTTATTGATGTAGGTATAACAATATTTCCAGACTCTTCTGCAAATTTCTGAAGACTTTCAAGAGCCTTCTCTGAAGACCCATCATCAGATATGTTTGCTATATAAAATGTTGGTTTGGCACTTAGTAATTGAAAGCCATTAATAATTATTCTTTCATCGGCTTCAAAATTTTCTAAATTAATTAATCTTCCTTGATTTAAGTCATCCTTAATTTTCAATAAGAGGTCATATTCAAGCTTATTCTTTTTATCATTAGTTTTTAATAATTTTTCGCATTTCAATATTCTTTTAGCAACAGTTTCTACATCTGACATTATTAACTCTAGATTTATAATTTCAGCATCCCTAACAGGATCTATAGATCCATCAACATGAGTAATATTCTCATCATCAAAACACCTTACTACATGGGCAAGAGCATTCATTTCTCTAATATTTGATAAAAATGCATTGCCTAATCCTTCTCCTTGAGAAGCTCCTTTGACCAAACCAGCAATATCAACAAGATCTAAACTCGCTGGAATTATTTTTTTTGTATTCACAATATCATTTAATTCTTTTAATCTTTTGTCTGGAAGGGGTACCTTTCCAACATTAGGTTCAATAGTACAAAATGGAAAGTTTTCTGCAGGAATTGAGGATTTTGTTAGGGCATTAAAAAGGGTAGATTTTCCAACATTAGGAAGACCAACAATACCACACTTAAACCCCATATTATTCGGTATGCATTGCTTTTTGAGCAACCGAGAATTCTTGATTACATATCGAATCAAAGTTAGATAAAAAGAGGTCGTATGAGTTATTAATGTATAACTTATCAGTAGGATGAAACTTATTTAGAACCCAGTCAGAAACTTGATTTTTATTACCAGGATGACCAACTCCTATTCGTATTCTCTTAAAATCTTTCGAGCCAGTTTTTTCAAAAATATCTCTCAACCCATTATGGCCACCATGACCACCCCCTTCCTTAAGTCTTACCTGTCCTGGATTAAGATCAAGATCATCATGAAGAATAATTATTTTACTTTCTGATAAATTTAAATTTTTTACTAATTTCGATATTGTTCGCCCACTATTATTCACATAGTTATTGGGAACAACGTAAAGTATCTCCTCTGATTCTGAATATGCTAAATCAGCTTCAAATTTTGTTTTATTTAAGAGCTTTACTGACTCAGATTCACACAGTTTTAACAACCAATCTTTGCCAATATTATGTCTTGTGTTGTTATATTTTGATCCTGGATTTCCAAGACCAACAAAACAAAGCTTAAGCACTTTTTTAGCTCTCTTCTGATCCTTCGCTATCCCCATCTTCAGCCTTTGATTCTTCATCACCAGAATCTTCGCCTGCTTCAGATGAGCCTTCTTCGCCTTCTTCTCCTTCAATTCCTTCATCTAGGACTGGTTCTTCCTCAACAGCCTTAGGAGCATTTACAGAAACTACCATTTGATCAGTTTCTTCAGTTAATCCAGGAATTTCTGAGCCATCTGGCAGAGAAACTTCAGTAAGCCTAATAGACGCACCTAATTCAAGATCAGTTACATCAACATCAATCGATTCAGGAATATTTCCTGCAAGACACATTATCTCAACTTCCCTAATAGCTTTGGTAATAAGACCGCCATCATTTTTAACACCTATACATTCTTCTTCATTGATAAAGTTCATTGGGATAATAACTTTTAACTTAGTTTTACTAGATACTCTTTGAAAATCAGCATGTAAAAATTTACCTTTAGCAGGGTCTTTTTGTAACTCTTTAAGTACTACCTTTTCTTCATTGTCGCCATTCTTAATAATAAGAACTTGAGTATAAAAAAGCTCATTTTGAGAAGCTTTTGTGAGTTCATTAAGACGTAGTTTTAGATTTAAAGTATCTTTTTCATCTCCATAAACTATTGCAGGGACCATCCCATCTATTTTTCTAATAACTCGTGCCTTGTTTGACCCAGTTCTTTCTCTTAAATCAGCATTTAAAATTATTTGTTCACTCATATTATCCTCTTATATAAATATCTCACTCAGAGACTCTTCATTACTCAATCTTTTAATACATTCAGCAATGGTCGCAGCCAAAGAAATGACGCGTATTTTACTGCATTTTTCGCCTTCATGTGACAAAGGAATAGAATTAGTAACCACTAACTCATCTATTTCCGAATTTGTTATTCTTTCTATTGCAGGGCCTGATAGGACTGGATGCGTAATATATGCTTTAACTGAAGCAGCACCATGATCTTTAAGAGCTTTAGCTGCATTACACAAAGTTCCAGCAGTATCAATAATATCATCAGGAACTATGCAAACCTTACCCTCTATGTCTCCAATTATATTCATAACTTCTGATTGGTTGGCAGCAGCACGTCTCTTATCAATTATGGCTAAGTCAGCATCATTTAATTGTTTTGCTAAAGCTCTTGATCGCACCACTCCTCCAACATCTGGCGATACTACAACAATATTATTATCTGGATTACTCTCTTTAATATCATTTACCATTAGCTTAGTTGCATAGACATTATCTGCTGGCATATCAAAAAAACCTTGAATTGTTTCTGAGTGAAGATCAACGGTCAAGACTCTATCAATTCCTACCGTATAAAACATATCTGCAACAACTTTTGCACTTATAGGAACCCTTGCTGACCTGACTCTTCTATCTTGACGAGCATAGCCATAATAGGGAACAATCGCAGTAATTCTAGATGCAGAGGATCGTTTCAATGCATCTGCAAGTAACATTAGTTCCATTAAATTTTTATTAGATGGACTGCATGTTGATTGAATAATAAAAGTGTCATGACCTCTGACATTATCTTCGATTTGAACTTTAATTTCGCCATCAGAGAAATACCCAACATCGGCCTTAGATATCTCTAATTTAAGTATTTTTGATACTTCTTTTGCCAATTCAGGGTTAGCAGTTCCTGTAAATATATCTAATGTATTTTTATTCATCTAAATGTAACCTCTTTTCAAGTGGCTGGGGTGGGAGGATTCGAACCTCCGCATGACGGGATCAAAACCCGTTGCCTTACCGCTTGGCTACACCCCATCGTCATACAAACTTCATTAAAGGCGAATATTGTAATGGTTTACAGAAAAAGAATCTCCAATTACTTGGAATTTTTTTAAGAATTCCTTCTATATCCTCTCTTTTGTTATATTTTACGAACATGCATGAACCACTTCCACTTAGATTCAAATCATTATTTTTATTAATTTTAGTAAAAAACTCCCTTATTGATTTATTTCCTTCTAAAAAAACATCCCAAAAATCATTTTGTGGATAATTAGATGTATTTTTATTACTTTGTTTAAAATTATCAAATAACTCAAACATTTCAGCAGATGAATTGTTAATTTTTGGATCAATTAAGAGTATTTTATCTCGAATGGATTCTTTAAACTCGAGGGTATCACCAATACCTTTACCATATGCGTTATCACCATATATAAAAAATGGAACATCAGCACCAATTTTTTTGGCAATTTCTAACATTTTATTCTTATTAAGACCTAAACCCCATAGCTTATTTAATGCAACTATTGTAGATGCAGCATTAGAACTACCTCCACCAAGCCCAGCACCAATTGGGATATTCTTTTCAATCTTGATATTAACGCCTGAACTAATATCTCCAATATCTGCTAAAAGTTTTGCTGATTGATAAATTGTGTTATTTGAGCACTCTAAAAATGCATTATTTGATTCTATTGAAATACCATTCTCAGAATTTTTAAAGGACATATGATCGTATAAATCAATATATTGAAAACATGTTTCAATATTATGATATCCATCATCTTTTTTTTGCAAAACCTTTAAATATAGGTTTATTTTTGCTGGTGATTTTAATTCAATTAGGCTCATTTTCTTATTACAAATCCATTTAATAAGAATTTGTTGTAATTAATATCAAAACTTGTCTTCTGATTTTCAGTTATGCATTTAAATTTAAAATATTCATCGTTATAGTCTTCATTTATAAGCATTTCATATGACATAAGGCATTGGCTAAACCAGTATTTAAAATTCTTAATCATTTCGTCCGATATATAAAATGTTTCACTAAATTGTTTTGGTGAAATAATTAAATCGTTTTCTTCATTAAACTTTATATTCAGAACATTCCCATAAAAAGGCTTAGTAATCTGTATAATGGTTTGTTTATTAACTAAGTTTATATTTATATTGAAAGATGATTGGTCAATATTATTATGATTTAGTATAAATTTACCAGTGTATGTAAGTGAATCGTTATTGTTTTTCATTGAAACACATGAGACGGCAACACATACAATTAAAATATAGAAAGTATTTTTTATTATGGAATTACAGTTATTTGGCATTAATCATAAAACCTCTAATGTTTCTGAAAGAGAGAAGTTTATTATAAATGAATCTAATCAAATTTTATTAGACACCCACTTAAAAGAAAAATTTGGAGAAAATTTAGATTCGTTTTTTGGAATATCAACTTGTAATAGAACTGAAATATATTTAGTTGGAAAGGCTGGGATTGCTGAAAATGTTTTAAAAGAAACACGAATTTTTTTTAATATTACTAAAATTCCAGATTCTAGTTTTTATTGTTTATTTAATCAGGATGCTCTAATTCATATGAGTAAAGTGGCTGCTGGAATAGATTCACAAGTTTTAGGAGAGCAGGAGATATTTGGCCAATTTAAACACGCAATAAATGTTGCCAAATCTAACAATATTGCTGGACCCAAAATTCTGACGTATTCAACAAAAGTTATTGAAATAGTTAAGAAAGTTAGGACCGAAACAGACATAGGATTGAATCCATTGTCTGTAAGTGGACTTTCAGTAAACCTTGTAAAAAATATCTTTGAAGATCCTAAAGATCAAAATATTCTTATAGTTGGAGCTGGCGCACTCGCTCGTGCAATTATTGAAAATTTATTTAAAAAAGGCATTAGAAATATTAAAGCGGTAAATAGAAGTGTTAGAGAGATAACCATTTCAGATAACTATTCAGTCATGCCATTGCCATTGGACATGCTTCATGATGAATTAGAAGAAGCAGATATAGTGATAGCTTCTGCTATAACTGATATTCCTTTAATTGGGAAAGGCGCAGTTGAAAATGCACTACATATTAGAAAAAATAAACCTATGCTATTAATTGATCTTTCTGTGCCTAGAAATATAGAAGAAGAAATAAAAAATATTGAACAAGCTTATCTTTTTTCAATAGACGATATCGAAAAGATAACACAAGACAATTTTGGGCAGAGAGCCATCGAGGCTGAAAAAGCTATGAATATGATAGTTATCGACTCTCAACAAGCAACCAAAGACATTGAAAATAAATTTATAAAAGATGATATTAAAAACAATTTAAAAGACTTCTTAGATTCTTTATCCGAAGAGGAAATAGAAAGATTTAAGTCTGCTGATGATTTAAAACAAATGATAATAAATCTTGCAGTAATAAAGTCTGAAGAAAGTAAAATAATAGAACTTCAAGATATAAATAGTATAGATGCTCATATCATTGAATCTATGTTTAAAAGGTATATCGATAATGCATGAATCTATGACGCTAAAGCTTGAGAAACTTCAAGACAGATTGTCTGAAATAGAGACTTTATTAATCGATTCTGAAACTGTAAAAGATATTGAAAACTATACTTTACTAAATAAAGAATTTGCAGATTTAAAACCAATAGTTGAGAAATTTCAAGAATTTAACTCCATAATTGAAGTAATTAAAGATGCAAATGATATCTTGCAATCGGATGATGATGACTTAAAAAGTCTTGCTGAGGATGAATTAAAGGATTCAATAGAAAAGCCTGACTTATTAGAGCAAGAATTAAAGCTTATGTTGCTTCCAAAAGACTCTGCTGATGACGGATCTGCATTTTTAGAAATAAGAGCTGGTGCTGGAGGGGATGAGGCAGGTATTTTTGCTGGAGATCTTTTTAGAATGTACTCCAGATTGGCTGAAAGAGAAGGTTGGAGTATTGATGTAATTGATATTAAACAGGCAGAACAAGGAGGATTAAAAGAAGTTGTTGCACAGTTGAATGGCAAGAGCGTATTTAAAGTTCTTAAATTTGAGTCCGGAGTACATAGAGTACAAAGAGTGCCAGAAACTGAATCCCAAGGAAGGATTCATACCTCGACTTGTACTGTAGCAATATTGCCTGAGGTTGAAGAAGTTCAAGATATCGCAATTGATAAGAACGATCTTAGGGTAGATACCTTTAGAGCATCAGGAGCAGGTGGCCAGCATGTCAATAAAACTGATTCAGCAGTCAGACTAACTCATATTCCATCAGGGCTTGTTGTTGAATGTCAGGATGGAAGATCTCAACATAAAAACAAGGAAAAGGCGTTGTCTCTGTTAGCTTCAAAATTAAAACAACAAGAAATTGAAAGCCAGCAAGAAAGCATTGCAAGTGAAAGAAAAATTTTAGTTGGGACGGGAGATAGAAGTGAAAAAATTAGAACCTACAATTTTCCACAGGGACGAATGACAGACCATAGAATTAAATTAACCCAACATAATTTAGATCAAATTATGGATGGCGACATAAAGACTATATGCGATGCTTTGTTGGCAGAAAACCAATTAGCTATGCTATCTCAACTAGAATCTGAATAATTGATAAAAGATCTCAATTTTTATAATCAAAAAATTAAAGAAATATGGCCTGATGACAGTCATATTGCTAAAGAGTTAATCTTCTATATTAAAGAAAAACTTGGACTAAATGATGTATCTATATTTATTGATAATCATAAGTTTTCAAAAGAAGAAGAAAATTTAATAAACAATTTTATTGAAAAGAAAAAGAAAGGAATACCTTTGGATTATATTTTACAAAAATCATCTTTTTATCAGAATGATTTTTTTGTTGATGAGCGAGCTCTAATTCCAAGGCCAGAAACCGAAATACTTGTAGATCATATTAATAATTTAAATCTAAAACCTGGAATGAAGGTTTTAGATGCTGGTGTTGGTTCGGGATGTATCGGCATCTCTCTTGCTAAATTAAATCCTAAAACTTATGTTTACGGTCTTGATTATTCATCTGAGGCACTAAAAGTAGCAAAAATTAATAAGGAAAAATTTAATTTAGATAATTTTTATTTAATTAATTCTAATTGGTTAGAACCTTTCAAAGAAAACTCATTTGATATTGTGGTTAGTAATCCACCCTATGTAGCACCTTCAGATCCACATCTTGAGGAATTAAAACATGAACCAATTTTAGCGTTAATTTCAGAACAAAATGGACTTGAAGATTTTGACCTTATTTCTTCACAGGCAATAAAAGTTTTAAAGGTTGATGGCTTATTAGCTTTTGAGCATGGTAACAATCAATCCAACGATGTTAAAAAAATAATGACGATTTATGGCTTTAAGAACATTACTTTAATTCACGATTATCAGTCCAATCCAAGAATCACTATAGGTAAAAAATGAAGAATACTTTATGTTCCACAGAATGTTCTGTAAGGAATGTCAGATTCAGAAGGCGGTCTTGTAAATGATTCAAGCCCATTAACCTCATCATATGGACTCTGCAATATTGAATATAAGATGGTAAACGGCTCTAAATTATTATCAGATACCGCTGCTTTGAGAGCTTCTTCAACTTTGTGATTTCTCGGAATATAAACGGGGTTTATTTTGTTCATTGAAAATGCAATTTTCTCATCATCAATTCCTTCTTGCGATAATCTTTCGTGCCAAACCATCATCCAGCCATCAAGCCTTCTAGAATTATTAAATAATTTTTTAATTGATTTACTGTCTCCAACTAAGGACTTTGCTAGCAATCTAAAGGCAATAGTGAAATCGACTTTTTCTTCCTCCATTATTTCAAGAAAGCTTATGATTAATTCAATATCATTTTGTTCTTCTTTTGATAAACCTATTTTTGACCTCATTATGTTTAACCAATAGTTCGTATAAACAGGTTTTATTAATTGAAGAACTTCAGTAAGCAACCTAATAGACTCATCCTTATTTTCATTAATTAAAGGTAGTAATGCTTCTGCTAATCTCGTTAAATTCCAAGTTAATATTCCTGGTTGATTTCCATATGCATACCTTCCATTAACGTCAATTGAACTAAATACTGTTGATGGATTATAAATATCCATAAAAGCGCATGGCCCATAGTCGATTGTTTCTCCGGATATAGTCATATTATCTGTATTCATCACACCATGAACGAAACCAATACTCATCCATTTAGCTACTAAAGAAGCTTGTTCGTTACAAACAGCAGCAAAAAAGGCTAAGTAAGGATTTTCTACATCTGCTGTTTCTGGAAAATGTCTATTGATAGAATAATCTGCTAATTTCTTAATTGCGTTCTTATCTTGTAATTTGCTTGCAAATTCAAAGGTCCCAATTCTAATGTGACTGGCTGCCACCCTTGTTAAGATGCCTCCCGGCATAATATCTTCTCTCAAAACATTTTCCCCAGTTTTAACTGCAGCAAGTGATCTCGAAGTTGGTATGCCAAGAGCATGCATACTTTCACTAATAAGGTATTCTCTTAAAACTGGTCCCAAAGCTGATTTACCATCTCCTCTTCTTGAAAATGGAGTTTGCCCACTGCCTTTTAATTGAATATCTCTTCTGCGTTTATTAGCATCAATCACTTCACCAAGAAGGATAGCTCTTCCATCTCCCATATTAGGGTTGTAATGACCAAATTGATGACCTGCATAAGCTTGAGCAATCTGAATAGATCCTTTTGGAACTTTATTACCTGAAAAAATTTGCAACCCCTCATCAGAATTAAGTTGCAAAGGATCAAGATTTAGTTCTTCTGCTAACTGATAGTTAAAGAATAGCATCGAAGGTGATGATACAGATTCAGGCCTGCATTTTTCATATAAATCACCTAGATTATCAACAAAAGAATGTTCGAAACTAAAATTTAATTTATCTTCTAACATTCTTAGTCAATAAAAGAAGCAAACGTATCTATACTATCTCTCGAAGTCCTATAATTATTAATTGGATCCTCATTATTTGGATAACCCATAGCAATTCCACACCAAATCATTTCATTATCAGGACAGTCAATAACTTTTTTAACTGTTTTTGGATAAATAGACCAAGACTCTTGAAGACAAACACCTAAACCCTCACTAATAGCAGTAAGCCATAAATTTTGTAGGAACATGCCAACATGACCCCATCCATTTTGAGCAAATGATTTATCTATGGTTACAATCATTCCAATTGGTGCTCCAAAAAATTTAAAGTTTTCTCTTACCTGTTTTAATCTAGTATCGATATCATCTCTTGCAATTGATAAAGCGTCATACATATCTGCTGCGCATTGAGACCTTCTTTTTTTATACTCTTCTGCTAAAGGTTTTGGATAAATCTCGTATTCGATATCCTCTTGAACTCCAGTATCATAATTATTCAAGGCTTGAGTTACTAGTTCATTTTTAGAATTATTTCCAAGAACATAAACCTTCCAAGGCTGTATGTTTCCTCCAGATGGCGCAGAATTGGCAGTATCTAAGATAGATTTTACTTTTTCAAAACCAACATCTTTATCTAAAAAACTTCTTACTGAATATCTAGATTCTATTAATTGTTTTATATTCATATTTTTTCTATTATTTTATTAACAATTCATTGTTGCTTCTTATATAATTTATATCAATCAATTTTAGGGATAATCGTATGAACGGAGATATGCAAAAGTGGACACCAAATATAGCTAGCATTATTGAACATGCAAAGGAATTCCATCCTACAAAGGAAGTAATAAGCAGGATGGTTTCAGGTGAGGTCCATAGAACTAACTACGAAGAAGTTTGCATTAGATCAAGAAAACTTGCTTCTGCATTAGAAAAGGATGGATATAAAAAAGGTGATGTACTTGCAACAATTGCCTTAAATACTTATAGACATTTAGAAATGTACTATGGTATTTCTGGTATGGGTGCAATTTGTCATACTTTAAATTTCAGACTTCATCCCGAACAGGCTGTTTACATTATTAATCATGCTGAAGACAAAATAATTTTTTGTGAAGCTCCTTTTATACCAATTATGGAAGGACTAAAAGATCAGCTTCCTTGTGTTGAAAAATATATTATTCTTTGTGATGAATCAGATATGCCTGAAACAGGTCTAAAAAATGCTATTTCTTACGAAGAATATATCAAGGATGGAGATGAAAATTATGAATGGCCAGCAATGGATGACGATGCTGCTTGTGCACTTTGTTATACGTCTGGTACTACCGGTAATCCAAAAGGAGTACTGTATTCACATAAATCAAATATTCTTCATGCACAAGCCTCACTTACAGCAATGAGCATAAGTCCTAATGAAACTATATTGATGGTTGTTCCATTATTTCATGTCTTAGCATGGGGAATTCCATACTATGGACCCATGTATGGATCTAAACTCGTCATGCCTGGAATGCAGATGGAAGGAGAGCCCTTATATGATCTTATTGAAAAAGAGGAAGTTACTTTAGCATTTGGTGTTCCAACTATTTGGATGGGGCTACTTGCTTACTGCAGAGATAACAATAAAATTTTAAGTTCAGTAACCAATACAATTATTGGTGGAGCTGCTTTATCTTTATCTACTCTTCAAGAATTTGATGAAGTGCATGATGTAAATGTTATTCATGCTTGGGGTATGACAGAAATGAGTCCTTTAGGAACTACAAATGTTCCTACTCCACAAATGGATAAAATGACTAAAGAAGAAAAATATGCTGTTCAATTAAAACAGGGTAAGCCAATATACGGAGTTGAACTAAAAGTTGTAGATGATACTGGGGTTGAGCTTCCAAAAGATGGAAAATCGCAAGGTCACTTAATGGTAAGAGGGCCATGGATTTTGCAAAGATATTTTAAAGCAGAACAAGATGCTGTTGATGAAAATGGTTGGTTTGATACGGGAGACATTTCTGTCTTAGATCAAGATGGTTACATGACAATTAAAGATAGAGCAAAGGATGTTATAAAGTCTGGCGGAGAGTGGATTAGTTCCATTGACCTTGAAAATGCTGCTTTTGGACATCCTGAAATAGCAGAAGCATGTGTTGTTGGCATACCTCATCCTAAATGGGATGAAAGACCAATGCTATTTGTTGTTACAAATGATGGAGAGCCCATTGAAAAAGATAGTATTCTAGAATTTCTCGCTTCAAAAGTAGCTAAATGGTGGTTGCCTGATGAAATAGTTTTTATGAAAGAATTGCCACATGGAGCAACTGGAAAACTTCAAAAGTTTGAATTGAGAGATGAATATAATAATCATTATATGGACAAATAGATGCTTAAAATTATTAAACCGTCAGAAATAGAATCAGCCATAGGTACTGAAATTGGAACTTCAGAGTGGGTAACAATCAATCAGGATATGATTGATAAATTTGCAGAAGCAACAATGGATAATCAATTTATTCATGTAGATCCTGAACAAGCAACTCCAATTTTTGGATCGACTATTGCTCATGGATTTCTTTCTCTTTCTTTAGTAGCTGGAATACCATTTAAACAAGAGATGGGATTAGTTATAGAGGGAACAAAAATGGGCCTTAATTATGGGCTTGATAAGGTCAGATTTTTAAGTCCAGTACCAGTTAATTCTGAAGTAAGAATAACTATGAAGTGTCTTGATATCACTGAAAAAAATACTAATCAATACTTGATGAAAACTGAAGTTACCATGGAGATAAAGGGTGTTGAAAAGCCTGCTTATGTGGCAGTTACATTAAGCATGTTTGTGCTTTAATTATTTTTTAATCAAGTAGCTTTCTAAGTATCTCATTTACGCTTTGAGGATTTGCTTTACCTTGAGTTTCTTTCATCACTTGACCAACAAAGAAACCAAATAACTTATCTTTTCCACCTCTATAGGCTTCAACTTGCCCAGGATTATCATTAATAATTTTATTAGCTATGTTTTCTAAAATAGACTCATCTTGAATTTGTACTAAACCTTTTTCTTTGATTATATTGTCTACATCATTACCAGACTCCCAAATCTCTTCGAGGACTGATTTACCAATCTTTCCAGATATAGTTTTGTCTGAGATCCTTTCAATCAATGTGGCAAAATTATTTGAAGTTAATTTAGAATCCTCTATATCAATATTATCTTTATTTAGGAGGGCGCTTATATCTCCAACCAGCCAATTAGCTACTAATTTTGAATCATTTGTTTTTGAGCAAGCATCTTCAAACATATTTGCCATAGTCTTAGATGACGAAATTATTTTTGCTTCAGACTCATCTAAATTAGCCTCAGAAATATATCTTTTTTCTTTCTGACCAGGAAGTTCTGGAAGATTTTCTTTAATTTCATTTAATTCCTCATCAGTTATAACAACGGGAAGTAGATCAGGACAGGGGAAATATCTATAGTCATTGGCTTCTTCTTTTGATCTCATTGATCTAGTCTCATTTTTTATGCTGTCATATAGACGAGTTTCTTGAACTACCGATTCTCCAGATTCAATGACCCTAATTTGTCTTTCTATCTCAAAATTAATTGCTTTCTCGATAAACTTAAATGAATTTAGATTTTTAATTTCTGCTCTTGTTCCTAATTCTTTATCTTCAGCTTTCTTCATTGAAATATTTACATCACATCTCATAGATCCTTGAGCCATAATCCCATCACATATATCTAAAAAAGTTACAAGTTGTTTTACAGCTTTAAAATAAGCAACTGCTTCTTTAGCATTAGATATTTCTGGCTCAGAAACTATCTCTAATAGTGGTGTTCCAGCTCTATTTAAATCAACTCCAGTTTCTCCTTCAAAAAGATCATGTATAGATTTTCCAGCATCTTCTTCTAAATGCGCCCTTGTGATATTAATAATCTTTTCCTGATCCTCAACCATTATTTTAAGTGACCCTTTACCAACAATTGGCATTCCCATTTGAGTAATTTGATAACCTTTTGGCAAATCAGGATAAAAATAATTTTTTCTATCAAAAGATGATGTTTGATTAATCTCTGCATTTGTTGCTAAGCCAAAACGTATTGCTTTATAAAATGCATCTTTGTTAGCTACTGGAAGAACGCCTGGTAGTCCCATATCAATAAGATCGACATGAGTATTTGGCTCTGCACCAAATCCTGTCGAGCCCCCAGAGAATAGCTTTGACTCAGTAGAAAGTTGAACATGAATTTCCAATCCTATAACCGTTTCCCAACTCATCAATTTATATCCTCGCTTGGTGTTTTCAAGTGCCAGTCTGTAGAAATTTGGAAATTATGAGCAATTTGGAGAAGCTTACTTTCTTGTAAAAAATTACCAATTAATTGAAGTCCTATTGGTTTGCCATCAACCATTCCATTGGGAATAGATAGTGCAGGTAAGCCAGCTAAATTAGCAGGGATTGTAAACAAGTCTTCAAGATACATCTGTATTGGATCGTCACCCTTAGATCCTGAGCTAAATGCTGCGCCTCGTGTTGTTGGTGTCATAATGGTGTCTACTTTTTTAAAAGCATTATCAAAATCATTTTTAATTAATCTTCTTACTTGTTGAGCCTTTTTATAATATGCATCATAAAATCCTGCAGACAGAACATAAGAACCTATCAGAATTCTTCTTTTAACTTCATCTCCAAAACCTTCAGATCTTGTTCTGATATAAAGATCTTCTAGATTTTGAGGATTTTCACATCTTTTACCAAATTTAACTCCATCAAATCTTGATAGATTTGATGAGCATTCAGCAGGAGCAACTACATAATATGTAGGCACAGATAATGAAATATTTGGTAAAGATATCTCTACAAATTCAGCTCCAAGAGATTCATAATGCTTTTTTGATTCTTCAAATACTTGTGCAACGCTATTATCAAGCATTGATAAATCAAACTCTTTTACGATTCCTATTTTTAAGCCTTTAATTGAAGTTGAAAGATCAGAAGTAAAGTCAGGAATTTCTTCATCGAGTGAAGTTGTATCCTTAAGGTCATGTGAACACATTTCATTGAGCATAATCGCACAATCCTCTGCAGTTCTTGCCATTGGTCCGGCTTGATCAAGACTTGAGGCAAAAGCAATCATTCCCCATCTTGATATTCTTCCATATGTTGGTTTTAATCCAGTTATTCCACATAGAGATGCAGGTTGTCGGATCGATCCGCCTGTATCTGTTCCAGTTGCTGCAGAGACTATTCCTGCTGCAACTGCTGCTGCAGAGCCTCCTGAACTTCCGCCTGGAACTAAATTACTTCCCCATGGGTTTGCTACATTTCCATAGAAACTCGTTTCATTAGATGAACCCATGGCAAATTCGTCCATATTTGTTTTTCCTATTGATATACATCCAGCATTTTCTAAATTCTCAATAACAGTAGCAGAATAGGGTGGTATAAAGTTTGAAAGCATTTTTGAACCGCAAGTGGTTCTTAAATCTTTTGTACAAAAAAGATCTTTCTGAGCTATTGGGATACCAGCTAAATTACCAGAAAATTTATTTTTATCTAATTCTTCAGCTTTTTTTAAACTCATTTCTTCATTTAATGTAACAAAAGCATTCAAATGAACATTTGATTTAATTAATGAATATGTATCTTGAACTAATTCTTTATTAGAAATATCTTTATTTTTAAGCATTGTTGAAAGATCTTTAATAGTTTTAAATTGAATGCTCATTCAACCACCCTTGGAACTAAAAAATAATCCTCATTAGATTCAGGCGCTCTCTCAAGAAAAGTATCTTTTCTATTTTTTGCTGTGACTTTATCATCTCTAGTTTTAGCAGTTTTCTCTAAAGGGTTAGTCAAAACATTAATTCCATAAGTATCAACAGAGTCGAGTTGATCTACAAATTTTATAATGTTTTCAAGATCTTTAGTAATTTTGTCTTCATTTTTTGGATCAATCGCTAGTCTTGATAGATAAGCAATGGTTGTAACTGTTTTCTTGTCCATATATAGGATATTATTATAAATTAGTTGAGCGATGTTAACTCAACTTAATAGTTATTTACATATATTTAAAGGGAATACCGTGGAATTCAACATTTTTAAGACAGTAAGGGGTTATTTTTCGAATGATCTTTCTATTGATCTAGGTACTGCAAACACCCTTATTTATACTAAAGATGTTGGAATTGTTCTTGATGAGCCTTCTGTGGTTGCTATTAGAGAAGCCAGGGGCCAGAAAACAGTTGTTGCAGTTGGAACAGAAGCAAAAAAAATGCTTGGTAGAACCCCTGGAAACATAAAAGCTATCAGACCATTATCTGAAGGAGTTATCGCTGACTTCCAGGTTACTGAAAAAATGCTTCAGCATTTTATAGCCAAAGTTCATGAACAAAGATTTATCAAACCAAGTCCAAGGGTGCTTGTGTGTGTTCCCTGTAGATCAACTCAAGTTGAAAGGAGAGCAATTAGAGAATCCGTTTTGGGTGCTGGAGCACGTGACGTAAAATTAATAGAAGAGCCTATGGCCGCAGCAATTGGTGCTGGCTTACCTGTTGAGGAAGCTAGTGGGAATATGGTTGTAGATATTGGTGGTGGCACATCTGAAATCGCTATTCTTTCTCTAAATGGAGTTGTCTATTCAGAATCGGTAAAAATTGGTGGAGATAAAATGGATGAATCTATAACTTCCTGGATAAGAAGAAATTATGGGTGCGTTATTGGAGAATCAACTGCTGAAAAAATTAAATATACAATTGGATGTGCAACACAAGAATCAGAAAAACTTGAGATGTCTATAACAGGTAGAAACCTTGCAGAAGGAATTCCCGAAACGTTTACCATTAATAGTGAACAAATTTTTGATGCAATGAAAGATCCCTTATATGGAATAGTCAGAGCAATTAGGAATGCTTTAGAGCTTTCACCTCCAGAGTTAGCTGCTGATATTGCTGAAAGAGGAATAGTTCTTACAGGTGGAGGGGCTTTGATGAGAGACTTAGATAAATTAATATCAAGCTCAACAGGAATACCAGTAATTGTTGCCGAAGATCCATTAACTTGCGTAGCAAGAGGAGGGGGTCAAGCTCTCGAAATTATGGACAAGTATAATATTGATCTTCTTTCTTCTGAGTAAAAAAAATGGCTAGGGTGGCACCCACTACTGGTTCAAAAATCTTATATTTATTGTGTTTGATTATTGGATCACTTCTTTTATACATAGATATAAACTACAAGAGCTTTGAAGGAGTTAAAAATAACTATAAATCAGCTCTTATAACCTCATCTTATCTTGCAAAAAGTCTAACAATCGATCCTTTTGTTTATATATATGAGCTATCTAAGTTGAAAAGTACACTAATCGATGAGAATAAAAAATTAAGAAGGGAACTGGATGAGAGTTATCTTTCTAACTTTATAATATCGAGAGAAACTAAATTTTTTTCAGATAGCAGCTCTATTGAAAAACTTTTAGATTTTTATAACTTGGACAAGGTCTTCCATCTGTCAGAAATTAAATATTTTGATACAGAGAAATATTTTTGTTGCGATCAGCATAGGCTATTTATCCAATCAGTAACACCATCTAAAAAAAATTTTACAGGAAGCCCAGTTTTTAATAGTTCAGGAATAGTAGGTCAAGTAATATATGATACTGGTATAAAGGAAGTGATGCTCTTATCTGATAGCACTCATTCTTTACCAGTATTTTCAGATGATTATTTTTGTAATGCTTCTGGCACAGGATCTCCAGGACTTATATCTTGTAGTTATAGCTCATTAATATGGCCCAAACCGATCTTTGAAGGGCAAAAATTTTTTTCATCTGGTATGGGAGGTATCTATCCTAGAAATGTTTATGTAGGAGCTGCAAAAAATATAAAGAAAATTGATGATGTAAATATTAAGTTTGATATAGTCCTAGCAACGAATCCGTTAAAAGAGAATAACTTAGCAATATTAGAGAACCAATGAAGAATTTAAGTTTATTTAAGATTTTTATACTTTTATTTATCTCAAATTTTTTTGAGTCATTGCTTGCTCCTTTTTTTATAATTTTAAATATTATCGTACCAGTTACGTTTTTATTTTTTAGTTTTATAGCTTACAACTCAAGAACTAATTTTAATGCAATAACTTCTTTTGTTTTGGGAATCTATGTTGATCTTATTTCAGATTCTTTTTTTGGTTTAAATGCTATCCTTTTCAGTCTATCGAGCTTTGTAATAAATAGTTATTCAAACACTTTTAAATTGTTTTCTTACCTTCAAATATGTATCTTCTTTGGGATTACTTCAACTTTTTATATAGGCTTTTTGAATTTATTTATTAATGTTCAAAATTTTTCTTACCCTGTTTTATTTGTGAGCTTTATTTTTAATACATTTTTATGTCTGATTTTAAGTATGAGTAAATTTTATATCCCAAACTTATCACTTAATAAGAGGGTATAACTGTTAATAGTATGATTAAAAGAGTATTTAAATATCTTTTGATATCAGCTATTTCATTTATAGCTATATTATTGCTCTTTTACATTTTCTTTATTAATAGACCGGATCTAGCTATAAAGTCCTATGATCAGTTTTTCCTCCTTAACAGTTCGATAGAAATAAAATCTGTATCGTCAAATAAAAATTTCTTAAATCCCAGCTTCACTATTGAAGATATAAATATAAAAAATAAGAATAATACTTTGGTAGCATTGCCCAAAATTACTATTGGCATAAATATTATTAAATCATTAGTACAAGATCATTTGGTGCTATCTTCGCTTGAAATTGATTCATATGAATTTAGTAATAATGCCTCTGGAGGCAGTTTCAATAATGTTTATATTTCCGGTGCAAATCTAAATTTTACTAGTTCAGACATCCAGATTAGATCTGACTTTTTTGAAATTCTTTCTTCTGATACAGGTCTCATAATAGTTTTTGATAACGGAGAAATGAACTCTTTTCCATATGATAATTTAAATCTTTTTATCGATACTCCAAATAATAAGATCTTTTATTCAAGCGAGCATTATATTGATAATAATATTATTAATAATTTAGAACTGTTTGATCTAAGCACATTTGCTATTTCTGATATTAATTTAAAACTTTTCACAAAAGGATTATTTAGACTTGATACAAATGATTCTCAACGATTTAGCAAAATTATCTTTAATGACACAAGTTTTACAAGTAATGCTGGATTCAAGGTCGAGAGCATAAAGTCCGAACTTTATTCAAATATAGACCAATCTCTTGTTGGTCTTTTTACTTCATCTATTCCAGATCAAAAAATAAAGGGAAGTTTATCATACACAACAGACCAAAAATTATTGATAAGGTCTAATTTGCTAATTGATATGAACAATATCTTGGAACCTAATACATACATAAATTTAACTGGCAATGAATCATTTTCATCACTAATCCAAATAGTAAATAAAAAGATATCAATGACATTGTCATCAGAGCTAAAAAGAACAAACATTAGTTCCTCCTTGCCTATGTTAAATAAACCATCTATGACACCACTTAAAACATCGATTTTCATAAATGACTTAACAGAACCTTCCTATGATATAAAAAATAAAATTTTCTCAGCAAATATCGACAAAAATAATTTTGGATATTTTTCTTATGGAAATTATTTTGATACAGAGATTCTAAATAAAAATCACGACGATGGATTTTATGTTTATCTTAGTTTCGACAAAATTTCATTAGATGATTTAGATTATTCATCTGCAGGTAAAGGAAACTCAAATATAAAAATAGTAAAAATTAATTCAAAAGAGCTAAATATTCTAAATAATAAATTTGCTAATCAGCAAATAAAAATAGATTTGAGTAAAAAAACTATTAATGCAGAAATTACAGGGAAGGATCTAAATGGAAAAATTGATATAGATCCTTCTGGGTTCACAAAAATTTATATCGAAGATTCAAGGTTAAATTTACTGAATTTAAATTTTTCTGGACTACAAGCCGATGATATAACTTCAGATACTATTAATATTAGATTTATAGGTAAGGATATTAGAACAGAAGATGATTATTTTAAAAACATAGATTTTTATTTACTAAGCAACAAGACAATTACCACGATTGACGATATTAATATAAAAAGCAATCGCTTAAAGGTGAGCCCATATAAAGCCAACAAAAAAGCATATATTAGTTTCAACAGAGATAAGGATCTCTATAAAGTTAGAGGTTTGTATGAGATTAATAATGGACTAGGAATTTTAAAGAATATATCAAATTATGACTTTAGTTTTTTAAATACAGAACTAAATGTTCAATGGACTAGTTTGAGCAATCTTATAAATTTAGAAGGCGACATAGATTTTCTTGTAAAGGATATTTACTTAGACAGAGATATTCCAGATTCAACATTTTTAAAAGCACTAAAAGTATTGAATTTAAATGCTGTAATAGATGCAGTGAATGATCAAAGTAACTCGGAAAAAAATGACGTTTTAAAAATTAATAGAGCCTCTGGGAAAATAGTCCTCAGCGAAAGCAGAGGATTTATCCCTGAATCAATAATTCTAGAGACAAATGAAGCAAGTATGAAATGGTCGGGAGATGTGTTAAAAAATAAACAAGGTGAGATGAACGAATTAAGACTCAACTTGGGAATGAGATTAAAGATATCTGAAAACATTCCCTGGTATGCTGCAATAATAGGCGGCATACCTGCGCTTGCAGGCGGGATAGTTTTTGAAAATATATTTGAAGATACCCTTGATGACGTCTCCACCATAAACTTTAAAGTAGAGGGTACAGTTGACGATCCTAACTTAATTAGACTAGATTAAAAAAATAGTCGCCAGCCCAAGAAATGATAGAAAACCTACTACATCAGTAACAGTTGTAACTACAACACTTCCTGCAATTGCTGGGTCTTGTCTAAGGCGTCTTAAAATCAAAGGCACGAATATACCGGCAATAACTGAGCTTATAAGATTAATTATCAATGCGCATGAGATTAAAATAGCTAAAATAATTTCTCCAAACCACATAAAAGTTATTAGACCCACAAGAACTGAAAGAACAATTCCATTAAGAATTGAAACTGCTAATTCTCTTTTAAAAAGCCATCGAAGGTTAGAAGAATTTATTTGCTCCAAGGTTAAACCTCGCAGAACGATTGTTAGAGTCTGAGTTGCTGCAACACCTCCCATACTTGCAACAATTGGCATGAGGATAGCTAAATATACAATTTGCTCTAAAACATCTTGAAAAATATTTATAGTTACAGAGGCAATAAAAGCTGTGAATAAATTCATACTTAACCAAAAAACTCTACTTTTTGCTGCTCGGCCTGGTGGTGCAAAAGTATCTTCTGCGACACCAGCCATACCTAAAAAATTTTGATCAGCATCTTCTCTTATAACATCCACAACGTCATCAATGGTTACTCTTCCAAGTAGTTTTCCTGATTCATCAATAACTGCAGATGAAATTAGATCATTTCTTTCAAAAATTATTGCTACTTCTTTATCATCTTGATCAACAGACAATGGAACAATTTCAGTATCCATCACTTCTCTTACCGTTAAGGATAGTTGACTAGTTATTATTTTACTTATGGACAATTCACCAACATAGTGATCATCTTTGGTGACGACAAAAATTTTGTCTGTGTTTTCGGGAAGCTCTTCTTGACCTCTTAGATAATTTATTACAACTTCCATAGTATGATTTGGACGAACGCTAATAACATCAGTGTTTAATAGTCCTCCAGCTGTGTTGTCAGGATAAGTTAATCCTTGCTCAATTCTTTTTCTATCTCTAAGCGACATTTTAGAAAGAATTAAATTCATTCTTTCTTCAGGTAAGTTTTGTAGAATATCTACAATCTCATCTAGCTCTAGTTCTTTTACAGCCTCTGACAATTCTTCATTAGAAATATTAGATACTAAATCTTGTTGTATTTCTTCCCCAAGGTCAGCTAAGACATCTCCTTCCTCATTAGTTTCCAATAAAGAAAATAATAAATTTCTTTGTTTTGGTGGAGATGATTCAAGTGCATGCGCAATTTCTGAGGATGACATTTTATTTAATAATCTTCTTATTTGATTAAGTGAGAGATTAGACGAATCATCTAAGATTAGTTTGAGATTATTTTTACTAATGTTATCCATTAAAAATATTCTAACCCATAGATAATAAAATTATCTATTTCTTGAGGAGGGGATATTTAGTTTCTTTCTATACTTAGTTATTGTTCTTCTTGCTAAATTAAAACCCTTTTTATTTAGTTCTAACGAGATTTTATTATCACTCTTTGGATTTTTTTCTTCTTTAATAATATTATCTATTAATTGCATAAGCTGAAGAGGAGTAACACTTCTTGTTTTTGAAACTGAAGATACCAACAACGATTTCAGAGGAATAATACCTTTTGGCGTATCAATATATTTAGACCTCAATATTCGAGAAACGGTTGATGGATGTATTCCTAACTCTTCAGATAATTCTTTATTAGTAAGAGGATTAATTTTTAATGGATTCTCTTCTAGAAATGATATTTGTTTTTTACAAATGAGTTCACCAACATCCCGTACAGTTTCGTTTCTTTTTTTAACTGATGATAGTAACCATTTAGCATCTTGAATTTTTTCAGATATTTCTTTGTTGGGATTTTTTTTTAATTCATGAATGCTCTGTTCAACAAGCTGACTATCTATAGTTATTTTAGGAAAGTTTTGATCTAAAAAATCTACTGATAATGAATCTTTATCAAGACGAATTTTTAAATCTGGAATAATAAAATTTGTTTGTTCATAATTAAGACCTGGACTTAAATCACAAGATTTAATTAAAGTTATCGCATTATCAATTTTTGACTCAGAGTAACCTAATTTAATAAAATCATTTTTAATATTTTGAAGATTATCTGATTGATTTTGAAATAAGATTTCAAAACACAACATCCTTGTTTCGGGATCTAATTTTTTTTTATTTATTTGGATTTTTATACATTCCTTAAAATCTCTATATCCAATACCCGGAGGCTCTAAATCTTGAATTATTTCAACTAAGACATTTTCTATCTCTTTTAGATCTACTTGATAATTAAGAATTTCTAAAATATCTTCTAATGATTCACATAATTGCCCAGCTTCATCTAAACTAGCAATAATAGTTGATGCTATCTTATTAGTTTTTAAGTCAAGCTTTAGATCGTTTATTTGATTTGATAAAGACTCTTTTAAACTTTCAGATGCAGCAATATTGAAGTCAAAGTCAAAATCATTTGCCGAATTATTGTCATAGTCAATTTCATCGGATACTTCTTTTTCAATAAATGGATTTGTATCTATTTCATTATCAATCTTTTGTATTAATTCATATCTTGATAGTTGCAATAGGTCAATCGATTTTTTAAGAAGGGGTGTAAGAGTAATCTTTTGCTTTTGTCTAAATTCTTTTACTAGTGATATAGCCATAATAACTAACTGTACATATTTCCTAAATATACTTTTTTTACAATCTCATCATTAATTAATTTTTCTTTTGGTCCATCAGCTATAATTTCTCCATTGTTGATAACTATAGCTTTATCACAAATTTCTAAAGCCTCTCTTACATTATGATCTGTAATTAAAATACCAATATTTTTTTCTTTAAGTGATATTAAAACTTCTTTTATTTCGTCTATTGCGATTGGGTCTATGCCAGCAAAAGGCTCATCTAATAATATTATTTTTGGTTCAGAAGCCAATGTTCTTGCAATTTCAACCTTTCGTCTTTGACCACCTGACAATTGCCTACCTTTCAATTTAAGTAACTCACTTAAGTTAAATTCTTCAATAGATTTGTCAATAAAATCATCAATCTCCTTTTTATTTTTTAATGCAATTTCTGCCAATCCTTGAAGATTTTCTAATACGGTCAAATTCTGAAAAATAGATGGTTCCTGAGGGAGATATTTTATTCCTAACTGAGACCTTCTATGCATTGGTAACGAAGAAACATTATCATCAAAATAAAAAATGCTACCTTCATCACTTTTTATAAGGCCCGCAATTAAATAAAAAGTAGTTGTCTTGCCAGCACCATTTGGACCTAATAAACCATTAATGGTTCCATTAGAGACCTCAAAACTCACATTATTAACTATTAATTTACCATTAATGGATTTCTTTATATTTTTTAATGAGAGCATTCTATATTTTATTCATTGGAAGACATATTTCCGTTTTGTGGATTGAAAATTATCATATTTGAGGAAATATTCATATTATCGTAACTCAAATTTGCACTTCCAATTAAATGTATTTTTGTATCATCAAAAAAAATTATTTTCTTTGCCTGGCCATTAAATTTTATATTTTTATGAGTTGAATCTATAATAGAGGGATTGCCATTCACGGATATAGTTTTTTTTAAATTGTCATATATGGCATTATCAGCATCGATAATCAAAGTCCCTGTATTTATATTTACATTCTTTGTAAAAATAACCTGGTTAATATTTCTTTTTATTTCAATAGAATCTGAATTAATTTGAATATTATCTATTCTATGTTCAGAACTTTGAACACAAATAGAAAAGATAAAAATTAATGATAGAAAATTCAACCTAAACAATTAAATAATCCTTGCTTGAATTAAATCATGCATTGAAATAACTCCAACATTTTTATCACCTTTCATTACAACTAAAGTGAAAATTTTATTTTTTTCCATTAATTCAGCTGCGTCAATTGCCAAGGTATTAAAATCTATTTTTTTAAATTTTTTAGTCATCACATCTCTTATCTTTGTCTTATTAATATCAATTTTTTCATTAAGACATCTTCTTAAGTCACCATCAGTAAAAATTCCAATAACTTTTGATTTATTTTTTATTAAAGTTATTCCTAGATTTTTTTCTGTTATTTCTATTAATGCTTTAGACAATAATGTATTTTGACCAACGCTTGGAATATCTTTGCCCTTATGCATTATGTGCTGAACTTGAGTTATGAGTTTTTTGCCAAGCTTGCCAGCAGGATGAGAGCTAGCAAAATCAGTTTTTGTAAAACCTTTTGATTCAAGCAATGCTATTGCCAGAGCATCCCCAAATGCCAATGCAGATGTTGTAGACGAAGTTGGTGCAAGATTGAGAGGACATGCTTCCTTCTCTGAATTAATTATAATAGGTATATCTGAAGACCTTGCAATAGTGGACTTTTTATTACTTGTAAGCGAAGCTATTTTCAATGAAAGTCTTTTGAGCGACGGAATTATGTTAATAATTTCATCTGTTTCACCTGAGTTAGAAATAAGCAAAACGATATCATTTTTATCTATTAAGCCCATATCTCCATGAGCAGCTTCAGTTGGATGAATAAAAATTGATCCAGTACCAGTACTTGACAGCGTAGCAGATATTTTCTGACCAATATGGCCAGATTTCCCAACTCCCATGATAATAAATTTACCATCATTAAAACGAACTTGATCACACAAAGACGTAAAATTTGTATCTAATTGTTTAGATAGACTTTTTATTGCATCTGATTCTATTTTAAAAGTTCTTCTTGCAGATGCTATATAGTTATATTTTTTCATAAATTTTCTGAATTTTTATTATCTTCTAAATGATATAATAGAACAATGATAGCCTCTCATAAAAATTATTTCTTAACTATTATATTTCTCTTAACATCTTTTCATGTTTTATCGGAAGATGATCCACATATTTTTATTGATCAAAATGCACAAATGATGGTTCAAGTTCTCATAGAAAATAAAGATCTTTTTAAAGAAAATAGAAATGAGTATGAGAATAAAATAAAAGAAATTTTTGAACCAATGATAGATTTTAAGAGAGTTGCAGCAAGTGTTATGGGAAAGAAGTACTATTTAGCCTCGACCTTAAATCAAAGAAATAATTTTGTAGAAATTTTTAAAGACTCTTTATTAGATACATATGCTGAAACCTTGGCTCAATGGGAAAATCAAGCCATAGAAACCATTTTTCCTGAGGAAGCTCTATCAAATAACATTAAAAACATAGAAGTTAAGCAGATTTTGAATACGGGTAGTAGCAAATATCCGATATCTTATAAACTTAGAAAAAATGATCAAAATTGGATGATTGTTAACATTATTGTAAATGGAGTTAATTTAGGCCTAACATTTAGAAATCAATTCCAGGCGCTCGCAAGTAATAATAACGGTGATATTAATCTTACTCTTGATGGGTGGGTTTCAGATGCAGGAGATGCTGGAATAAGTGGATAAGGAACTAATAAAAAAAATTATCAAAGAAGAGATACCTGATGCTCATTGCTCTTTTGATGGAGATTCGTGCAACTTTAAGTTAATTGTTTCATCAACTATTTTCAGAGATATGAATTTGATTGATCAACATAGAAAAGTATTGAGAACTCTTAAAGATAAATTTGAGTCAGGCGACTTGCATGCTCTAAGTCTGGAAACCATAGCCATTTAAAAAATGGAAAAACTATTAATTAAAGGTGGAAACTCATTACATGGAACAATAAATTGTTCAGGTGCTAAAAATGCTGCACTGCCTATGATTGCAGCTACTATTCTTTGCAATGAAAAAATAACTCTAAAAAATTTACCTTATTTGCAAGACATTACTACTATGTTTGAATTGTTAGGATCAATGGGTGCAAATATTCTTTTAGATGAAAACATGAACTTTACAATATCCTCGAATGAGCTATTAGATACTGAAGCAAGATATGAGTTAGTTAAAACAATGAGAGCATCTATATTAGTTTTAGGACCATTAGTTGCAAAATATGGAAAAGCAAGAATTGCTTTGCCTGGAGGTTGTGCGATTGGCTCTAGGCCAGTAAATTTTCATCTTGATGCTTTGGAACAATTAGGCGCAAAGATAGAACTCAAAAATGGCTATATTGAAGCAAGTGCAAAAGAATTAACTGGAACTAGTATTAAATTTGATGGAATTACAGTTACAGGAACTGAAAATATAATGATGGCTGCATGCCTAGCTAAGGGAACTACCTCTTTAACAAATGTTGCTAAAGAGCCTGAAATAGAAGACCTGGCTGAATTTTTGAATGAAATGGGGGCAAAAATTAAAGGTGCAGGTACTGATGAAATTATTATTGAAGGTGTTTCTGAGCTTGAAGGAACTACTTTTAGTATTCCAGCTGATAGGATTGAAGCTGCGACATATCTAGCTGCAGCAACAGTAACTCAAGGTAATATTTGCATCAAAGGCATTAATCCTAAAAGACTAAAAAAAGTGTTAGATAAATTGGAAGAATCAGGTGCAGAAATATCATGTGATGAAAATTCAATATCATTATCTATGAGCAAACAAAAACCTAAACCTGTAGATATAACAACCGCTCCCTTTCCTGAATTTCCAACAGATATGCAAGCTCAATTTTCAGTAATAAATGCAATAGCTGATGGAACATCAAATATTTATGAAACAGTATTTGAAAATAGATTTATGCATATTCAAGAATTAAATAGAATGGGATGTGATATTGAGGTCAATGGAAATCAAGCGATAGTAAAAGGCGTAAAAAACTTATATGGAGCAGAAGTAATGGCTACTGATTTAAGAGCTTCTGCAAGTTTAATTCTTGCTGGTTTATGTGCCGAAGGCCAAACAATTGTAGATAGGATATATCACATTGATAGAGGTTATGAGAGGATTGAAGAAAAGCTAAATTATTTAGGTGCAGATATCATCAGGTTGCCTAGTTAACTTTTTCTATTTCGCTAGATATAATTTTAACAAATTTAAATTCCTTACTTGATGTTAACAATTTCATTTTAATGTCATCACCTATAGCAGCAAATTTTAATGATTTAGTAAGATTGCCCCATGAACTTTCACCTTCGTTTATTTCGATGATAATATCGCCAGCCCTAATACCTTTTTCATAAAGAGGACCAATTTCATCTATTTCTATTATCTGAAGACCATTAATTAACTTATTATTAAGATTAATTCTTATAGATTTAACTCTAAAATTACCAATCCACATCGTTCTAATTTTTCCATACTTGATAAGCTCTGATGCTATTTGAACAACTATGTTAGATGGTATAGCAAAACCAAGGCCTTGATATGCTCCTGTTTTTGAATATATTTTTGTATTTATTCCAATTAAATTACCACTTTCATTTACTAAGGCTCCTCCAGAATTTCCTGGATTAATTGCAGCATCTGTTTGAATTAGTCTTAAGTAGGGATTTCCATAATCTCTTCCAGTAGCACTTATGATTCCACTAGATACTGATATACCAATACCATATGGATTTCCAATGGCTAAAACCTTATCCCCTATCTTCAATGAAGAACTATCAGCTATATTAATTTGAGTAAGTATTGAATCACTTTTAATCTTAAGAACTGCAATATCAGCATTAATATCAGTGCCTATTATCTTCGCTTCGTATTCCTCACCATTACTCAATCTAGTTATAATTTTTTGTCTACCGGATATGATATGAAAATTAGTTACTATATAGCCATCAGATGAAAAAATAACTCCGGATCCAACACCATTAGATTTATTAGAAAAGGACCGATTGTTTGTATATGAATAAATCGTTACAACTGAAGAAATAGATTTTTCAGATGCTGATACAAATTTATTGTTATCATAAGAAAGATAAAGCCAAGTAAGAAACATAGTTATTGAAATAACTAAAAAATAGCTTATTTTGGTTGCTTGAAAAATTTTCATAATAATAATGATTCAAAATATCATCGATGAACTCAAAAACCAAGGAATTGAACTAGATGCAGTTCAATTAGAGCTATTAAATTATTTAAATGATTCTTTTAAAAAAAATTCAAATTTTTTAGCTAATTTTACAAAAAAAAATATAAATAAGAGTTTTTATATATGGGGTGACGTAGGTAGAGGCAAGACTTTAATTGCAAATGAGTTTATTAAAAATATTGAATTAGAAAAAGGAGTTTTTCACTATATCGATTTTATGCAGAATATTCATGAATCTCTCTCAAAGCTTTCTGGAAAAAAAAATCCAATAGACGAGATTGCAAAATCTTTAAATAGAAAATATGAGATTATTTTCATAGATGAATTTCAAGTAGAAGATGTTGCTGATGCGATGATTATAGGAAATTTATTAAATCAATTGATTCAATATGGTATGTTGATATTTCTTACTTCAAATGCCCATCCTGACAATTTATATAAAAATGGGCTGCAACGACAAAAATTTATGAATTCAATGGCAAATATTAAAAATTCAATGAGTATTTATGAATTAAAAGGAGAAAAAGATTATAGAACTAGAAACATATATAAAGTTAATAATGAAGCAGCAAAAAGTTTTACGGATAATGATATTTTAGATCTTATAAAAAATAATTTTCAAATCAATATCCCATTTAAAAATACTTTAAAGGTCAATTCTAGAGAGTTTGAATGCAATTTATGTAGCAAAGATATTTTATGGGTTTCATTTAGTGATTTTTTTAGTCAACCAACTGGATCAAAAGATTTTAAAGAAATATGCAAAAATATAGACTGGATTTTTGTAAATGATTTTAAAGAATGTAATGAAAATCATGAAGATATAATTAGAAGGTTTATTTCCTTTATCGATATTTGTTACAGAGAAAACATCAAAGTGAAATTCTTTATCAATAATTTTAAATTAGATAACATTTATTCAGGAACTAATTTACAAATTTTATGGAATAGATGTCTTAGCAGACTGCACGAAATGCAAACTATAGAGTATTTAGAAAGGTAATTTTTTTAAATTTTATTAGCTAAAATATTGCTAATTTCCCCTCTAAACATTAATATTCGCATCTTACAAAAATATGATTATGAAAACGTTCTCACTTAAAAAAGAAAATGTAGATAGACAATGGTATGTCATAGATGCATCAGACAAAGTTCTTGGAAGGGTTGCAACAAAAATTGCTGACCGAATTAGGGGCAAGGATAAACCAACCTTCACACCACACACCGATGGCGGGGACTATGTTGTAGTTATTAATGCTGAAAAAATAAAAGTTACCGGTTCAAAATTTACTGATAAAAAATACTACTCACATTCTTTATATCCTGGCGGTTTAAAAACTAAGACTTTCAAGGAAATGAATGAAAGATTTCCAGAAAGAGCAATAGAAGAGGCTGTTAAGGGGATGCTTCCTAAAAACAAGTTAGGTAAATCGATGATAAAAAAACTTAAAGTGTTTAGTGGCCCAAATCATGAGCATGAATCACAGCAACCTATAGAATGGAACCCAAAAATATGACATCAGAAATTCACTACGCTACAGGCAGAAGAAAAACTTCATCTGCAAGAATATATCTCTCATCTGGTAAAGGTGAAATAGTTGTTAATGATAAAAAATTAGATGTTTATTTCGGGCGAAAAGTAGCTCAAATGTTAGTAATGCAGCCAATAGAAATGACAGAACTTTCTGGAAAGCTTGATATTAAAATTAAGGTAAAAGGCGGTGGTAGTTTTGGACAAGCCGGGGCTATAAGACACGGCATTTCTAGAGCTCTTATTTCTTATGATGAAGAATTAAGACCGCAACTTAAAAAAGCCGGGCTTCTCACGAGAGACCCTAGAAAAGTAGAGAGAAAAAAACCTGGCTTAGTTAAAGCTAGAAAAAGTAAACAATTCTCTAAACGTTAATTTTTTCCAAATTTTTTCCTAAAAATTAGTGGTATAATCTGCTAGTTTTTTATTAGTACATATTCAAGCACACAAAGGGCTAATGCAAGAAAAAGACAATACAAGAAGAAAGGTTTTAATCGGTTTAACTAGTGCAGTTACTATGTCTGGAATTCCTTTTGCGGCTACACCATTTATAGCGGCATGGAACCCTAGCGCTAGAGCAAAAGCTGCAGGAGCATCTGTAAAACTTGATGTTTCAAAAATGATGTATGGACAACAAATACAGGTTGCTTGGAGAAAACAACCCGTATTTATTATTAGACATACAGAGGAAAGTCTTAAAAGTTTAGATACAACAGTTCCAAAACTGGCTGACCCTAATTCAGAACAAATTGAGGAGCCTTATAGAGGTATGAACGCTACGAGATCTAAAAGTGAAGAATATACTGTAATTGCTGGTGTCTGCACTCATTTAGGGTGCTCGCCTAAATATCATCCTGAAGTGGAACCGAAGCCTTGGGATGCAACGTGGGCTGGTGGCTTTTTTTGTCCATGCCATGGATCTATGTTTGATATGGTTGGTAGAGTTTTTAAAGGAGTTCCAGCTCCTACAAACTTACCTGTGCCGCCACATTTTTTTAAGGGAAGTATTTTAACTATCGGTGAAGACGGAGGAAACGCATAAATGAGTGAAGTAATAGGAAAGATGTTTGGCTGGTTTAATAGTAGGCTGCCAATTGTAAATACTTTTGAAAGACATTTGTCTAAACATCCTGTTCCCTCAAAGGTTAATTTTTGGTATTTGTTTGGAGCTCTAGCTTCAGTAGTTTTAATTATTCAAATTGTTTCAGGAATTTGGTTAATAATGCCTTACTCTAATACTGAAGAAGAAGCTTTCTCATCAATTGAATACATTATGAGAGATGTCGACTATGGTTGGGTTATTAGGTATATGCATACGACTGGTGCATCCATGTTCTTTGCAGTTGTTTATCTTCATATGTTTCGTGGCTTGCTTTATGGTTCTTATCAAAAACCAAAGGAATTAGTCTGGATTTTTGGTTGTGCTATATATTTAGCAATGATGGCCGAAGGTTTTCTTGGATACGTATTGCCCTATGGTCAAATGTCTTATTGGGGTGCTCAGGTAATTATTTCTCTTTTTGGTGCTATACCGTACATTGGAGAATCTCTCGAACTCTGGGTAAGAGGTGATTACTATATTTCAGGCATTACGGTATCAAGATTTTTTGCTCTTCATGTCGTTGCATTACCCTTAGTTTTAATTGCTTTGGTCTTTCTTCATCTGGTTGCTTTGCATGAGGTTGGCGCTGGAAACCCGGAAGGAGTGGATATTGAAGAATTTTTAGATGATGACGGCGTGCCTTTAGACAGTGTTCCCTTTTTTCCATACAAAGTTTTGAATGCATTAGTTGGAATTGGAGTATTTATGACTGTTTTTGCAATTATTATGTTTTTCTTCCCAGAAGGAGGAGGGTACTTTATTGAAATGGCTAATTTTGAAGAAGCTAACCCTTTAGTAACACCTGAACATATTGCACCTGTTTGGTACTACTCACCATATTATGCAATGTTAAGAGCAGTTCCAGATAAATTAGGTGGATTAATAGTAATGGGTTCAGCTGTTGCAATTTTGTTTGTTGTCCCGTGGCTTGATAAAAGTAAAGCAGCATCAATAAGATATAAAGGTACTTATAGTAAATTAGCAATAACGTTGTTTGCAATTAGCTTCTTAACTCTTGGATATCTAGGAACCGTTGGTGTAACTGAAGTGAGGAAAACAATGAGTGTGATATGTACATTCATATATTTTAGTTTTTTCCTTCTCATGCCTATATATACAAAATATGAGAAAACAAAAGAAGTGCCCAAAAGATTATGAGTAAAACCAATATATCTATAGCAGATTTCATATTAATGAAGTTGATAATGCTTGGAATATTAGTTTTTTGTGTAAATAACCTATTTGCAGCAGAAGGAGGTCCTTGTAAAGATTACGGTGATTGCGATAAATTTAAATATTCTTTAAACGACATGGAATCACTGCAGAGAGGGGCGTCTACTTTTCTTAATTATTGTTATGGTTGTCATTCATTACAATATTCGAGATGGGGAAGAGTGGCAAAAGATCTTCAAATTCCTGAAGATATTTTTTTTGAAAATCTAGTTTTTGACAAGTCAATTAAACCAGGAGATTTAATGACTGGCTCAATGCCTAAAGAAGAATCAGCTAAATGGTTTGGAGTTGCGCCACCTGATCTTACACTTGTAAGCAGAGTAAGGGGCGATGACTGGATATATTCTTATTTAAGAACTTACTATGAAGATGCTTCAAAACAGTATGGTGTTAATAATTTAGTATATCCTGGAACAGCAATGCCTAATGTTTTAATGGCACTTCAAGGTAATCAAAAATTAGTTTGTAAAGAAGTTCCAATGCTTGCAAAAAACGGTGGTGAAAAAAGAGATGATTTTGGTAATACGATTACCAAAGAGAAATGTGGAATTTTAGAAGTTGAAGAAAGCTCAGGGGAATTAAGTAAAGACGAATTTGATAAATTAATATATGATTTAACAAATTTTTTAGTTTACGTTGGCGAGCCTGCTAAGGCAGAAAGAGAAAGAATAGGCTGGTATGTAATATTTTATTTTTTAATATTTACAGCTTTATCCTCTTTGTTGTATAGAGAATATCAAAAAGACTACCATTAAATTTAAGGAAAATTATGATTTTATATTCAGATAGAGACGATCACTATAGTCAAAGAGTTAGGATTGTCTTGGCTGAGAAAGATATTACTGCTGAGATAAAAGAATCTAGACCTGAAGATGCACCAGAGGATATTTTATCTATAAGCCCTTATCATCGATTGCCTATTTTAGTTGATAGAGATTTAGCAGTGCATGATCCTTCGGTAATGATGGAATACCTTGATGAAAGGTTTCCTCATCCGCCGCTGTTGCCCGTTTATCCAGTTGCAAGAGCTAATAGTAGGACACTAATGTTAAGAATTGATAGAGAGTGGTGTCCTATGGTAGATGCCTTAATATTAGCGGACCTACCTGAAAAAGAACTTATTAAGCTAAGAGAAGAACTTCTTCATGAAATATCTTCAATAGCCCCAACGTTTAAGGAATTTAAGTACTTCATGAGTGATGAATTTACACTTGTAGATTGTTGTTTTGCTCCAATCTTATGGAGACTTCCCTCAATAGGTATAAGATTACCAGTAAACAGGCATCTAAAACCACTTATAGACTATCAAAAAGATATATTTAAAAGACCTGGTTTTCTTGACAGCCTTTCTTCACTTGAAAGAGATCTTAAGAACGATCAGTAAAGTTATTTAAAGTTACCCTCCATAATGTCAGGTCTCTTTTTATGCATTCACTACTATTAAAAACTGCTGGACTAGTTTCAAAAATAACATCTAAAGCATTTACGTTCAAACGTTTTAATTTTTCTGCAGTTAACAAATCATTTATTAAAGCTTTGTTGTATTCGTCATTAAAATTAAGAATTTCTTTTTTATTAGAAATTTGTTTAAAAAAATATTGATGAGAAGGTATTAGCATGCCTTCGAAATCATTTAATTCTTTTATATTGGAAACATTCAAAATAATCTCGCTTGTTGAATAAAAATCAGTATCTATTAAGTAACTTCTAAATATTGGAACTAAAAATTTACCTAAATCATAGTCAAGTAAAAAATAAATTTTATCAAAATCTTTTTTTACTCTTGGATTATTCTCTAATTTTATATTTCTATCTAATGACTGAATAGAATTAAATCTTTTGGTGCTTGAATCAATATTTAAAGTTTGTTCAGCAAACCTTTCATAATTATTACTATCAATTTGCAAATAATTTGTATCTGGATATCTTTCTTTCAAAATATCTACAGTATTTTTAAACTGCGCCATATATATAACAATTACATCTTTTTCAGAAAGCTTGTTAGAAAACAGAGAAGTTTCGATCAAACCCTTTTGATCATCGAGAAATGTTTTACAAAAACTTATAAGATTAGACTGTAAAAGATTGTTTTTAACTCTTTTTCCATTGTTTTCTTCAAACGAAATATTAAAACTTGGGCTATGCTCAAAACTAGATTCTATGATGTATTCTTTATTTTTTTTACTAGTTATATAACTTACATTAATTGACTCAAGTGCATTAATTTTTTTGTTAGTTTGAATAGTTTTTGAAATATTTCCAATAAATTCTTTTTTTATATAATTGTTTTCAATATGAGACAATACATCATCAATATCACTTTTTTTTACATTTTTATAAGTAAATAATTTCTCTAGATCATTCACGACTTTATCTCTATCGACCTTTGCAGCCAACTCTTTTTTATTTAACATCCTTGATAATGTCGATTGATTTTCATCATTATTTAAAACTACATTTTTATATGATGAAATAGAGGTGCATCCAGATATAATAAGAATCAGGATTAAAGAAATAAATGTTAAGCTATCTTTCATCTTTAATTTGTTAAGTTATGTTAAATCTAATATCAACACCAATTGGTAATTTAAATGATATCTCACTAAGAGCAATTGATGTTCTAAAAAATGCAGATTATATTTTTGCCGAAGATACTAGAAAAACAAATAAACTTCTTCAGTTTATAGATGTAAAAAATAAATCCAAAGCTTTTCATGAACATAACGAAGACAAAGCAACCAGTTACGTAATAAGTTTATTAAAAAAAGATGATATCAATATTGTGCTTGTGTCTGATGCTGGAACGCCAACAATATCTGATCCAGGATATTTTTTAGTTCAAGAATGTATTAAAAACAATATTAAATTTTCATTAATTCCTGGGCCTTCATCGGTTTTAAATGCTTTAGTCTTATCTGGTTTGCCTACTTCAAGTTTTAGCTTCCTTGGATTTATCCCAAAAAAGTTAAATCAAAAAAGGGTATTTTTTAGCGAATTAAAATATGAAAAACATACCATTGTTGTTTTTGAATCTGCTAAAAGAATTAAAAATACATTAGAGCTTCTTGAGAGTGAATATTCAGCAAATAAGAAGATAGCAGTTTGTAGAGAGATGACTAAAATTTATGAGAATATTGAAAGAGGAACAGTATCTGAAATTCTGACAAAAGTTAATAATAAAGAAATCACATTAAAAGGTGAATTCGTATTAGTTATTGAGCCATTTTCATATACAAAATTTAACTTTGCTATTGATAAAAAAATTAAAAAAGCATTTTTAGAACAAATGCCTGCAAAAGATGCAGCAAAATTGATATCTCTTTTAACAAATGATAATAAAAGGGATATTTATAAACAATTAATAGATTAAAAAGATATTAAAACATTTATAATGTTTATGAGTTGGTTGGATGATCGCTGGCATTGCTAGAGGAAAGTCCGGACTTCATAGAGCAGGGCGCCAGGTAACACCTGGGAGACGCAAGTCTACGGAAAGTGCAACAGAAAATATACCGCCAATTTTAATTGGTAAGGGTGAAAAGGTGGGGTAAGAGCCTACCGCTTGAATGGTGACATTTAAGGCATTGTAAACCCCAGCCTGAAGCAAGACCAAATAGAAATCCTTTAAAGTTGCTCGCTTTGGGTTTGGGTAGGTTGCTAGAGTATTATGGCAACATAATATCGAGATAGATGATCATCTTTTACAGAATCCGGCTTACAGACCAACTCATTTCATTTTTAGACTATTTTCAAAGTGCGAAAAAGTGTGTAAATGTGTTGCAAAGTGTGTAAAAAGCCTTTATATTTTAGTGCATGTTTGGATTTAATACAGTTTCACTAGACAAAAAGGGGAGATTAGCTATTCCTGCGAAGTATCGAGCTCATTTGATTGAGAATGAGGAGTCTAAAATTGTTATAACTAAAGATCCTCAATATCCATCATTAAAAATATATCCTGGCTCACAATGGCAGATAATTGCTTCAAAACTTGAATCTCTTCAAGGACTTGATCCAATAGTAAGAAATCTTCAATGGACCATTTTAGGAAATGCAAGCGTCATTGATTTTGACGCAACAGGAAGGATGTTGGTTCTTATTCCTTCTGAACTCAGAAAGTATGCTGATATCAAAGACGAAAAACAGATTTCATTAATAGGTATGGGTAATAAGTTTGAAATATGGAATGTAAACAATTGGGAAATGCGGCAAACAGGTGGATCTTTATCAACAGAGATTCTAGATGTTGTACTTCCAGAAAGCATCAAATCAATGTCATTTTAAAAGGGGATAAATAATGAACTTTGAAGTTATAGGTCAAGCAATCGAAAATGCAAAGATAAAAGTTGTAGGAGTTGGTGGTGCTGGCGGTAATGCAGTTATTCATATGATTAATCACAATATTGAGGGAGTAGATTTTATTTGTGCTAATACAGATACTCAAGCTTTATCTGCTGCAGATGGAGCAATTACTTTAAAACTAGGCAATGGTCTTACAAAAGGTTTAGGTGCAGGAGCAAATCCAGATGTTGGAAGAAAAGCAGCTGAGAGCGATCGAGGAGCAATAGAAGAGCTTTTAACTGGCGCTGACATGATTTTTATAACAGCTGGTATGGGTGGTGGAACAGGAACTGGTGCGGCTCCAGTAATTGCATCAATTGCAAAAGAGATGGGAGCATTGACCGTTGCAGTTGTTACAAAACCATTTAAATTTGAAGGCAAAAAAAGGATGACAGCAGCTGAGAAAGGCTTGGCTTCATTAGTTGAAGAGGTAGACAGCTTAGTAACAATACCTAATCAAAAATTGTATGAGATACTCGGCGAAGATACGGCCATGCAAGATGCATTTGCAAAAGCAGATGATGTGCTAAAAGGGGCAGTTCAGGGTATTTCTGACATCATTATGAAGAAAGGACATATCAATGTTGACTTTGCTGATGTTAAAACTGTTATGTCTGAAAAAGGAATAGCTATGATGGGAACTGGAAGAGCTAGCGGAAAAAGTAGAGCAGAAGCTGCAGCCACCCAAGCCGTAAGAAGTGAGTTACTAGAAGATATAAACTTAAAAAATGCTAGAGGCGTTCTTGTGAATATAACAGCTGCAAAGCCTACACTTGGAGATCAAACAGAAGTTGCAGATATTGTTGAAGAAATTGTTCATGAAGATGCAAATATTATTTATGGTCTTGTTTATGATGAAAGCGTTGATGATGATTTGTTAGTTACTATTGTAGCGACAGGTGTTGATCAAAGAGCTCCCACATTAGTAATAGACAATCAACCATCCATTCAATTAAATCCAGTAGGATTAAAAAAGGATGAACCTATTCAGAAAGCTGGCACATCGTCTGCAGCGGAAATTGATTTCCTTGATGTGCCAACTTTTATGAGAAAACAAGTAGACTAATATGCTTCACTTTCCAGTACTACTGGAAGAGTCTTTAGATTTCCTCATCCATAAAAATAATGGTAACTTCATTGATTGCACTTATGGAAGGGGTGGGCATACCAAATCCATACTAAAAAAAATTTCAAACGAATCCCATCTGACTTCATTTGATAAAGATCATGAAGCATTTGAGGATGCGTTAACAATAAATGATAGTAAATTTACGCCAATACATGATTCATTTAATAGACTTCAAAAATACTTCAAAAACAGAACTGTAGATGGAATTTTTTATGACCTAGGAACTTGCTCTACTCATTTTGATGATGATTCTCGAGGCTTTAGTTTCAGAAATAATGGCCCACTAGATATGAGATTTAATACAACGTCAGGCAATCCCCTTAGCGTATGGATTAATGAAGCTACACAAGATGAGATTATGGAAATATTATATAAATATGGTGATGAAAAACATGCAAAATTAATCTCAAAATCAATTATTAAAAAGCGAGAAATTAAAAAACTTAAAACTACAAAGCAACTCTCAAGGATCATCGAAGAAATTTATCCTGAAAAAAGAAAAAAGATACATCCAGCTACAAAATCTTTTCAAGCGTTTAGAATTTTAGTAAATGATGAACTAAACCAATTGAGAGAGTCACTTGAGCAAGCAAGCCAAATTATTAAAAAAGATGGAATTATTGCGGTCATTTCATTTCACTCACTAGAAGACAATATAGTGAAGAATTTTTTCAGACCAAGTATTAAAAATTTCCCAAAAGATATTCCACTTAATTCAATTGAAAACAAAGATTTTAAATGTATAGCAAAAAAAATAAGACCATCAAAAAATGAAATTGAAAAAAATGCGAGGTCAAGAAGCGCAATTATGAGAGTTTTTAAAAAAATATGATGAATAAGCTTCAATACACATTGTTAAGCATAATGCTATTTTTAGTTTGTTTTCTTGCATTAGAACAAATAAAACTATCTTTTGAGATTAATAGATTGCATACAAATCAAGAAAATTTACATGTTGAATATCAAAATTTTAAAGATTCAAATCTTAAATTAATCACTCAATTTCATACAGAAAATTCTCCGGCTATGATTGAGAAACAGGCAAAAGAAGATTTAGGGATGGTTAAGCAAAAAGCAAAAAAAATTATTATCGAAAATCATAAAGATGAAAAAAATTAATTTTTTAAATTGGAGGCTAATATTAATATGTACATGTTTAGTTTTTTCTATTATTGCTGTCTCTTACAAAGTTATTTCTGTTCAAATTGAAGATAGCTTATTTCTGAAGAATGAAGGAAAAAAAAGGTATATAAAGTATAGGACTATTAACCCGGTAAGAGGGACTATCTATGATAGAAATAATACTCCGCTTGCTGTGTCCATTATAAATTACGATTTATATGCTTTGAACGGGCTGAATACTGATAGATATTTAAAACTTAAAGACGCTATCAGTATTCAAGATGATATCTTAATAGACGGTTCATTTTCACAAAAAACTTTACTTAAAAAAGGACTAACACTTGATGAACAAAAAACTATAAATGAATTACATTTTAATAATATTGAAATTGAGATCAGGCATAGTAGGCATTATCCTTTGGGAGATCAAATAGCACCACTTATTGGCTTTTACGGAAAAGATCGAGCTCAAGAAGGTATTGAGAAGAGTTATGACTCTGTCCTGTCTGGCAAGAATGGTAAGCAAAAATACTATACAAATGCTAAACAAAAAATTATTTCTAAGCCAATTGAAGTTATTAAGACCATTCAGGGACAAGACATTCAATTAACCATCGATTCCACGATTCAATTTTATGCATATAAATATCTTGTAGAAGCCATCACTAATAACAAAGCCAAGGCTGGAACAGTTTTAGTTTTTGATAACAAGAGTGGAGAAATTCTAGCTATAGCAAGTTACCCCTCTTACAATCCAAATAATCCTAAGAGAGAAATACAAAAGAATAGAGCACTGATTGAGGCATATGAGTTGGGATCAGTTTTGAAACCCATTGTTTTTTCAAAGGCAATAGATAAGAAAATTTTTAGTCCTGATGCACATATTGAAATTCCAAGAAGACTTGAATTAGGAAATACAATTATCACTGATCCTAAAATTTATGAAAAATTAACTCCAAAAGAAATTGTTGCATACTCAAGCCAGGTGGGAGCCTCAAAGATTGCTTTAAAGCTTGGATATGAGGAGTTAAAAAATAATTATTATAGTTTTGGTTTTACCAAGCCTATTTCTATTAATTTTCCATCTGCAGCTTTTGGCCTTATGAATGCAAAAGAAACTGTATCTGATAGAGAGTTAGCTAGTCTTGGATATGGATATGGATTAAAAGTCAGCCCATTTCAATTGACTGCAGCTTATTCAACTTTTGCAAATAACGGAATTCGTAAAGAATTTAAATTATTAATGAATGATGAAGTTACTTCACAAAGAGTAATATCTGAATCATCTGCAAGACATACTCTTGAAGCATTACAGAAAGTTGTCAAAATAGGAACTGGTAAAAAAGCAGATATTGTTGGATTTACTGAAGGTGGAAAAACTGGAACGGTTCACAGAACTGTTTCCGGTGCAGGCTATGCAGATGATCTATATAGAGCTTCATTTGTTGGTATTACGCCGTTATCTGAAGACTCATTAACAATATTTGTGTCTATTGAAGATCCAGGTTTAAATGCATATTCTGGAGGAATGATTGCAGCACCCTTATTTGCAGAAATAGCTGAAAGCTCGCTCAACTATTTAGGTTTTATAGAAGATGAATAAATTTGAGGAAATTTTAGGAGTAACTCTTTTGCCCGGAACAATTATTTCTAATGCTACAAATTCAACAAAAAAAGTAAAAAAAAATTCCATCTTTTTTGGTCTTCAGGGCACTAATACCCATGGAAGCAAATATATAAAAGAGGCTATGGATTTAGGAGCATCGGTTGCAGTTCATAATGATGTAAATTACAAATACTCAAGTGATAATGTATTTTATATAGATGATTTAGAAGAAATAAATGAATATCTCTTAAAGGATAAAATTTATTATTTTTTAGAAGAACTTTATAAAGTATATGGACTTAAAGACAATAACAACTTTTATGCTTTTACTGGAACAAATGGAAAAACATCTTCAGCATATCTTTGCCACCAAATCTTAACAAATGAAGGCTTTAATTCACTTTATATTGGCACAATTGGGACTCAATATAAAAATCAAGAAACTAATCAATCCATTTTTAAAAAAACAACTCCAGATATTTTTGAATTATTTGAGATTTTTAATTTTTATAATTTTCAAGATTCTATTTCTATTTGTTTGGAAGTCTCATCTCATGCATTAGATCAAAAAAGACTTAAAAATTTGAATCATTTTAATTCAGCTTCAATCTTAAATATTAAAAAAGATCATCTTGATTATCATAAAGACATTCAAGCCTATACAAATTCAAAGTTTGAAATATTTAAAATTTTTTCTACAATCAACTTAATCAATGATGAATTAAAGCCAGTTATTTCTGACTATTCTTTTTTAGATGATCCAAAGTTTTGTTTAACAACTATTTCAAACGTAAATAGACTTGCTGATATTCATTACACAATTTCTAAAACATCTCTTCAAAAATCAGATTTTGATATAACCATTAATAACCCTCCGATCGGATACCATCCAGGTAGAAAGAAAACTTATAAATTTAGATGTTCTTTAATTCCTGATTTTAATATTAGTAATCTTGTATTTGCAATTTGCTCGCTAGGATTTTCTTCTTTTTCAGATAGTAATATTAATGATTTATCATATTTAAAGCTTCCAAAAGGTAGAGCAGATATTATTCAAAATATACCGATAAATGTAATGATTGATTATGCTCATAACCCTGATGGCTTTAGGATATTTTTGTCGGGTATCAGGGATTATTATGAAAGCTTAGTTATTGTTTTTGGATGTGGTGGAGATAGGGATAAACTTAAAAGACCAGAAATGCTGCAAGTAGCTTTAGAATACGGCAGAGAAATAATATTTACTTCCGACAATTCAAGAAGTGAGGATTTTAATGATATTTTATCAGATGCAATAAGAGGCAACGATAACAATAAAGTAACAGCAATAGAAGACAGAAAAAGAGCAATTATGAAAGGAGCTGAATTAATAAAAGACAATGATTGTTTAGTTATTCTTGGCAAGGGCCATGAAGAAACTCAAGAGATAAAAAATTCAATTATTCATTTTAGTGATCATGAGGTAGTCAATGAAATTTATAAGTAATTCTAATCAACTATCAAAATTTCTTAAAAAGCCAATTAAAAAGAATATTGAAATAAAGTCTATATCTGTTGATACACGAACTTTAAAAAAGAATTCTTTGTTTATCGCAATCAAAGGCGCTTCTTTTAATGGGAATGATTATGTTAATGAGGCTCTTAAAAAAGGCGCATGTTTGGTAATTACGGACAATAAAAAATTTAAAGACTCAAAAAATACTAAACTAATTTTCGTCAATAACTCACTCGCAGCTATAAAAAAAATAGCAAAAAACATTATTAAAGATTATCAAGGTAACGTTATTGGTATTACAGGAAGCAACGGGAAGACAACCACCACAAGAATAATTTCTAATTCTTTAGAGAGAAGTTCCAGAACTATTAAAAATTTTAATAATGAAATTGGAATGCCCTTAAGCATCATGAATGCTAATCCAAAATCAAAAAATCTTGTTATTGAGATGGGAGCTGCAAAACCAAAAGACATTCATTATTTGAGCTCTTTTCTAAAGCCAGATATTGGAGTGATAACAAGTATAGGTAACTCACATCTAGAAAAGCTCAAGAATATTCAGGGCGTCTTAAGCGTCAAGTCAGAATTAGTATCAAATATTAAGAAAGGTGGATGTCTTATTGTTCCTTCTGATAATAAAAGCCATTTAAAATTTTGGAAAAATATAAGAAAAGATATAAAAATAATTACTTTTGGCCTTAAAGAATGCGCAGATTTTTATCCTGTGGATATTGATTATGACTTAAACAAATTAAAATTTACTATTTATAGTGATAAATATAGTTCTGAAATCAAAATAAATTCTTATATGCTAGGCGAGCATAATGTTTTGAATATTTTAGCAAGCTTCGCCGTTTCAAATTATTTAAATTCATCCCTAGATAAATTTCTTACTAGCTTAAAAAGTAGTCAAAATTTACCAATTAGACAAAGGCAATTAAAATGGATAAATGGTTCTTTGCTTATAGATGATTCTTATAATGCAAATCCAGATTCGGTAAGAAAATCTATTGATCTTTTAAATACATCTTCAAAAAGAAAAATTTTATTACTTGGAGATATGCTTGAACTAGGAAGACTTAAAAGGAATATGCATATTGAAATAGGAAAATATGCACTTACAAAAAAAATTGACATTCTTCTTGGTTTTGGAGATTTATCAAAATATGCTGTAGAAAGTTTTGGTAATAACGGAAAGTTTTTTGATAATGAGAAATCATTGAAGCAGTTTTTGAATGATAATATCAATTCTAGAGATGTTATTCTGATTAAGGGTTCAAGAGGAATGAAGATGGAGAGATTTATAAATGTTTGAATATTTAGGAACAGTTTTAGTTAGTATTGATCCTGGGTTTGATGTACTGAGGTATCTTACCGTGAGAACACTTGGCGGAACAGTAACAGCTCTTTTAATATCAATCCTTTTAGGACCAATAATAATAAATTTATTAAAATCCATGCAGTTTGAGCAACATGTTAGAAAAGATGGTCCTAAATCTCATTACAAGAAATCAGGCACACCAACAATGGGTGGGTTGTTAATAATTTCATCATTAGTAATTTCAACTTTATTATGGGCAGATTTAAGCAATAGATACATCTGGGTTGTTCTATTTGTAACACTTGCCTTTGCATCCATAGGTTTTCTAGATGATTTTATTAAAATTAAAAAGAAAAGCTCAGATGGCCTTTCATCAAAACAAAAAATTGCTATACAAACTTTTTTTTCATTTATAACAATGTATTATTTATTCTACTCTGCTGAAACACCTCCCGAAACTTCTTTCATTGTTCCTTTTTTTAAAGATTTAATTATTCCTATGAGTCCATTCATTTTTATCTCATTTGGCATGTTGGTTCTAATTGGTTCTTCAAATGCAGTTAATCTTACGGATGGCTTGGATGGATTGGCAATTTTACCTTCGGTCTTAATTGCTGGTGCTTTAGGTCTTATAGCTTATAGCATGGGAAACCAAATAATTGCTGATTACTTATACCTTCCTCATTTAGAGCTCTCAGGAGAATTAATTGTTTTTTGCGGAGCTTTGATAGGTTCAGGTATTGGATTTCTTTGGTACAACACATATCCTGCTGAAATTTTTATGGGCGATATTGGATCATTAACACTAGGTGCTATTCTTGGAATTATTGCAGTAATGCTTCGACATGAGCTTGTATTTGCAATTATGGCCGGCGTCTTTGTAATTGAGACAATGAGCGTTGCAATACAAGTTATTTCTTTCAAAACAAGAGGAAAAAGAGTTTTTTTAATGGCACCAATTCATCATCACTATGAATTGAAAGGATGGCCCGAACCTAAAATAATTGTGCGCTTCTGGATAGTAACACTGGTATTGATTCTTATTGCTTTAGCGACTTTAAAGTTAAGGTAATCTTTCAATGAAATCCTTAATTTACGGTTATGGGATTACAGGTAAATCATTTGAAAGGTATTTAAAAAAAACAAAAAAAAATTACGATATTTATGACATGAATATCCCAGAATACTCTAGTGAACCTAATCTCGACCTTTATGATGTTATTTATTGCAGTCCAGGCATTCCTAAAGCTGAATTCTTAAATTTAAAAAAAAATAACATGGTCATGACGGATCTAGATATTTTCTTTATTGAAGATGAGTCTATTAAAATTGGAGTTACTGGAACAAATAGAAAAAGTACTACATGTTTTCATTTGTTTCAGATCATAAATTTAAATCACTCAGTTAATCTAGTTGGTAATATTGGAAATCCAATGCTTGACGTAATCAATAATGGAAAGAAATATTCAATAATTGAGTTGTCAAGCTATCAACTAGACAAGATGAATCAAAATAAACTTGATTATGGTGTTTTATTAAATATATCCCCAGATCATATCGATTATCATGGTAACTTTGAAGAATATAAAAAAGTAAAAGAAAAAATACTAAGTTCAAAAAATTTTTCAAATGAAAATGATCCATACAAATTACAAGAGTGGATAACAGGTGATGCGCCTCAAAATGTTAATTTAACTGATCTTCCTTTTAGATTTCAAAAAATAACAAGCTCGATTATCAACGATTCAAAATCAACAAACTCAGATTCTTTAGCCTATGCAATAAAAAAAGCTGAAGACTTATTCTCTAAAAATTACTCACTAGTTTTATGTGGCGATCCAAGCAAAGAAGGCTTCTCAAAAATAAAGATTAATGGACCAGATGAAGTAATAATTTTTGGCAAACATAAAGATGACATCAAGAATTGCATTTCTCATAATAAAAAATTAGATTTCGTATGCCTTGAAGAGGCTTTAACTTATCTAAAAAATAAAAAAAATATTCTTTTTTCACCTGGATATCCAAGTGGTAAAGACTATAAAAACTTTGAAGAGAGAGGACATCACTTTAACTCTTTAGTTAAAGAGATAATAAATGGAAACTAAATACAATAACCTTTTTATATTAATACCTTTTATAAGCTTAATGTCATTGGGTTTACTAATGGTTACTTCAGCAAGTATATATATTGCAGATGACATTTATGGAAATCCTTTTCATTTTGCCTCAAGACAGATGTTTTTTATCTCAATCGGCCTTATAGTTATGTTGCTTTTTCTTTCAACACCTTCAAATCTTCTATATAAACTAGACTGGGTATTTATGCTAATAAGCATATTGTTACTTTTGGCGCTATTCATTCCTGATGTGGGAACAAGTGTAAATGGAAGTATTAGATGGATAAGACTAGGGCCAATTAATATTCAGCCATCTGAAATATGTAAATTTAGTTTGATTCTTTACATTTCTGGTTACTCTGTAAGAAGAATATCTGAAATAGACTCACTAAGAAGTTTCTTAAAACCTTTATTTTTACTTTTTATAATTTCAGTTTTAATAATGGGACAACCAGATCTGGGATCCACAGCAATTATATGTTTGTTAGTAGTTGCTATATTGTTTTATGCAGGCATTTCTTTTTTTCAATTTAGTTTGTTATCTATTCTTATAGGCCTATTAGGAGTAGCAGCGATATCTAGTTCTCCTATGAGAATTGCTAGAATGATGGCTTACATGGATCCTTTTGATAAAGAGGTTGTTCTTGGAAGTGGATATCAGCTATCTAATTCATTAATAAGTATAGGACAAGGTGGATGGCTAGGCTTAGGAATAGGAAACAGCTTCCAAAAGAATTTTTTTCTTCCAGAAGCACATACAGACTTTATATTTGCAATTCTTGTCGAAGAACTTGGAATCATAGGCGGTCTTTTTTTAATATTATTGTTTGCTCTTTTGTTTTTTGGCATTCTTAAAGTTGCACTTGATTCTCTAAATAAAGGTAGATTATTTCAAGGCTATACTTCATTTGGAATTATGATTCTTATAGCTATACAGGCTTTATTTAATATCGCTGTTAATATTGGATTATTGCCAACAAAAGGACTAACTCTTCCTTTTATTAGTTATGGAGGAACAAGTATTATTGTAATGATGTCTTTAATTGCTATTGTTCTGAGAATTAACAATGAAAACAAATTAATATAGTTTTATGAAAATATTGGTATCTGCAGCAAAAACAGGAGGACATGTATTTCCTGCAATCGCGATTGGAGATGAGCTTGTAAAAAGAGGTCATCAAGTTATTTTCTTGGGGTCAGGAGCAGAAATAGAGACAAATGCGCTGAGAGGTAAGAAATTTTCTTATTATCAAATATCTATGACAGGCTTTAGAGGTAAAAATATATTAAATAAAATAAGAACACTTTTTTTAATACCATTAAACATTTTAAAAACAATTCAAATTTTAAGAAAAGAAAGGATTGATGCGATGATAGGTTTTGGTGGATTTATTACTTTACCGCCTGCGTTTGCTTTTCTAATAATGGGGAAGCCTATTTTTACTCATGAACAAAATTCGGTCATTGGATCTGCTAACAAGGTGCTATCAAAATTTTCAAAAATAAATTTTATTGCTTTTCCAACAATTTCAAATATTAAAAATACTTTTGTTTCAGGAAATCCTATTAGAGCAGTCTTTACTTCAAATACAGACAACAAAATTAGAGCGGAACAAGAAATACGAATTTATGTGACTGGAGGCAGCCAAGGAGCTGAATATATAAATTCAAATGTTCCTAAATGTCTTAAAGAATATAATAAATATCTCAAAATTAAACATCAATGCGGTAAAGGCAAAATTGACCAAGTAAAGAATCTTTACAGCCATATTAAAGTGGATGCTGAAGTTAAGGAATTTTATGATAATCCACAATTAATTATCAATTGGGCAGATTTTGTAATAACTAGGTCTGGAGCTTTAAGTATTTCTGAGATTTCTTCTATGTCGAGAGGTATGTTGATGATACCACTTCCATCTTCTATAGATAATCATCAATTTTTTAATGCTAAACATATTGAAGGTATTGGAATGGGTATTATTCATAATCAATCAGATAAATTTGAGATTCTAAATAAAAAGCTTTCAGATATTATTGAACAAAAAACATACAATAAATGGAAAGAAAAGAATAATTTTGAACATATTAATGCCGCAACTAAAATTGTTGATGAAGTAACTAAATATATAAATAGATAAAATATGAATTTTTTTAAAAAGATTAAGCACATACATTTTGTAGGCATTGGTGGAGCTGGAATGATTGGTATAGCAAGAGTTCTTCTAAAAAAAGGCTATAAAGTATCTGGTTCTGATTTAAATGGCTCATATGAATTAACAAAAATTAAAAAGGATGGTGCAAAAGTATTTATAGGGCATTCAAAATTGAATATAAAAGGAGCTAATCTAATTGTCGTCTCTTCAGCAATTGACAATAAGAATTCTGAAATAGTTGAAGCTAAAAAAAATTCAATAACAATAATTCCTAGAGCAGAAATGCTTGGAAGTATTATGAGAGGCTACGAGAGTATTGCAATTGCTGGCAGTCATGGAAAGACCACTACTACTAGCATGATTGCCAAAATTTTTAGTGCAGCAAAGCTAAGTCCAACATACGTCGTAGGAGGTAAGGTGCTTAGTACTGATGAAAATTCAGATCTTGGTAAAGGAAATTATTTAATTGCTGAGGCTGATGAGAGTGATGGTTCTTTTTCTCATCTCCAACCTGATGTAGCTGTATTGACCAACATTGATGATGATCATTTAGTCCACTATGATAATAATTTTGAAAATCTCTTGGATTCATTTGTAATGTTTTCAGAAAATGTTCCTTTTTATGGCTATATGGTAATTAATGGGGATGATAGAAATATAAGAAAAATTGCTAAAAGAATATCAAGAAAACAAATTACATTTGGCAAATCATCTAAAGCAGATTTTCAAATTCTCGAATCAAACTACTATGATGGTTTCCAAGATTTTATTCTAAGAGACAATCAAAGAAACAAAACTCATTCCTTCAATATTAGCCTACCAGGTATTCATAATGTTTTTAATGCAGCAGCTTCAATAGCAGTATGTATTGAAGAGGGCTTGCCCATAAAAGCAATAAAAAGAGGTATTAAAGAGTTTTCTGGAGTTGGAAGAAGATATGAAAAACACCCACTTTCAATTAATAAAAAAAAGAAAATTCTTATAGATGATTATGGACATCACCCAATTGAAATTCTTGCAAATATAAGAGCTACCAAGGAAGAGTTTCCATATAAAAAAGTGTGTATGATTTTTCAGCCACATAGATTTTCAAGAACTGCACAATTATTTGATGATTTTGTGGATGTTCTTAAAAAAGTGGACTCTCTAATTCTTTTAGATATCTATTCTGCAAGTGAAAAACCAATTAAGGGAATTGATTCCAGAACTATCGTTGAAACAATAAAGCAAGAGGGACACAAAGATATTTACTATGTTAAAAATCACAATGACGTAGCTGATCTATTAGAAAACATTGAAAAGGATTTTGACATTTTAATAACCCAAGGTGCTGGAAGTGTGTCAGGTGTATGTGAATTAATAAAAGATACATGGAAAATGTAAACAAAGTAATAGTTATATGTGGTGGCTCTTCTTCAGAGAGGGAGATTTCATTACAAAGCGGTCAAGGCGTATTCAAAGCTTTGTGCGAGCTGGGCTATGAAACGACTCTAAAAGACTTTAATGATCTTAAAGATCTTTACGAACTAAAAAATTTTGATTTTGTCTTTATAGCATTACATGGTCATGAAGGTGAAGGAGGTCAACTTCAAAGAAAGTTAGATGATTTAAAAATTGCATATTCCGGTTCAAAATCTAAAGCATGCAAAGATTCATGGAATAAAAAACTAACAAAAGAAATACTAAAAGATAATAAAATCAATACTCCAATCTGGCTTGAAGTATTTTTTGATATGACTCTTGCTAAAAATGGTCTGCAGACATCATCCTATGACAGATTTAGGCCCTTTAATTATTTATTCCTTAAGCCTGAGGAAGATGGATCAAGTACTGATATTTTTAAGATTAGTAATGATGAAGAATTAATTGATGCTTACAAAAGATGTTCCAATCCGAATAGAAATTTTTTATTTGAAGAGTATATTGAAGGAAAAGAATTGACAGTAACTATTATAGATGGCGAATCTTTTCCTCCCTTAGAAATAATCACCGAAAATGAATTTTATGATTACGATGCAAAATATATTTCAAACAATACCAAGTTATCTAAAGCAGAGTTATCGAATGATGAATTAAATGAAATAAATGCTATATCATTAAGTGCATATAATTTATTGGACTGTTCTGGTTGGGCTAGAATTGATTTCATTCAAAATAAAAAAGGTATTTTTTACATAATCGAAATAAATACTGTTCCAGGAATGACATCTCATAGTTGTGTTCCTAAATCTGCAAGCCTTGTTGGTGTGTCCTACAATAAAGTTGTTCAAAAAATTATTGATGCTTCGTTTTAATATTATTCAAATAAATATAATACTGATAATTTTTTGCTCTAATGCTTGGACTAAGAATTTTGATATAGATATTATTTTTGAATCTGGCTTCGTCTTTGAATCTCAGAATATTTTTATAAGCAACATTAAAAATACTAAATCAAAACAAGATATAGAGGATTTAATAAAAAGTCAGGATTGGATAGCTAGATATTCCTTAAAATTTACTCCTTTTTCGAATAAAGCAACACTTAATATTTTAAATAGAACACCTCAATTTATTTTAAATAATGAATTTTATGTCGATGACAAATTAAAGCTATTTAAATTTGATAACACTCTTTCAAATTTGATAATAGTTACTGGACCAATTGGCGATATGGCAATGGTGTTTAAGTTAATAGAATCAATAGAAAATAGTAATATGGCGAATCCCTTAATGATTAAAAAAATTAATTTTAACTTCACATCGGGATGGATTATTAAAACCGATAGACATGTTATTAAGCTTGGTAATGATCTTGATGATAATAAATTTAAATCCTTAAAAGATACTTTAAATTACTTGTACGATAAAAGAAAAATACCTAGTATGATAGATTTAAGGTACAAAGACGGAGTAGCTTTAAATTATGGCGAATAACACTAAAAATTCTAATATGATTGTTGGATTAGATATTGGTACTTCTAAAGTTGTATGTATTGTTGGAAGATATAATGACTCGAATAAGCTTGAGATAGTTTCATTGGGAGCTTATCCATCTAGCGGTCTTAAAAAAGGCGTTGTTGTAAATATTGATGCTACCACTGATGCTATTAAAAAGGCTGTTGAGCAAGCTCAATCTATGATTGAAGAAAAAATAAACTCTGTCTACGTTGGTATTGCTGGGAATCATATAAAAAGTCTTAACTCTCAGGGTGCAGTGGGCATTAAAGACAAAGAAGTGACACCTTATGATATTGATAGGGTAATTGATTCTGCTCAAGCAGTCTCAATTCCATCTGATCAAAATGTTTTGCATGTTCTTCCTCAAGAATATGTTATAGATAATCAGGAAGTTAGTTTAGACCCTCTCGGAATGTCTGGTGTTAGATTAGAGGCAAAGGTTCACCTAGTTACCTGTGCAAATAGCGCAATAAAAAATATTGAAAAGTGTATAAAAAATTGTGGTTTGTCTGTAGATGGATTCGTTTTAGAGCAGTTAGCCAGTTCTCATTCAATTTTATCTGAAGATGAAAAAGAACTTGGAGTATGTCTTGTTGATATAGGAGGCGGAACAACAGATATTGCTATTTTTAACTCTGGTTCAATTGTTTTTACAGGTGTAATACCAATTGCTGGCGACCAAGTTACAAGTGACATAGCACAAGCACTAAGAACTCCAACCCCCCAAGCTGAGGAAATTAAGCAAAAACATGGTTGCGCTGTTGCTGAATTCACTAAAGATGATGAGAGTATTGAGGTTCCAGGAGTTGGCGGAAGACCAACAAGAGAATTATCAAGAACAGCATTGGCCGACATCATACAACCAAGATATACTGAACTATTTGAATTAGTTAGTGCAGAAATTTCTAGAAATGGATTTGAAGATAAAATCTCTGCTGGAATTGTATTTACTGGCGGAACATCAAAAATGGAGGGTGTTGTTGAGCTAGCTGAATCAATATTTCAAACTTCGGTAAGATTAGGTATCCCAAACAAATTTTCAGGTATGGAAAGTATCCTTCAAAATCCAATATATGCAACTTCAATTGGACTTGTTGACCACGGGTTTAAGCAAATGAATGATGAATTAATATCAGAACAGAATCAAAGCTGGCTTTCAAAGTTATTAAAAATAGTTAAAAGCGAGTATTGATTCTAAAAATCAATTCTATTAGAATGCGTTCTCCTTGGTTTTTGTCAATTAAGATAAAAATCTTTAACCATAAGGTAACAAATGAAAAAGTACGAAGCAGTCATTATTTTAAATCCTAACCTATCTTCAAAGGTTGATGAGTTTAAAAAAGATTTTGAAAAATTACTTTCTGATAATTCCTTCAGTATTGCTAAAACTGAAGATGTTGGAAGAAGACAATTAGCATATTCAATTAATAACCATAATAAAGGCCACTATATCTTATTTAATTTAGAGGGAGATCCTTCGAAGTTAATAGAACTTGAAACAAAGATTAAATATAACGAATCCATTATTAGGCATTTATTCATAGTTGTTAAAGAGCATAAAGGAGAAGATTCAAGTCTTTTTACCGAATCAAAAAATAAAAAATCAGAGCCTGTTGATATAGAAGAAGAAAAGGAAAGAAAAGCTGACAAGCCAAAAGAAGATCAACAAATTAAAGAACCTAAAGAATCATCTCCAAAAAAAGTTGATGAAGATGGAGAAGAGTAAGATGAGTAAATATGAGTTACCAATAAGATTTGATCATAAAGATATAGATGTACTTAAACAGTTTATAACAGAAACAGGAAAAATTATTCCAGCAAGAGTAACTGGAATATCTGCTGCAAATCAAAGAAAAATTACCAAATCAATTAAGATTGCTAGATTTTTAGCACTTTTACCATATACGGACATGCACCAATAGAATCATGAAAATAATACTTTTAGACAAAATACAAAGGCTTGGTGAAATTGGAGATGTGGTTGAAGTAAACTCTGGTTATGCTAGAAATTTTTTAATACCACAAAAGAAAGCTGCGTTTGCTAGCGATAAAAATATCGCCGATGTTGAAGCAAAAAAAGATGAACTCGCTGCTGCATCTGCAGATCAACTTACACGTGCTGAAGCAAGATCTGAGGAGATTAAAGGCTCGGTATGTGAAATAACTGTTCCTGTTACTGAAGAGGGTGCTTTGTATGGCTCAGTAGGAACAAGAGAAATTTCTGATGCTTTTACAGCTATTAATATTGAAATTGATAAAAGTGAAGTTCAATTACCTGACGGACCAATTAAAGAAATTGGTGACCATGCCATCACTATTAGTGTTCATCCTGAAGTTTCAGCTGAAGTAACAGTAAAAGTATTAGCTGAGTAGTTGTATATTTTAAAATATGATGTAAAAATCATAT
>ERZ802830.37-NODE-37-length-104141-cov-12.7998_pt1 | contig 104141 bp, 86 predicted proteins | sample MGYA00345654_ERZ802830 | MGnify/ENA primary metagenome ERZ802830 (study PRJEB30503, sample SAMEA104212375) | marine metagenome | biome: Westerlies Biome; feature: [SRF] surface water layer (ENVO:00010504) within the epipelagic zone...; material: water...
TCGCCTGGTTGAGAACCCTCGCCTGGCTGGTCCTTTTCCTCTTGCCGACGGGGATTCTCTCCTTGTGCCTCGCCGCCCGCTGACTCCCTCCGTTTATGTTCAAGTATCCGCTCGATTGCTTCTCCGTCGTCCACTCCATCAGCAGACAGAGGATCTGCCTCCATTGCGTCTCGATTACTCTTGGCATCATTCCGCGGTTGGCCCTGAGCCCCACCACCTTCATCTTTTTCATTTAGCGAATTCTCACTGCCCATATCTCGTTGCCGAGTCCCCGATTTATTCTGATCCGCTCCACCCTCTGTTGACTGCGTTTCCTGAGTATTGTCCGGATGATTCGGACTCGAATCACCTCCGTTACTTGTGGTTTGTGGTTCACCATTAGCGCCGCCCTCATTTTCCTCAGCAGACATACCAGATTGTCGACCCTGTCCCTCTTGGGCACCGGCACTCCCGCTCGCACTCTGATCCTTCTCTTCCGCTTTATCCTCACTCATTGTTTCGCCAGCCTGCTGCCGAGATTGACTTTCGTTCTCTGGGTTTTGCTTCTCAGAAGTGTCCTTGGGTTGGGCTGGTTTCTCTTCTGGAGAAGCCTTTCCATTTGAGCTACTCGGTACATCACGAGAAGAATCTTTCTGTGATGGCTGTTCTGGCTTTCTGTCTGGCCACAATTCTTCTGGATCCTTCGGCGGTGGGCTTTGTTCGTCAATTATGAGTCGCCGCCACGTCGTCGCTGTACTGTTTGGCTCTGGCTTTCGATTGTCATAGACCACCGCCCTGTACTCAATCACCTTCGCACCAGGAGCATCCTGAGCAGGCACAATGCGAGTACTCACCCGAACTTCACCATCTCCATTCGTCTGGTTTCCTGTTGCGCCAGGCTGCCACAAAACTTTATCCCGAATGAGACCAGATCCTTCTGGGCGAGTCTCAACAGCAACTTTGGAAAGTGCATAGTCCGGATCGATCGCCCGCACTCGAATCCTCATTGCTGCCCGAGAAGGCATTCGCTCTGAATCTGCCTCCGGAAGTTCAATGGCAACTTCAGGAGCAAGGTCTGGAAGAACCTCTATGCGATGAGTGAGCAATTCATCAACGACAGGAGCACGTTGCGCACTGTTCTCAGAACGAGAACGAAAACGCAGTTGGTATGAAGGGTGTTCGGCCGACGTACGGTTTGCCGCCAACCGCAGCCGAAGAACCCCGGTTGCGACATGCTGATTTGCACTCGCTATAACCAAACGCAAATCATCGGAACGATTGGTATTAAGAAAGTTGACCCAGGCTGCATCAAGTGGCTGATTCGACTCAACGTCGAGCCGTGCTTCAGTACCTTCAATTGCTCGAAGATCACCCTGCCACTCAACAATCTGATCAGGCTGACCGGTGTATTCCGGAAAAACATAGTGCACTTTTTTTATTAAAAGTGAAGGAGCATCAACTACCCTTACATCAAAAGGTTCTGTCCTTGCGTCACCAGCTTCAAGTGTTACTCGTATTGACCGGGCGAGCCCGACACCACTTGAAGGAAGCCTTACCCAATGCAACTCACTGTCTGGCTGCCTCCGTAGACTTGCCTTCCATGGCTTTGCCTCCGGGTCACGTTTCCCATTATCAAGTAATGATGACACGGTCACAAAAGGGACTTCATCATCTCTGAGATAGCTTATCCCGGCTGATATGATTACTTGTCGACCCCGGATGAGTTCGACATTGCCCTTTTGCCACTGAAGGTGCTGCCTATCATCAAACATGTAGTTGCCTGGCGGCAAGGCATTCGATGTATTCTCTTCACCAGAAACAGTGGCCCAATAACATTCAACATCCTGAACAAAAACCCGAGAGGGAGCCGCCCAGCCAGACCAGGGAGCAAATAGTCTTGCAGCTGTTACAAATGGATTCTTCGGAGACAACAACGCGTAGAGCGTACCTGCAAAAACAAGACACGCGAGGATGGCTGCTAAAGAAACAAGATGCTGTTGATCAATGACTGCATCCGCGGGGATGGTTGTCATCTGACGTGCTGCTCTTTTATCGAGTGAGCGTGTTATGAGCTCTTTATGTGGATCAGTCGCATCCGGATTTACAAGAACCGCATTGACAAGATCATTATGGAGCTCTGGAAACTCAAGCTCTATCGATCTCGCCGCATACAGAACATTCACCCGATACCTGAGAATTGGTACAAGCCATTTCAATGCGAGCAATCCAACTCCAAAAAGGCCAACCAGTAGCCATGTCCAGCGGAGCCAGGCAGGCATTCCACCTGTTATCAACCAGTGCTCGAAAATAACACCGAACAGCAACCAACCAGATCCTGCGATAGCGGTCGTCAAAAGAAACGTTGCAACCGCCACACTTTTGTAATTTGAACTCGTTTCTGCAAGACGCTTATCGAGATATTTCGCGGCCCGCGAACGGTTCGCCCCCTGCCAATCATGCAGCACTAACTCCGAGTCAGCTTGGTTGCCTGCTGTTGCCATGGGATATCTCGCTTTGCCTCAAACACCGTCCACTCTGTAAAGAGCAGGCATACCCGGGACCCCAAAACCACCTGTCTTTTGACTCGTCTATTTATTGCCACGGGCATGGAACACGTTGACGTCACTAGAATAACTCTCCTATTGTACGACTCACAGCTGAAAAAAACCCCTTATTGTAGAATTGGGCCTAATTTCAAGATGCTTCCTGACGCAGAGAGTTTCCGACGACTGGTTGACGGAAGGGCCACTGGTCTTGTTGCCACCCTTGGCCGGACTGGTCTCTCTGCAATTGAAATTCCATACGAGGCTCTCGTTCGATTGCGTAACTATGGCTATGACCACAGCATACTTACCGTAAAAAAAGCATCCGCACCCGTTATTTCTGTCGGAAATCTCACTCTTGGCGGAACAGGCAAAACACCACTTGTTGCATGGCTGGCTCACTGGTTCGCTCAACACAACAAAAAACCTGCCATCATCAGTCGTGGCTACAAGGCTAAAACGGGTCAACTCAGCGATGAAGCAGCAGAATTAAAGATTCTCCTGCCGACCGTTCCTCACTACGCAAATAAGCAAAGAATTATTGCAGCGGGGGAGGCTGTTACAAAAGGTTCGGATGTCTTGCTCCTCGATGACGGATTCCAGCATCGGCAAATCAGTCGCGATCTTAATTTAATCACAATTGATGCAACTGATCCGTTCGGCTGTAATCGTATTTTTCCTCGCGGGCTTCTACGCGAACCACTTTGGGGATTGAAACGAGCAGACGCGTTGGTTCTGACACGAACGGACCAGGTATCAATAAAAACCAGGAACGAAATACAAGAACAGTGTTTTCAGTTCGTTGGATCACACGATAAACCATGGATTGAAACAGAGCACAGACCATCAAATCTTCGGCTCGTTGATGGAACAACGCAGCCCCTTAAAACACTTCAAGACAAACGCATACTGTCACTATCAGCAATCGGGAATCCGGCCGCATTTCATAGAACTTTGACAACACTTGGACATGAACCAGTCGCCACGCTCACCTTTCCTGATCATCACACGTACACCACTGATGATATTCATCGCATTTCAGAAGAAACTGAATCCGTGGGGGCTGAGATCATCGTGACGACATTGAAAGATCTCGTCAAACTTCCTCTAGCAAGTGTTCGCAATAGACCGCTCTGCGCCCTCGAGATCGGCATACAATTCCAGACGGGACTTCAAGACCTTGAGTATCTTCTTAATAAGATTCCGTGAAAATTTAGGAAGAAAGTGTTCCAATGCGTTTTCTACGCGGAACTACCTTTTCTTTTTCTCATTGTGGACAGTGTGACGGCGAAGTCGTGAAGAATACTTCTTCAGATGGAGTTTTTCTCCACCAGACTTACGACGCAACGTATAGTTCACGTCACCGGTCTCTTCACACACAAGGTGAATCACTTCCAGCTTTTTTTTACTTTTAGCCATTCAATCATATCTCAAAAAGGGCAAACAACGGCGACACTTCATGAGAGAGTCTCGCCCAAGCCTATTAAAATAGAGGCTTCGTAACGCCTTCGCAAGCGGTGGCAGTAGTGTCCGGGTTGAAAAAGGTGACATCTTGCTAATCCTATGGAGCCTCTACCTTGTCACGGTCGATGCTAAAAAAGGCTATTTCGTACTAAAAACATGGTGCTTCTCCTCCAGGAGGCGTACCATCCATTAATCGGTATTGTCCCAAGCCATAGGTCTGGCAGCATCAAACGTAATGGCGAGCACAAAACTACCTCCTGAAGAAGGTCCGTTTCAATCACGACATATGGATTCTGCAACTTCAGGGGATCGTCGTGAAGAGACCGGATGGGCGGAAAAAGTCACTACAAGCAATAGTGTTCGATCTGTCTATCTCAGCCTGACCACACATCTCATCATTGCAATTATTCTGACACTCTGGGCCATATCCCCTGAGAACCAGTCGAATCGCCTGTCTCCGGTCATCATTGATTTCGGCACAGAGCCAGAAAAGGAATGGGGAGAGACCAACGGCGACGATAATACCGCGACTCTCCTCACGGAAGCTGATGAAAAAGATGATCCTCTTGAGCCGTCAGAAGAACGCTCTGATTCGAGTGACGTCGAAGTGACGGCACCCGATGAAAACCAGACGGAACAACGTATACAAAAAGCGCAGCCTATGGAGGAAATGGTCCCTGACAATACTGACCCTGAAAAGACTGCTTCAAAATCCCAGCCTAGCCTCAGACAGGTGAAGACTAAAGAACAACAGGCTCAAAGCAACAGCGGTATGCAGGGGAGTGGCGAAACTATGGCAACTGCTTCGCGAGCTGATGCCAAAGTTGCTCTATCACATCGCTCAGGATCCGCACGAGGAGAAACAGCACGTGCTCGTGGTGGTTCACCGGCGAGTGAGGCCGCGATCGAACGTGGACTCTTGTGGCTTGCACGGCATCAAGCAGCAAACGGTGCCTGGTCGTTTGAACATCCCCACTGCATCGACCCCTTTGGACGCCCTTCGCAACAGTGTCTGTGTCGAACCAAGGGATACATAGACGGCCATACCAAAGCAAGCACATCTATTGCTCTCTTACCGTTCCTTGGAGCTGGAAATACACATTTAGATGGGCCCTACAAAGAAGTCGTGTACCGGGGTCTTGAGCAACTCAAGACAATACTCGACATCGAACTCAAAGAACTTCACCCTGACAATCCTGACTTTGTTTCCACTTTCTCTGGAGATCTCTATGGGTATGGGATCACAGCCCTTGTCATGGCCGAGGCCTTTGGCATGACCGGTGACCCCGACCTTGAACGCTATGTAAACGCATTGACTGTGTTTCTAGCACGACATCAGCACCCACTTGGAGGATGGCGATACGAACTTGGTCAGCCGGGAGATATCACGGTCACCGGGTGGCAGGTGGTAGCACTCAAGAGCAGCCAACTCGCCGGAGCGGCAGTTCATTCTGACATCTTTCGTCAAGCAGATAAATTTCTTGATAGCCTCACACCACCTGCACCCCTCAGCCGTCGAGGACGGGCCCAAGTTGTTGCAAACAAGATCGGCGGCCTGAACCGTGACCCAACGCGGTATCATTACCTCGCTTCATTTGCAAACTCCACAACCCGGGAACCTGGAGAATGCACGTCCGCGGTTGGCTTGCTCTGTCGGCTCTATACAGGGTGGAATAGTAATGACCCAAGACTCCTCCAAGGCGTCAACCAACTTCTCCAATCAAATACGCATCCTGCTTTGCTGCTCTACAGAAACTTTTACCTCGCGCAAATTTTACTTCATATTGATCATCCTGCATGGGAGCAATGGAACCGTCGTAATCGAGACTATCTCGTACAAATGCAGGTCACTGAAACAACGAGAATGAATCAGCGCAATCCTGCTTTTGGCAGTCCTCCCTGTGAAATCGGCAGTTGGTATCTAACCAATCCCAACGGCACGACTAAAAATGTAATTCGTGACCGCCACCTTGCCCCTGCCGGGAGACTCGCACATACGGCACTTGCCATTTTGACGCTTGAGGTCTATTACCGACTATTACCAATCTACAAACCGGTAGCAATTGAATAACCTCTCCACCCAAAGCCAAAAACTTCATGCGATTACATACATTTTTTTGGCTCGCAACGGCTCTGGCTGTCACCTTTTCTGCTATTAATTGGCTAGGACTTGCTGGTTGGTTGGCTGCGCTTGTCATATTTGGCAGCCTTGCAATGCACATTGCCGGAAATGCAATTGGTACCCGCATGCGAGAGGCCACGGATCGTGATCTTTCTCGTACTCATAAAGGGACGACCGTCATTGATGTTCCGGCCCCATGCCCTTCCCATCTCGAACGGCACTCACGAACAGGTTGGCTATTGCCAATATCGGTCAGCATTGGTGGATTGATTGGAGGGGCATCAGGCGCAATCGCCCTATCTCTTATGACATCCTCATCTTTTGCAGGAACACTTTTGGGAGGTCTCTCTTCGGCCGTGCTTGGTGGCATCTTCGGCTTTCTGATTGCAAGCTTTGTTGACATCTTGAGGACGTCGGTACGTGAATCTCTTGATGCGGAGCGAAGAAGCACCGAAGAGAACCCAAAATAGCGACTGGCAAGACGTTTCCTGCTCAATTAGGCTCTGCTTCAGAGCATTCTGAACGTCTCTCTGGGGAAGTCCATGGACACCGTGGAAACTGCACGAATACCGTGGTAAATTAAATTGCACATTTTTTAAAAAAACGAAGGAAGTCACCATCTATGTCAAAACCACACAGAACAATCAAAAAAGCGAATCATGGTTCAAGGCCAGCGAACAGTAAGGCAAGAAAAGCAAAACGAAAGCACATCAAGACGTAACAACCGAAAACGATTCTCAAGTGCAATACTGACCATTAGTCTCCGCAACTAGTTACTTCCACTAAGACCATTTCTGGAGCAGCCTTCCGTGCCCCCTCGCGACTATATCATTCATCCGAACGAATATGACCTCAGTACTATCATTGCTGATATTGAGGAGATTCGTCGCTACAACCAGCAACGTTTTGAAATGGAACAGTTAACGGCAATTGTTCATGAAGACAAAGATCGCGGGCTTTGTGTTGGTTATAAAGACACGACAGCAGAAGAATTCTGGGCCCGAGGGCATTTCCCAAATGTTCCGTTGATGCCGGGAGTCATCATGTGTGAAGCAGCTGCACAACTCTCTAGCTACTTCTCTCAAAAGCATCAATTGCTTGAAGCAGAAATGATTGGCTTTGGTGGCCTGGAAGATGTTCGGTTTCGAGAGCCCGTTCGACCAGGCGAACGACTCGTTATTGCTGTGGAGCGGGTACGGGTACGGCCCAGGGCGATGATCGTTTGTCGTTTTCAGGGACTGGTCGATACCAACATTGTTGTGGACGGTGTGATCAAGGGCGTTCCTCTGCCAGTTGATTTCCTTGCAGCCAACCAGACCACATCAACGTCCTGACTCCTCTGGCTCTTTCCCAACAATTGCCATGCCACGGCGCCACCCTAAAAAGCCACCAAAAGATCTCGATCTTTCACGGAATTTGCGGATCCTAGCTGACCTGGAATCCCCTCTTGATCCGACAACACTCTTTTGTCAATCAGGCCCTGTTGAATTGGAAGTCGGAACAGGAAAAGGGATGTTTTTAACTTCCGTTACGTCAGCAAGCCCAGATCGAAATTTTTTAGGCATTGAGGTAAGCGCTGGCTACGCCAGAATGGCTGCCTCGCGATTAGCCTCATCAAATACGGCAAACGGTGTTGTTCTTCACGGCGATGCCATGGATCTGGTCCGACATTCGCTCCCCAACGCATCGTTATCGGGAGTCCACGTTTATTTCCCAGACCCGTGGTGGAAAGCCCGGCATCGGAAACGCCGAATCTTAAATCCAGAATTTCTCGAACATGCTGGTCGGATCATGCAATCTGGGTCACAGCTTCATATCTGGACTGATGTTGAAGAGTATTTTCATGAAGCGACGAGCGCTGTCGATGATACTTCACTATTCGACCAACAGTCTGATGAGTCTCCAGGTGGTCCGGAAACCACATACCGCACTCATTTTGAGCGACGCACGCGACTTGCAGGTGCTCCCGTATGGAGAGCTGTTTTTGGACGCAACGAAACACCGCCTCAGAAAAGTCGACTTATAGCAAAACGGCTCGGCTGATTGAATTCATCGCAGTCTGTACTGGAAAATCACTATGATTTCAGAGCGTCTTTTTGCTGTCTGTGGTTACTCGTTGAACAAGAAGGCGGTCAATCCGCCGACCATCCATATCAACAACCTCGATTAATAAGCCATTCCATCGAAAGGCATCACCAACTGACGGAATCTTTTCAAGTTCATCGAGAACGAGGCCAGAAACAGTCGAGTAATCCCGTGATCCCCCAGGATCAGGAAGGGCCATCCGACCAAAAAGGTCATCAACCGCAAGACTACCATCAACAAGCCACGATCCATCTTCTCTTTGAACAAATTCGCTGTTTCGGTCGTGATCATGTTCATCTCGAATTTCCCCGACAAGCTCTTCCATGACATCTTCCAAAGTGACTAGTCCCTCTGTGCCACCGTATTCATCTAAGACTATTGCTAACTGATTCCGTTCTTTTTGAAAAAGTTCAAGGAGGCGATCAAGCGGCATGGTCTCAGGAACAAAAAGAGCTTTATGCATCATCTTTCTCAACTCGATCGGCCATCCCATCCAATTCTGCCGAAGGACATCACGAATCGAAACATAACCAAGAATTTGGTCCAGAGATCCTTCATAGACAGGCAACCTTGAGTAACCCGCCATTGCTATAGCCCCCAAAACCTGATCACCTGGCGTATCGATATCGATAGCATCAAGATCAATCCGTGGTCGCATGATGTCCCGTACCGTTCGCTCACCTAATCGCAAGGCTTCTGCTGCAACCGCCTGCTCAACAGCTTCAAGAACACCCTCTGCTCTACCTGCCTCCAAAAGATGCTCAATGTCATCGACAGAAACACTTGGCTCATCTTGCTTGTGCGCCCGAAGCATAAACAAAACAGCTGATGTTGAAACCCCCATGAGCCATACAAGGGGACGCGTCACGGAGGCAAAGACCTGCATAACTGGAGCCGCAAAGCGGGCAACATCTTCAGCACGACGCAACGCCAAACGCTTTGGAACAAGCTCTCCAAAAAGTAGCGTACAGAAAGAAAGCAATACTACAAATGTAGTTAGAGCGACTGAATGCGCGATGGGCTGAATTGCCAGCGGTCCGTTAGCAGCCAACCAGTTGGCTATATTGCTCACTACCTGACTGCCACCATAAGCAGCGGCAAGAGTCCCAACTAATGTGATACCGATCTGAACAGTGGGCAAGAATTTATCTGGACTACTTGCCAGATCAAGCGCTTTCCGAGCCGCTTGGTCACCATGTTCAGAAAGGCGTCGCAATCGTCCCTTCCGACTCGCGACAATTGCCATTTCAGCACCCGAAAAAAAACCGTTTGCCAGAATCAAAACGAAAACGATCAGTAGTTGCTCGACCATCGTTAGGTTAGTTTCGTGATTCTTGGGTTAGTGGTGGGTGGCTTCGTGAAGTAGGTTCTTCACGGCATATTACTACTAAATCATCTCGGTGTATTACTTCGTCGCACGCGCAAACGCCAAGGATTTCTAAAACTCTGTCAGTCTTCAGGCCTCGTATCCGATCAAGATCACTTGACCCATAGTTCACAAGCCCACGCGCAAAACAACTACCATCAGTTGTTTCAAGTGTCACAACATCACCAACGACAAAATCTCCGGATACAGCCAGCACGCCAGCCGGCAATAAACTGCTACCTCGCTCAAGGACAGCATGCTTCGCACCCGCATCAACAACAAGTTTACCCGATACTGATGCAGACCACCCCAGCCAGCGTTTCTTCGCAGGCATCAGATCATTTTTGCCAAGAAAAAAAGTACCTACATCGTGCCCCTGTACAAGTTCCTGCAGAATGGATTCTTGTCTGCCTGAACCAATAAAGCAGTGAATACCAGCCTCATTCACTGTTTTCGCCGCCTTTAACTTGCTGGCCATGCCACCCTTGGAAATACCCCCTGAACAATCATGCACCATCGACTCAATCGTTGAATCTATTTCACGTACCGTCGAGATCCGCTGTGCCTCTGGATTCTTTGGATCCTGATCAAATAATCCCTCCACATCCGAGAGCAACACCAGAGCATCTGCACCTAGAAGGGTTGCGACTAATGCTGCTAACTGATCATTATCACCAAAAGTTGTCTGAAGTTCAGCTGTACTGACCGAATCATTCTCATTAATGATCGGAATTGCACCATATTTAAGAAGAGACCGAAGTGTATTTCGGATATTTAAATATCGACCCCTGTCATGCATGTCATCCGCAACAAGAAGCAACTGCGCCACATGCCGGCCGAAGCTTCCCAACGAACGCTCATATGCCTCTGTAAGACAACTCTGGCCGACTGCGGCAACCGCCTGCAATTCAGGGAGTGTGCACGGACGAGTGCTTAATCCAAGGCGGCCCATCCCAGCCCCAACTGCCCCAGAACTCACAACAACTATTTTTTTTCCACTCGTGAGAAGTTCGTGACATTGCTGCCCAATCTTTTCAACTCGTCCGACATCGAGAAGTCCCTCCTCGGTAGTGAGAACACGAGAACCAATCTTCACAACAACAAGTTGCGCGGACTGCACAGCCTCCTGTCTTTGTGGATTGATCATAACTTGAACACTGGGTGTACTGGTCAAAAAGTAATTAACTACACAATCGCAAAACCATTATTGTGGATTCTAAAAGAATTCCTGAAAGGCTTTAGATCACTGGACATGTGGCTCTTCCCTGTCAGCTTTTTTTGTCGCGAATTATCGACTTCATAAAAGCGGTCAAACGGTACACAGCACCAATTATTCATACGTCATTATGCACATTGATAAGAGACGCATCAGTGCGAGCAGTTGAATCGGAGCCGAATCGAGAAGTATCGTTCCGGCTAGCGGCCACTCTCTCCATATAGGCTGCATCGATATCACCTGTTACATACTTACCATCAAAAACTGAACATTCGAAGGTTTCGATTTCTCGATTCCCAGCCTGCGAACACTCTACCAAGTCGTCGAGATCTTGGTACACAAGCCAGTCTGCATTAATGACTTCAGCGACTTCCTCGTCCGTACGATTGAAAGCTACAAGCTCCTCAGAGGTCGGCATATCTATTCCGTAAACATTTGGAAAACGTACAGCTGGAGCTGCGGAACAGAAATACACCTTCTGCGCACCTGCATCACGTGCCATCTCAATGATCTGCGAACACGTAGTTCCCCGGACGATTGAGTCATCAACAAGGCAGACCACCTTGTCTTTAAACTCTAATGATACCGGACTCAGCTTTTGCCTGACACTTTTCTTCCGAACAGCCTGCCCCGGCATGATGAAAGTACGACCTATATAACGATTCTTAATAAAACCTTCCCGATAGGGCACGCCCAGACTTTCTGCAAGTGACATCGCAGATGTCCGACCAGAATCCGGGATAGGCATAACAACGTCGATGTCATGATCAGGACGATTACGCGTTATTTTTTCTGCTAGTTTTGTTCCCATACGAAGTCTTGTTTTATAAACAGAAACTTCATCAACTATTGAGTCTGGTCTCGCCAGATACACATGCTCGAAAATACAAGGCGTGAGTGATGCATGGTCAGAACATTGACGCATATGGCAGTTGTTGTGCGTATCAAAGAAGACTGCTTCTCCTGGAGCAACATCTCGCTCAACCTCAAAGCCCTGAGAAACCAAGGCCACCGACTCTGACGCAACCATGAAGTCCCGGCCAGCATCTTTATTTTTTTTGGAACCAAAAATTAGGGGCCTGATTCCGAATGGGTCACGGAAACCAACTATGCCATACCCAGTGATCATTGCGACCACAGCATACGCTCCTCGACAACGATTATGAACACTACGAACCGCTTCAAACACGCCCTCTGGCGTGAGCTTTTGCTGGCCGACTTTATGCAATTCATGCGCAAACACATTCAGAATTACTTCGCTGTCACTCGATGTATTGATATGCCTCAAGTCGGACTTGTAAAGCTCTTCTTCCAACTCATCAGAATTCGTGAGATTGCCATTATGAGCGAGGGCAATCCCATACGGTGAGTTGACATAAAACGGCTGGGACTCCGCGGAGCTGTTACAGCCTGCAGTTGGGTACCGCACATGGCCAATACCCATAGGACCGACAAGCCGGCGCATGTGATCTTGGCGAAAAACGTCGTAGACCATCCCATTCGATTTTCGTAACGACACTCTGTCTTCTGCACAGGTCATAATGCCCGCGGCATCTTGCCCTCGATGCTGAAGCACTGTTAAGGCATCATAAAGATTTTGATTCACATCTTCATGAGCAACTATCCCAACAATACCGCACATGTGTTTCTCGCGCTGTGAACTAGATATGCCTCAACCGCAATTAATTGAACTACTGCCGTTTTTTTGAACATTCAGGACAATCGCAACAAATTCGACTCACTCATTAACTCACGACCGTATCTTACCAGCAATTCAAAGGACTGAAAAAACTTTGTGCGTAGTAAAAATTTTTTGTTTAAAAAACAGGACACGGAATACCCGCAGGCTTTTCCCGAAAACCACCCTCGCGCGTCACACATGCCAGCTTACCCACAGGGCCAACTTCCCAGTTGGCTACAAGACGAATGAAAAACGTCGCTGCTAGAGGCATTAATTACAGCATATAAGCTGAGAATTGCTTTAGGTCCTGTCCAGAACGTCGTCGAGAATAAAGGGTTGCGGAAATGGCTCGTCTAGCTGCTCGAGCAACTCGCGATAGGTACCAATGATCTCGATAATATCTTCCTGGGTCATCGCATCCTTACGAAGTACATCCGAGTCATCCAGCACTTTACGCCACGCTTTGAAGGCTTCCTCAAATGCCTGCTTCGCTGGCTGCAGACGAGCCTCCTCGTAATCTTTCTCTGCTCGCCACGTCGCCTCACGTGCCTGCAAGGCTAAATCGGTGACACTCATCTCACACGTTGCCCGCCAGTAATCAAAATTCACAATATCTCGATACCGATTGATGATATCTGCAGTTTCAGTGGCCTCTACATACTCCTCAGCAAGACGCTTCGCTTTGGCACGAGTCTCTGGAGCCGCATTTTGAGCAACTATTCGCCACGTGACTTTCATTTTCCTCTGTGCGTCTGCTACCAGTTGTTGCTCTTGCTCTGTCCGGTCCAAGGGAGGGACCTGCAATGCCGACCTTTGCTCCTCACTCAACGCGCTCTCTCGATCAGACTCCATTTCAGCAAACTTCCCTGGGAGTAGTTCCTCCAGTTGTTTTGCCAAGCGTTCTGCTCGGGCTAACTCGGCCTCTCGCAGCCCCAAGCGAATCGGGACGTCCCAACTTGTTGGGATCTGTCTCACAGCAAATCGTCGCATTTCCTCGGCCGCCAGTTCCCAACCGTCTCTTGCTTTATCATCAAAAACACCATCTGATTCCAATGCACGGGCGTAATTGATCGCTGTCATCATTGGCTCAGAATGAAAGATTAATGGCGTCGTTTTAAGCGGCGCACCTGAGTCAACAAGTTTTTGCGCTGCCAGATACTTCTCACGACCAACTAACCAGTTATCTCGTTCGATAAGCGTTCTGCCAGGACGATCTCTCTCATGAAAATCGTCGTCTGCCTTAAAAAGACGACGGTACTGGATTTTCTCATCTGCACGACCAATCTTTTGCCCGATAAACCATCCCATTCGTCCAAGCAACCGCGGTTCACGGGTGTTAAAGAAAACCCCCTGCCTGAGAAATTCAATACCTTTCATAACCCACGCATAGCGGTCGTGATAATCATCAAATTGAACTGAAATATTGTAAGAAAGATTATGAGCCTGGAAGTCCCAGACTGAATAAAAGTTGGGTTGCAGTTTTGTCATCTGTTCCAAAACAGCCGACAAATTTGTCCAATCTTCGACTTTCTTGTAGAAGTTCGCTCGATCCCAAAGCAGCGTCACTGCAATGTTTTTCAGCCCAAGTGTTGCTAATCGCATCGTTTCACTCGTTGGATCAATTTCTCCCAAGTCAGCTTGAGACAGTTGTGCTTCTGTCCTGAGCCGTGCCAGGTAACCACCAGGATTAGAAGAATCACGGGGCTGACTCAGGGCAGAGAGCGGCACAAGCAGGACCGCTATCAGCACGAGTGCTACAAGTGTATCTGGCCGTAACCCAAGCCAAGAACCTCTATCCTGATGTTTCGATTGCGTAGGATGACTACTATTTCTTTCAGTCATGATGCCACCTCGCGGGCTTTAAGGATGAATGCTCCAGCAATGAAAAATGCTACAAGATACCCGAGTGTTTCAAATGCGTGCTGACCAATCAGATTCAGTGGGATGTCAAAACCACTCGCTACGAAATTACTTGTTCCTAATTCTGACAAAGATGGAAACAAGGATGCGGCGAGCCGCATTGGTGCAAGCAAAAACGTGTCTATTGTTTTCATAGCTGTCACAAAAGGCGTTTGATCTAACTCCACAACGATACTCGCCTGAGTGACGATCCTATACAGAGATTCAATAGGGCCACCACCGGGCATTTCAAAGCTATCGCCTGTCAACTGCGCATCGAAGAGACCTTCGATAAAACTACGGAACTGACCAATCAGTACGATGGACAAGGTTGCCAGCAAGGCGACCGGTCCTGCAAGAAATGTACTGAACATGACTCCAATTGCTGCGACTAAAAGCATTGCAAACCAAATCCCCAAACAACTCTTTGCATAATTCAGAACAAACGAACCATTACCACTGCGAAGATAAAAATCAGCCTGTGCGACACCGTAATACTGTGCTGGTTCGAGACACTGCAGCACAATCTCTACTCTACCGTCAGAGATAATGTCACTAAACAAATCGACTTTTCTTGTCCCTCCGTCGGCTGACGTTGCGACCAAAGTTCTCGGTATCAGGAGGGAATCAATGGTGAATTCTTTGGCTGTGAAATAAATCGGATCGCTCTGTAATCCCGTTGAGGGATTCCGGACACGGACACTCCCAGCAATACCCTTCTCAATGTCTCCCTTATAGGTTCTGAACACCCGGACAATCATTTCAAGGGGCAAGCCCTGTGGAAACTCTGATGGTGTAATACCATCAAATGTCCAGATTGCCGCAGCCAGAGAACCACCCTCAATGTATTGACGATAGGACCATTCTGCCCCAACGCTTATCCCCTTGTCGCTCGGCCGACCTTCTCGATCAAGAAAGCGTAACGTGCCGCGCAGCGGCCTTCTCGCCTCAAGCAGACCTTCGACTGAACCAACTTTGTAACGAGCAGTTTCTCCAGTACCGCCTATGCGTTGGATCGCATGCCTGTGGCCTTGGGTCGTATCTGTTGCGCCATTCCCATTTGCATCAAGTTCGACACGGTGCCGATGTCCACGATCAAGACTGGTACGACCCTCGAAACCCGTCACACGGCCATCTTCTAGTCGCTCTTCCAGAAGGTCGGCTCCAGACACTTGGTGACTGTGACTGACACTTCGCACAACAAAGGCCCAACCGACGCCTCCCATGATCACAAGCAGGACAGTACCGACAATAGAAAACCCAAGTATTCTTCCGAAGACAATCTCGCCAGTGCGAACCGGTTTGGTTGTCACCGTCTGAATGGCCTTCGCCTTGACATCAGCAGGCAGACTAAAAACGGAAAGCACTAAAACCACCAGGCAAACTAAGAGATTTGTGGCAGAAAGAATAAAACCTAAATAAAGCTTTCCCGGATTAACACTTTGTGGGTCCAGAAACCAACCAGCAAACAAGACAATGACGGCAAAAAGGCCAAGGACAATAAGCACGTTACGGCGAAGTGATTCTTGAATCGCTAAACGCGCCAAGGCCCAAATACGACGCATCGACATGCCAAGAAGATCTGTTATCCCAGCCAGCACGCCCCGATAAACGCGATCGCCAGCCGCGAGTGGTCCGGAAACGGCTGACATCGAAACCCACGCCAAGAGAGCTGCGAAGACAGAAACTAAAAACGCAACCAGCATGTAGGATGCAAGTGCGGGGCCAAACCAAGTAACGAATGTTGGTATTTCCTGTTCAAGAACCATCGATTTCAGCGCTCGTTTGTAAATCAGGTAAAAATTTGATCAATGGACACGTTCATCGTACGTGCGATCTGCTTATTATTTGCAGAAACAATACGATTTATCTTTCACGAATCACGAGTGGGGCCAACCAGTTTGAGTTATCAATCCTGCCGTGCCCTTCGACCAGGCCTCGACTCAGTATCTCGAACAATCTCAAGAAACAAATCCTCCAGAGTCGTTGTTGGGCTACCAATTTCAATCCCGGTACCGCCATGACGCTCTATAACTGCACGAATTTCATCATGTGCCTCTGCAGGAAGGCCAGTTGAACGGATTTGCGTTATGTCGGTCACCCGAAGTAGTTCATCAACACGCCCAAGTTCTTTCAGCTCACCTTGATGGAGAACGGCTATACGATCACACACATCCTCAACATCTGCCAAGAGATGAGAACACATAATAACGGTCTTCCCTCGCTCTTTGAGATCGATGATTAGATCCTTCATTTCACGAGTACCTATTGGATCCAGCCCACTTGTTGGTTCATCGAGAAGAACAAGTTCGGGGTCATTGATGAGTGCTTGAGCAACGCCAATACGTCGAGTCATACCCTTCGAGTATTCCCGCAATTGCCTTTTCTTATCACGCCCAAGTCCAACCATTTCAATGAGCGCATCGGCTCGACGCTTTCGTTCCTCGGGTGGCATGTCAAACAGCCGTCCGTAGAAATCCAATGTTTCTTCAGCGTCAAGAAATTTATAAAGATAGGACTCTTCGGGAAGGTAGCCGATGCGGTCATTCTTTGAAACATCTGTGGCATCTTTATTAAAAATTACAGCTTCACCAGATGTTGGAAAAATCAGACCGAGTAGCAGTTTCATTGTCGTTGTTTTTCCCGAACCATTTGGTCCGAGCAAGCCGAAAATTTCACCTTGGCGAATCTCGAGATCGAGAGGTTTCAACGCAACTTTCTTGCTCCGTCCCCAGAAGTCACGATAAGTCTTTGAGAGATTTCGAGCCTCTACAACGACCTCAGTCGACTGTGCACTCTGAGTTTCTGCCTGCTTGTCCATATCAGCCCTGTCTCCATTACATTGTCAGCGATAATTTTGTGACGAATTATGTTTGCCTCGAGTCGCCCCACCACATCTACACTTGTAACCCAAAACTGCCTGTTTGTTGAGGGGCAAGTGGCATGCGTAGACTATTTCTACCATGAGCCAGCAAACTCATGCCCACAAATGTGGGGGGCAGATTGGCAGATTTTGTGCTAATTGTGGTTCAAAAGAAAACCACTCCGCTATTCAACGCTCCCCAGAAGAGCGGCGGTGAGCGTTTTTCTGCATACCACTCACCTGCTTTTGAACCACGCCAACCACCTGACGGGCGGCAAAAAGTTCTGCCTGCGTGAAATATCTTTGATCAGGAACACCTCCCGGGCGATCAATTACTTCAGCGGCCAGTTTTTGCCATGACAGTCCGCTCGAAATATTCCATGCTGCTGCTTGGGCAACTTTGAACGGAATTTCACCACGACCAAACGAATCGAGTAGAGCCGCCAACGCTGGGTCGTCTGAAAATGACTCCAGAGCGGCCAAGCGATATGGAATACGTGGTGATGGTTCACGCTTTCCGTATTCAAGACACACCGTAGCTACCTTCACAACTTTTGTTTTCTCTGGTGGAACGGAGAACATACCGCCGCCCATACCGCCACCCATGCCGCCGCCCATGCCGCCGCCCATGCCGCCGCCCATGCCGCCGCCCATGCCGCCACCACCAGCGGCTTGACCTCCACCTCCGCCACCCATGCCGCCGCCGCCCATGCCGCCGCCGCCCATGCCGCCACCAATACCACCACCACCAAACTGCGCTAAAACAGGAACTCCTACAAACGCTTTTGGTAAACGAAGTGTCAGTGGTTGATCAGATTTGTTGTTAATAATAATCTGCGCTGAGCGAGAGTCGTTAGGGATATATTTCACATCGACCAGCCCTGCTTTTTCCGCATCGAGAATGTCTTGGCTCGCAACAACTGATGACTGGGCCGAAGAAAGGCCATCAGCGAAAGACTGCGGTACCACACAAGCAATAAAGAAAAAAAATAAACTGAATCCAGCGATGTATGATCTCATACGAAATCTTCCCAGTCGTAAATGTGCGAAGGCCCAGCATGCAGGAAAAGAATTTTTCCTCATCCGCCATGCAACAGTGACGCGCAGTCCGAGCAACTATTCCTTCTAGTATTGCTTCGGCTGTTAGCAAAGGGAAATCTGACCAAGTCGACCAGATGTATTGCTCAGGCGGAATACAGCGTTGAACGGTGTTATGACGACTTTAACGCTTAGAAAACTGCGTTCCGCGGCGAGCACCACGAAGACCGTATTTCTTTCGTTCTTTCATTCGACCATCACGAGTCAGAAGCCCACCTTGACGAAGTGGCTCTGCAAATTCAGCATCAAAGTCCTTGAGAGCACGGGCGATCCCAAGGCGGCACGCACCAGCCTGCCCCGAAGCACCACCACCGTTCACCGTTATATCAACATCAACAGTCTTCTCTTGACCGACGTGCCCGAGAGCACCAGAGACCAGTCCTCGATCTTTCAAAGACGGAAAGTAAACATCTAGAGGACGTTTATTCACAGTAATTGCTCCGGCACCAGAGCGCAACCGAACTCGAGCAACCGCAGACTTACGTCGACCAGTCGCAATCACATTGCCTGCTAAGTCCACACGTTTCTTCGGCAGTGATGACGCAGGGGCCGTCGGAGTAGCAACTGCGGGTGATGGTGTAAATTCTGTTGAAGAATCGGTAGACATACTGTCGGACTCCAGATTGATATATACAGGTGTTTCTTAAATTTTAGTTTACAGGCCAACAGTACAACGCGTACCAAGTTCTTTTGGCTCCGGCAGTTGCGCTTCATGAGGATGATCAGGGCCGGCATACACTTTCAGCTTGCTCAGCATACTACGGCCTAGCTTATTTTTTGGCAGCATACGTCGCACTGCTTCCTCAAGAATAAGCGAAGGCCGACGATCACGCCGTTTCTCAGCTGTCTCAACTTTCAGTCCAGTGTAACCCGTATACCAGCGATACTCTTTCTGCTGCCACTTGTTCCCACCGAATTCAACTTTTTCAGCGTTCACAACAACAACATAATCACCAGTATCGACATGTGGCGTGTACGTTGGCCGGTGCTTGCCCATTAAGATCGTCGCGATGTCACTCGCAAGACGTCCAACTCGTTTTTCATTGGCATCTACCAACCACCATCGTTGTTCGACTTCACCGGTTTTGGCCATGAATGTTTTATTCATCGTATTTTTCACTTTTCCTTGGTTCGGCAAAGTGGCTTCTCACACCGCAGCCACACGAAACTGCCAGATCATTAGACTCCCTACTTTGGAGTACTCTTCTGGTTTCATGCGGACATTCTTTTGCCTGAGCCCCGAAGAATACCAGCGTAACAACAACTTCTCAAGCCTCCCTCATACTCACCGCAGGATGGCGCCGATTTGCCTACTGACGCCAAAAAGTGCAGAATCTCAGCAACCAGCAGTTTGAGGCGTTAAGTCACTCCTCGTTAAGTCACTCCTAATGGTACCCATACCACAATTGCTGCTCCGTTGTTACTAGTCATTCAGCGATCGTCCTATTCCCCTTTAATCTCGAGCCACTCAATGAAAGTAGCGGTCATTAAGGAACTTTTCCCCGGTGAGCACAGAGTCGCTCTTGTTCCTGCAGTCGTCAGCACTCTCGTTAAAGCCGATCACGCCGTACTCATCGAGAGTAACGCGGGGCTTGCAGCTGGTTTCAGTGACGCCGATTACGAACAGGCAGGAGGAAGAATTGTTGATCGAGACGAGGCCTTTCAAGCCGACTGCGTACTCACTGTTCGCACGTGCGGAGCCGCCGGTGAAACATGGGAATCAGACCGAAAAAGAATGTCCGCCAATTCAGCAATTATCGGCATGGCTGACCCCCTCGGCAACTGTGAAGCGTGTCTTGAAGACGCCAAGACTGGAGCAACTATCTACGCGTTGGAACTTGTTCCTCGTATTACGCGTGCCCAAAGCATGGATGTTTTATCAAGCCAAGCAAATATTGCAGGATACGAAGCTGTCCTTCTCGGAGCTACTGCGCTCAAGAAAATCCTGCCAATGATGACAACCGCGGCTGGAACAATTCGTCCTGCCAAGGTACTCATTCTTGGAGCTGGCGTCGCGGGGCTTCAGGCGATCGCAACAGCCAAGCGGCTTGGTGCACAGGTTCTTGCTTATGACGTTCGGCCTGCAGTGAAAGAGCAGGTAGAGAGTCTCGGAGCAAAATTCGTTGAGCTCGACTTGGAAACGGAATCGAGTGAAACCAAGGGTGGATACGCCAAAGCCATGACTGAAGAGTTCTATAAAAAGCAGCAAGAACAGCTTGGCAAAGTCATAGCAGAATGCGATCTTGTTGTTACCACGGCCCTCATACCAGGCAAACCGGCACCAATACTGATTACTAAAGCAATGGTCCAGGGTATGCAGCCGGGGAGTGTGATTGTGGACCTCGCAGCCGAGCGAGGCGGTAATTGTGAGATGACCACTCCTGGCGAAACAACCAGTTTCAACGGAATGACGATCCTTGGGCCAACCAACCTTCCAGCCGAGGTGGCCACGCACACCAGTCAACTCTACTCAAAAAACATTGTTACCTTTTTAAACCATCTCGTTGGCTGTGGTTTCCCTCAGGAAACGTCAGATGACGAAATCTGCCAGGAAACACTGGTCGCTCGGAACGGAGAAGTTGTTCACGCCCGCGTGAGAGACCTCGCTGGAATGTCACAACTACCATGCGAATCATCTTCACAAGAAGGCACCGACAACGGTTCGTCTTCCTAATCCTCTTAAGTACAACCCGACATCTACCTCTTGCATAGCCACGAGATCACGTAATGAATATTGTCTTGCTTGCCAACGTACTGCCGCTTTTGGCAACGGCACCAACTCTTGGTGAAGATCCGGCCTCTCGATTCATCCGGCTCCTTACCGTTTTCCTCTTGGCGATGTGGGTTGGCTTTGAAGTCATTACGAAAGTCCCTCAACGTCTTCACACTCCTTTAACGAGTGGTTCGAATGCAATTTCTGGTGTTACGGTTGTTGGTGCTCTGGTTGTCGCAGGCAGCCTCACGACAGGATTCGGCACCTTGTTTGGACTCATGGCAGTCTTGCTGGCAATGATAAATGTCGCCGGAGGCTTTGTTGTAACGCACAGAATGCTTGAAATGTTTAACCCCAAAAAAAAGTAGTGCCGCTGGTTATCGCTTCTACCCTTTCTGTTATCTAAAAAGGATTCCTTATGTCGAGCCAGGCATGGATCAATCTCGCCTACCTCACCGCTTCAATGCTGTTCATTGTTGCTTTCAAACAAATGAGTGGGCCGCGGACAGCAGTTCGCGGCAATCTTCTTGGTGCCGCAGGTATGGCCATTGCGATCGTAGCTGCTTGCTTCGAACAGCCGGTTACTATGAGTATCGCCGCTCATGGCATCTGGCCGCTCCTCTTGCTGGTACTCTTTGCTGCAATTGGCGGTGGCATTGGAGCAACAATGGCGATTCGCTGGCCAATGACCGGAATGCCACAGATGGTTGCTCTCCTCAATGGGTTTGGTGGAGCTGCTTCAATGCTCGTTGCTGCTGCCGAATTAACCAGTACTCGAGCAATTGCCAGATTTGGAGACGGTGCTAGCCAGGCGGTCGCAGTCACTTCACTTGAGCCGTGGACGCAGTTTGCAATTGCAATCGGTCTGGCGTGCTTTATTGGATCGGTTACCTTGACCGGAAGTCTTGTCGCGTTCGGGAAACTTCACGAGTTGCCACAATTCAAAAAACCTTGGGATAGCCCCAATAGACAATGGATTAGTCTGGCACTCGCACTCGCTGCTCTTTTTCTGCTGTGGGGAGTATTCAGCACGTCCCAACTCCTCTTTTTCCTTCTTCTTGTACTTGTTGCAGCTGCCCTCGGAGTCACGCTCACACTTCCGATCGGGGGGGCTGACATGCCAGTGGTCATTTGCCTCCTTAACAGTTACTCGGGGCTGGCTGCTGCGGCCGCTGGTTTCGTTATCGACAATTCAGTTCTGGTGATTGCTGGATCGCTTGTCGGAGCCAGTGGTCTCATTTTAACGGCTATCATGTGTCGAGCTATGAATCGCTCACTCGTCGGTGTGCTGTTTGGTGGGCTAGGTACGACCACTACCATCGATGCTGACGAAGTCTATGCCGGCAAGATAAAGTCTGCTGACACTGAAGAGTTGGCCATGGTACTTGAGCAAGCAGATCGTGTTGTTATTGTGCCAGGCTATGGTTTAGCTGTTGCTCAAGCGCAACATGCAGTCAGGGAACTCGCTGATGTCCTTGAGGAGCGAGGCACATCCATTGCGTACGCGATTCACCCGGTTGCCGGCAGAATGCCAGGTCATATGAACGTGCTACTCGCTGAGGCAGACATCCCGTATGAACAACTCTGTGAGATGGATGACATTAACCCCACTTTTCCTGAAACCGATGTGGCCATTGTTATCGGTGCCAATGACGTAGTGAACCCTGCTGCTCGTAATGATCCAGACAGCCCGATTGCAGGCATGCCTATACTCGATGTCGATAAAGCGCAAACAGTCATTGTTATCAAGCGATCACTTTCACCAGGATTTGCCGGAATCCCAAATCCACTTTTTGCCGCAGACAATACGTTGATGTACTTTGCTGACGGAAAAAAGGCGTTGATCGACTTAACTGCTGCCATCGCAAGAGACTAGCCTTTACAGCACGGCTGACCAAAGCGAATCTGATAACAGCATGCCGGAACGAGTTAGTCGAATGCAACGACCGTCATCTTCTGCGAAACCAGCGGCAACCCATTCTTGGATTGATTTCTCCGCTAAATCATCGACCTCAAAACCACTAGCCTGAAAGAATGCTGGACGATCTACACCACATCGTCGCCGGAGACCAAGAACAAGTCTTTCCCGAGCTGCTCCCTCTGCCGTCATCGTATCAACATCTCCGGTAACACTTTGATTGTTGAGTAGTTTTTTTATCCAGACGCTCACGCTTCTCAGATTTGTCGTTCTATTTCTTCCATCGAAGCGAGCGGCCCCAGGACCAAATGCTTCCCACGCCCGGCAGTCCCAATAGGCTTCATTATGTCGACATGTCATGGCCGGCTGAGCAAAGTTTGAAACTTCATACTGCTTATAACCTGCATCTGACAACTGATCTATTACAAGCTCAAACATTTCTCGTTCAAGGTCTTCGACAACTGGAGTGAGCGTCCCTCGTGCACGCTTTCCCCAAAAAGCAGTCCCTACCTCCCACGTTAAACAGTAGACAGAAACATGGTGGGCGCAGAGCGAAATAATCTCCTCAACATCGCGTGCGACCAGATCGAGCGTCTGTCCCGGAGCGGCTATTATGAGATCGACGCTGACTGTCAAACCCGATTTCCCCAAGAGATTCATTACCTGCCGTACATCACTCTCTCGATGATCACGATCAAGTTTTTTGAGTGTCACTGAGTTGAGTGACTGAACTCCTAGGCTTACCCGATTAATACCACACTCATGAAAAGCCTCGATCATGCTTTCCGAAACGTCTAATGGATTTGCTTCGATCGTTACCTCGGCGGTGGGTAACGGCTGGAGGGCATCATGAAACTCTGAAAACAAACGCTTCACACCGTCGGGACCCAAATGTGTCGGGGTGCCACCGCCAAGGTACAGCGTGTCCAATTTGATTGGCTGGTTGAGCCGCTTCAGCTCAACACCTAATGCCGTAAAATAGTTCTCGAAAAGATCGTCTCGTCCTGCGACTAACGTAAAATCGCAATAACCGCAGCGATGACGGCAGAAAGGAACGTGAACATAGGCATGCCGAATGCGACTGTTCACAGCCACACCTGAAGGCGACCATCTAATAGATCTGGCAGCCTCTTTGAAAGTATTTGCCTAATGCGTTCATCTGTATATCTGGTGGAATAATGGGCCGCAATAATCACATCGTTCTGAAAGCGTTCCCGACGAGCGAGAAAGTCCTCAAGGTGCATATGACCGTATTTGTGAATGTTCTCACGGCGGTGACTCTTTGCGACAAATGTCATCTCTGCAATTAAAATCATCGCTTCATACATAGCTGGACATCGATCTAATCCATCCGGGTTGGAATCACCGAGGTATCCAACCAGTGGAGTTCGCACCTCATCGGTCACATCAATACCCGAAAGCCGCAGATCACGAATCTGATTCCCTGAAAGCTCCTGATATTCATTCTTGAGCTTGCGGCGCCGCTCCCAGACAACGTAGCCCACGCTTGGGAGCGTATGACACGTGCTCGACACTGTTACAACATGCTCTCGGGAAAGTTCGATCTCTTCCCCGGGATGGGCTGGAAGAAGCGTACAAGGGAGCCGCCCTTTATCGAGGTCTGATACAGCGCGTAAAAGTCGCTCAATTTTCACAACAGCCTTCTCAGGCACATAGATCGTGGGTGGATCCATTTTCATCATGCGGCGGCGAGCGACATACACCGGTAACGCTGCAATGTGGTCGAGGTGGGTATGGCTAAGAAACCATGTAGACGTTGCCATAAAACCCCACGGCTGGCCACCAAGGTCAAAGCCAAGTTTCAATTCAGGTATGCGCCAGTAACTCTGGACAGCCGCTCGGGAATAGCCTTCGACCGTAAGCCCCTTATGCGAGAGTGATCGAATCGGAGCATTGTCAATCATGAAAGTCCTTCTGACGCTGACTCTGTCGGCAAACGGTACTCCAACCAAATTTCATCAAACAGTTGTTCCTGCCTGGTGATTAATGTGCCACGGCGAACAAGCTCCAATGCGGCAAGGAAAATCCCCACCACTCGCATCCTTGGCATATCGTCATCGAAAAACGACGTGAATGCGACTTTCCCTTTATCTTTAAGTTCTTGCTCAATACGCTCAATATGCACTTCAATCGGCGTGTCGTCTTGAATAATTTGCCGTGGCTTCCTTCGTTCTTGACGTTCAAGAACACGGGTGAAGGCTCCCACAAGATCCCACACTTGCGCATCTGCAAAGTGAATCGTTGCTGGTGGCCCCTTCCGTGGCAACTCCTCCGTATGAGAACGTATGAACCGAGATTCCCATTCCCTTGCCCGGTCTTCCAACAGCACCGCTGCATCTCGAAACTGTTTGTATTCAAGCAATTTCTCAACCAAGTCCTCACGGACTGGTTCAACTACCTCTTCTTGTTCCTCTGGACGCGGCACCAGAGCTCGTGCCTTAATTTCGAGTAAGACGCTGGCTAATTCAACAAATTCACCAACCTGATCTATCGCCAACTCTTCCAATACCTCAAGGTAAGCGACAAATTCCTCCGTCACTTTGGCAATCGGTACTTCGGTGACATCGACCTCATGTTTTTTTACGAGATACAACAAAAGGTCGAGAGGCCCGGCAAAAATATCTAGGTCGACTTTGAAGCTCACAGACGTACTCCTCTTCCGCAGCCTAGATTTCCATTTGAGTTACGGCAATCAAACGCGTGCATCTCGAACAAACACCACTTTCCATGGGATTCAGATACCATAGTTTAAAAGTAACTATGTTTCATTCTTCAATAAAGAACTATGCCTGAATACTCCAAACATCCTGACACCCTGTGGGCTCCATGGAGATTGTCTTATATCAAGGGCAATGTTGAAACCGGTGCTTTGCCGGAACCGGACGCATGGCTTCCTGGAGCCGACAAAAGCTGTTTTCTCTGCCGCGCCGCGGCATTATCGGAACACCATGATCGTGATCTTGGTGTTTTAGAACGAACGGACCATTGCCTCGTGATTCTAAACCGCTACCCCTATACGAATGGCCATCTCCTGATTGCACCTCTTCAACATCAGGCTACGCTCCTAGAAATTGATGCACCAGTATTACTAGACCTCCAGCAGCTACTAGCCGCATGGTGCCAACGACTGACAAAAACAATCGAAGCGCAAGGCTTCAATATCGGGCTGAACCTTGGTCAGGTCGCAGGTGCTGGGGTACCAGGGCATCTGCATTGGCATCTCGTACCAAGATGGCCCGGCGATGTAAACTTCATGACAAGTGTTGCTGGAGTAAGGGTAATTCCACAGGCACTAGATGACTTATGGGATCAATTGAGAGCCTGTCTATGACTCAGACAACTGGAGACGATGCAGAGCATTGCCACATCATGCAGCTACCTTGCAATTGGCAGATTCGTGAAGCGGCTATCCTTGCGCCACATGCCATGCATGCAACCGACTCAGCCGGCCGTGTGCATAAAGAAAGTCCTCATCCCTTCCGAAGTCCCTACCAGCGTGATCGCGACCGCATTGTGCACTCAGCTGCATTTCGACGGCTTGCTCATAAAACACAGGTGTTCACTGATTATCCTGGTGATTATCACCGGAGCAGACTCACCCACACACTTGAGGTCACAAGTATTGCCCGGACACTCGCTCGATCTCTCGCTTTAAATGAAGATCTGGCGGAAGCTCTTGCTCTTGCCCATGACATCGGACACCCACCGCTCGGACATGCCGGGGAAGACACGCTCGATGAATTACTTCAAGAAGCCGGTGGATTCAACCACAATCGCCAAGCTCTTCGAATCATGACATTGCTTGAACAGCGATATCCTGGTTTCCCAGGACTCAACCTTTCCCAAGAAGTTCTTGATGCGCAATCTGTCAGAGCAAAACTACCGACTGCTCCACCTCCACTACTTGAGACACAAGTGGTAGATGCTGCTGATTCAATAGCCTACGACACACACGATGCAGATGATGCCATTGAGCTAGGTTTCGTACGACTCGAAGAATTACTGGAGCTTCCGCTCGTTGCGAAAGCGGCTGAAAATGTTGATTCTCAGCATGGAAAACTTGACCAACTCTTACTGCGCAGAGCAGTACTGCATGAACTTATTGAACTACAAGTAGCAGGACTGGTTACAGAAACTTCTTCTCGATTACGCACTATGGGCGATGCCTCTGTCGACAGAATCAAGGAGGCATCCACTGGTGGCAATAGGCTTGTGATTCATGACCCAAAAGTCCAGCAAGGCAAATATGAACTCGAGGAGTTCTTGTTCCAGCGAGTCTACCGAAGCGACCAAGTCATGAAGATCCGGCAACAATCACAAGAAAAAATGCGTGATTTATTTTTCTGGTACTGTGAAACACCGCATGCATTGCCATCGGGCTATTTCCAGCGATCTCAAACTGTTGGGCTACTACGAAGCGTTGCTGATTACATCGCAGGCATGACCGACCGTTTCTTCAACCGAGACGCTACGCATCGACTCAAAACATAGATTAATGCTGAAAAAAAACGCCCCAAAAGTGGCTTTCTGCCGGACTTAAGCCAAAACGCTGCGCGTCAAATTTCTGGCATGGTAATATTTGGTTCGTGCAGGCATATCTTACTATCATCTGCGATCTGCATTATTGACTCTGTTTGCCCACCTCTAATTTTTGAAATATATCTTATGGCACTCATAATACTCCGCTTGCTATTTTGCATGGTTTCTCTTGGCATTGCTGTCCTGATCTTCAACTCACCCTCAGTGAGATCCGCACCTGACTGGGTACCGTGGGTGGTCTTACTGGTAATGATCGGCATTCCCCTGACTGCAATTGTTATTGACTCTTTCATCAGGAGGAAAGATCTAACTATCATCACATCCGTCTATTTTGGACTCCTCATCGGCGTCTTCCTAACGTATGTAGCCGTTCTTGCATTGAGCCCTCTTCTCGCTTCATTTTCGACTTCACCGGTAGTCCCCTGGTTGCCTCTTATTCTTGGCATGCTCCTTTGTTATATTTCGACGAGCGTGCTCATGCAGACGCGAAATGATTTTCGTTTTATTATTCCATATGTGGAATTTGCCCGGGACGTTCGCGGGTTACGACCAAACGTACTTGATGCCAGCGCTATCGTAGATGGCCGAATCGCTGAACTTGCTGACACCGGCCTTTTTCAGAGTCGTTTCGTCGTCCCTGGATCAGTCATGGAAGATCTTCAGCAGACTTCGGATGCTGTCGAGAAGCCGAAACGAATGCGAGGCAGGCGAGGACTCGACGTCCTTGCAAGACTACGTAATACGCCAACTATTGACGTCGAAATCCTTGGTCACTCAGGGTCATTCCCTGAAGGTGGTTCTGTCGAGTCCGAGATAGTTGAGCTGGCACGCAATCTTGGAGGACGGGTTATTACCAACGAACCGACTCTTATGAAAATTGCCGGTGTCCGTGGCGTGCCTGCGTTGAATGTGAATGACATTGCCATTGCTTTGCGGCCGTCATACGTTCCTGGCGACATGATAGACGTGAAAATTGTGAAGCAGGGTGAAGAACCGAGTCAGGGCGTTGGATTTCTTGATGATGGCACAATGGTTGTTGTCGAACACGGCCGTGAAATGATTGGCCGGTCTGCCATCGTAAGCGTCACGAGCACCCTTCAAACGTCAGCCGGCCGACTTGTGTTTGCCAGACCTGAAGAATACGACGACTAGTTCTCCCAAACTCATATTCTGTCTTGAAAATTTAGGCAATTGCATACAGGAAATCGGAAACCGAGACCAAAGTGGGCTCTAGCCAGCCAGAATAGCATTCCTGACTCTACTCTTGATGTGCATGCTCCTCGTAGATCAAATTTCTTTGATTTGTATGGCTGACATGACAACACGAAAGAAAACGCTCTGCTTGGCTCTCTTTTTGCTTTGCGCTGTGACAACGGCGGACGCTTGCGCTCAAGAACAAGATGGACTTGTCCTGTTTCGTAAACACTGCAGTCGCTGCCACGGAGACAAAGGCAAGGGCAGCAAAAACTATCCGGATCCTCTCCAAGGAAATCTCTCGGTCAATCAACTTACTCACTACATAGACAAGACAATGCCTGAGGATAATCCCTCACAGGTGACTGGCGAATCTGCAAAGGTTATCGCTGAAACAATTCATCCCTCTTTTTATTCCCTTATCGCACAAGAGAAAAACAAGAAAGCCCGACTGGAACTATCTCGGCTTACAGTGCGACAGATGCGTGAGTCCTTGGCTGATATCGTCGGAAGTTTCCGAAGCCCATACCCAAAAATAGATCAACAAAGAGGACTTCGTGCAGAATACTTCGACTCAAGAAAGTTCAGTAAACGTTCACTTGTTCTAGAACGACTTGACCCAAAGATTCAATTTTCTTTTGGAGAAGCGAGTCCGGCACCAAACAAAATGCAGCCTGAACGATTCTCTATCCGCTGGGACGGCTCTGTGCTTCCTCCCGAGGCAGGACGCTACGAATTCATAGTTCGCACCGACCAGGCCGTTCGAGTCTACGTCAACGAGACCGAGTCGACTAAACCGTTGATTGATGCGGCCGTAAAGTCTGGAAATGAACAAGAGTATCGAGCACGTATTACGTTACTTGGCAGCCGCCCAGTTCCATTACGTGTGGAGTTTTCAAAAGGCAGGCAGGGAGTAGCAAAGCCAGGACAAGACAGCCCAAACACTCATGCATTTATCGAATTACTTTGGAAGCCTCCTCATGGCGTGACTGAAATAATTCCAGAACGATGGCTATCTCCAAAAACAAGCCCTACAACCTATGTCCTTCCAACTTCTTTTCCACCGGACGATGCATCGATTGGGTACGAACGCGGAAGTTCAATATCACAGGAGTGGTTCACGGCCACAACCACTGCCGGACTAGACACAGCAGACTACTGCCTTAAACATATTGACGAACTCGCAAACGTGCGACGAAATGCATCCGATCGTAAGACAAAACTTGAAAACTTTGCTGTCAAATTTGCTGAGAAAGCTTTCCGTAAGCCGCTTTCAGAAACGATTCGAGAACAGATTGTTCTGAAATCATTTTCGGCCGCTCCGGACCTCGACGCAGCCCTCAGAAAATCATTACTCCGAACACTCACTTCGCCTTTGTTTCTATATCACGAAGTGGAAACAAAAACGAGGCAAATCCTTCCTCCTTCTGTCATTGCAAATAGATTGTCATTTGGCCTATGGGATTCGATTCCTGACCAAAAGCTTTTGACTGCTGCTCAAAATGGTCAGCTTGTGACCGACCGCCAGATTCGTCAGCAGGCTGATCGCATGCTTGATGACAGTCGAGCAAAAGCAAAAGTTTTGAAATTCTTACTCGACTGGCTACATATTGAAGACGGACCTGAAGTAGTAAAGGACCCCTCACGATTCCCAGAGTTTTCAAATGAAGTTGCTGTAGCGATGCGAAGAAGTCTGCTCCTTTTTCTTGATGATGTTGTGTGGGGTAAAGATTCTGACTATCGCAAATTCTTTACTGATGACACGGTTTTCCTCAATGGATCTATTGCTCCACTTTTCGATATTCCTTTGGAAAAAGAGGCGGTCTTTCGGCCTGTTCGAATAGATAATGGACAACGAGCTGGGATAGTCACACATCCTTATATGATGAGCATGCTGTCCTACGCAGATAGTACATCGCCGATACACCGAGGTGTCTTCCTCGCCCGCAACATTCTTGGCAACGTTCTCAAACCACCAATAAATGCTATCGCCCCACTTTCAACTGACAGTCATCCTGACTTAACAACGAGAGAGAGGGTCGCATTGCAGACCAAAGCATCCGTCTGCCAGACCTGTCACGCAATGATCAATCCACTCGGATTTTCATTAGAGGAATACGACGCGCTCGGTCGACTTCGTGCAACAGAAAATCGTGATGGACGAGACATACCAATTAACGCAGAGGGAAACTACCAACCACGAACTGGAAAAGAGGCCAATTTTTACGGCGGACGTGAGCTTGGCCACTTTCTGGCCCTAAATAGAGATGCTACTGAAACCTTTGTCCAAAGTCTTTTCCATGCACTTGTCAAACAGCCTCTAAAGGCTTGGGGCAGCGATGTACTTGAACAACTCACAGATCGCTTTGTGTCAAAAAACTACTCTATCCGTAAATTAATTGTTGAAATTGCACTCGTCATGACGAAGCCTACTAAAAGTTCCTCAAAGGATTAGCCAAGTAGACAAGAAGCGGATATGGTGATGTCGAATACATAATGCCTGAATGTATTTGATCACAACGCACGAGTTGGGCCTGCAGCCCCTCCTCAAACAACACGACACTGGAATCGCCCCTTGAAATTGTAACTATGTTAACTCGACGTGACATTCTGAAGAGTCTTGGTATCTCGCCAACTGTACTGCCTTTCCTCAGCAATCTTTCAAGCATGGCAGCAGACGCTAATGGTGCGCAGGAAACAAAGCGAAGACTCGTGATAGTGTTTACTCCAGATGGTGTCGTAAAAGAGAATTTTTGGCCGCGAAGCCAAGGTTTGTTTAGTCCCGATATACCTCCTACCCAACACGATGCACTCCCATCCATTCTCACCCCATTTGAATTCCTCAAAGATCAACTACTTCTTATCAAAGGGGTTGATAATCAAATCCGTGGTGATGGAGACGGACACATGCGGGGCATGGGGTGCCTCCTGACTGGCATTGAACTCTTTCCGGGAAACATTCAAGGAGGCAGCCATACTCCTGCCGGCTGGGCAAGTGGGAAGTCTATTGACCAAGAAATTGCTGAACACCTGCAAAAAGACATCACAACGACAACACGGTTTCATTCACTCGAGTTTGGTGTACTCGTTCCTAATAAGGCTGACACATGGACACGAATGGTCTATGCGGGGCCAAATAAGCCACTCGCACCGATTGATGATCCTTACCAGATGTTCAAAAAGCTTTATGGCAAGACCAAGGACCGAGAAAGCTTGAAAAGCATTCTTGATGAGGTTCGTGGCGATCTTTCCAAACTTGCAAACCATCTGCCTTCCGAAGACCGTCAACTTCTTGAAGAACATACGGACATGGTCCGACAATTTGAACGTGAACTGAAGAAAAGTGAAGTAGACGATGCTCACCCAACGCCCACCCTCGAAGAAGGAATCATTGAGCAAAATGAACAGATGCCAAAAATAAGTCGAATGCAAACCGAACTACTTGTGTCAGCATTTCAAGCTGACTTCACGAGAGTAGCGACCCTTCAATTCACAAATTCGGTTGGGCAGGCAAGTATGACCTGGCTTGGGATTCAGGAACGACAGCATACTCTTTCGCACAAACCAAACTCTGACACAGATGCTCAAGAAAAACTTACAAAAATCAATGCTTGGTATGCTTCAGAAATTGCACATCTTGCCCAGCGGCTAGCTGAAACACCAGAGCCGGGAGGAAGTGGGTCCATGCTCGACCATACGACCATCCTTTGGACAAATGAGCTTGGAGAAGGCAACTCGCATTCTCACAAAGATATCCCATGGGCCTTTATTGGCAGCGGACTTGGATTCAAAGGTGGCCGAATGGTAGACGCTGGTGGTGTACCACATAATCGGCTGCTGCTATCCATTGCTCATGGCATGGGTCTTACAAACTTGTCTCAATTCGGTAATCCTGACTTCTGTAACGACGGGCCCATCCAGGGATTATCCTAGTTACATTTTGATATCGGCAGTTTTCTTTTGTCATAAAACAAGTCCCCGCATAGGGGCGTACGTGCTTGATAAATTTGGTTTCGATGGAAAGAAAAAAATGCTGTAATAAATTCATTCTGTGATTACCTTCAATCATCACGCGTCAATCATTACTCACTTGGGAAACATCCATTGTCGGCATGACACGCCCTCAACATGACAGGCAAGAGAGAATTCGGAGCACATTCACCACTCGACATAGTGGTGTCCTCATCCTTCAAAATAGTGCCGTGCCCAGCAGTATTGCACCGCTGGTCCCACAAAAGGATAGGCGATCCTCTGGACTATTCTTTCATCAGAATCACGGAACTTCACTTCAACACAACACTATCTGGGCAGCGTAAAAATCGTGAACTCATTGAAAGACAATTCAGCCGATGGATCGTTCTATGAAGGCCGCAGCAAACAGATTGTTTGTGGTGGCTGCGAATTACTTTGTGATGACGTAACCACTCAGAGTATTGAATCTGGTACTGGATGCGCGGTTGCCGATAATTGGTTTGCCCATAGTGAGTTACAATCAGAATCAATGATTGATGGCAGAAATGCGTCATTGACTGAGGCCATCGACATAGCTTCGCAGCGACTGCTGTCAGCACGCCGAACGCTCGTAACTGGTCTTGTTTCAACAACGCTCGACACAATTCAGATTGCCTGCGCACTAGCTGAGTGCACACACGCTTCAATTGATGCCAATGCATCTGAAAATTCCATTCTTACCGCACCAACAGCAATCCGGGTTGGTGGCGTGACCGCAGACTTTGAAGAACTGCGTGACCGTGCCGACTTGGCTGTCTTTTGGGGCTGTGATCCAAGAGCCGATTTCCCTCGTTTTATTGAGCGATTCATCCAACCTGTGCCACACGATGCCAGTCGGCGCACCATCAGCATAGGGCCGACACCAGTACTTCTGCCATCTTCACATAATCTTCATTTTTCGGTCCCTGAAGATCAGCTGGTCAGCCTGGCTCGTCTCGTGCATGCTCAAGTCAAAAAAAAACCAACGGGCAAATCATTCAGCAATCTTGAGAACATTGCCGTTCAACTCACGAAATCAATAGACGCTGCTCGTTGCATAGGCATTATTTCTACAAAGACAGTCGAACAGACAGGTCTTGTTGGCTGGAGCCTCACACACCTCATACGATCACTTGCCCACCGGAAACCTTCTTTTGGAATTCGACTAAACGCGGAGGCAGATGCAGGAGGTGGTAACTGTGCCGGAGCTTCTACTGTTTGTACCTGGCGGTTTGGTTCACCCGGTGCAATTCCAGTCGCATCCAGCGCTGGAAGCGAGTTTTTGCCCGCAGAGGCTGACGCTCAAAGGCTCATTGAACGAGATGAAGTTGATTGCATTCTCATTATCGGTCGCTTACCCTCCCGAATCGAAGACTTGCTGACTATATCCCCAAAACCAAAAACAGTCATTCATATCTCTGATACATCTTCTCTACCAAAATATGAAAATAGCATTTGTCTTGGTTGTGCTAGCCTCAGCCGCTCAACCGAGGGTGACATGCTGAGATCCGACGGCAGATTAATCACCTTACAACCGTTCGCCAAGTCGCAGAAACCTTCCATTCAAAAGGTTTTGAATGACTTACTGAATAAATTAGCCGTTGAGACACAGCGTAGGAGTACACCATGACTGACGTATCTCCTTCTTTTTCTCCATCAAACTTTCACGATCCATTTGTTCTCGTTGGTGGAAATGTCCATGATCCCAAGAATGGCCACGACGGCGCCGTTACCGACATTTGGGTTGAATCCGGACGAATAGTCTGTCCTCCAGGTGATACGAAACGGTTTCGTCAAATTGACGCAACGGGTCTAATCGTCATGCCTGGTGGTATTGATCTACATAGCCATGTTGCGGGACCAAAAGTAAACACTGGTCGTTGTATGTCACCGCAGTTGGGCACCCATCGTCGGAGACAGAACCAGCCCAGTGCTATTCCGACTATTCACGCAACAGGTTCGCTCTATGCATCACTTGGCTACACCACGGTTTTTGATGCAGCGATTGCGACGGGCGCAGCTTCGCTTGCTGCAATGGAGTTGAATGATCTACCTATCCTCGATAAAGGATTTTACCTGCTTGCGGCTGATAATGACGAGCTCCTGAACGCTCTTGAAGACGGACAGCCTGACGTCATTCAGCGCTGCGTATCTTCTATTGTTCGTGCAGGCAGTGGGTGGGGCGTGAAGGTCGCAAATCCTGGTGGTGCTGCGTTTTGGAAAGACAGTCGTGGAGACCATCACGATCTCGACACGCCCCTCCCGGGAAGAACCCTAACAAGTCGAAAACTTCTTGAACGACTAGCCGTAGGAGTCCAAGCTGCTGCACTCCCTCACTCACTCCATATCCACACTTCTCACCTCGGTCTTCCCGGAAATTGGCGGACACTTTTTGAAACCATGCAGACCCTCGATGGCATACCTGCTCATCTCGCTCATGTACAATTCCATAGCTATACGGGTGGTGATCTCGATCCAGACAGCTTTGGTTCTGGAGTTTCAAAGCTTCTCGATTGTTTTCACGAGAATAAAAATCTCACCCTCGACGTGGGGCAGATACTTTTTGGTGAAACCGTGGCTATGACTGGCGATCCAGAGGCGGCCGAGCACCTTGCTCACACAACCGGCGTTCCCTGGAGTTCCCATGATCTCTGGCTCGAGGGTGGTTGCGGTGTTTTGCCAATTGAATACAAAGAAAAAAATCTTATTCATTCATGGCAATGGGCCATTGGCCTTGAATGGTTTCTATCAGTTGATGACCCATGGCGAGTTGTACTCTCTACCGATCACCCAAACGGCGCTCACTTCACGGCTTACCCTATCCTTATGCAACTCCTTGGTGACGAAGGCTTTCGACGAGAAGCGTTTCGTCGTATTCATCCAGCCGTTCAAAAACATTCACCACTTGCGTCTCTTTCTCGGGAATATTCGATCCAAGAGTTATGCATTATTACCAGAGCAGCGCCAGCAAAAATTGCAGGCCTACCCCAGAAAGGACATCTCGGTGCCGGTGCAGACGCAGACATCACTTTGTATCGACCAAATCGTCAACTAGCCGAAATGTTTGCGATGCCCGCTGCTGTTTATAAGTCTGGGAGACTTGTAAATGAAAACGGACACTGCCGATTCCTGTCTTCTGGACAACATTTAAAAGCATCCATGCTCGATGACTGAAAAATTTTTATGAATCCAATACTGCAAGCAACTTGCCCAAAGATGTCTCCTTGTTAAACATCTCTTCTGCCCGTCGCTGGGCTGCTGAGGCACAGCGTGTTCGTAATTTTTCATTTTCAAGTAACTCGGTTGCCCGACGGGCGAACTCACTACCAGGGTCCGTAGGCACCAGGATCCCTGCATTGCTATCACCGAGCACGTCTCGACTCGTTGGCGTATCAATCACGACAGCTGGGATACCGTGCGATAGCCCTTCAAGCAAACATCCACCGTACGCAACAGTCCCAGACTGAAGAATCAGTTGGACGTGCCGAAACAGGGATGGAAGGATAGGCAGATGATCAAACCAATGGATTGAGTCATCTACTTCCTCGATCCATGCACGTCGCTGAAGCCGTCGAAGAAGCTGACCGCTCCCTACAACAATGTGCTCTACATCATCTCGAGCAACGGCCATTTGGTCAAAACCCCAAATGAGTCTATCGATACGTGATTGTGCGATCAGTGGAGCCACACAGAGTGTCCATTTTTTACCTGGATCTAAGCCGATCTGTGAAGCCAATAGCTCTCGATCGATCATTTCATCAAAAGCAACGGCTGCGGGAGGTACAAAGTGGATGGATTGCAATAGCTCCATTCTTTCACAGGCATGCAAAACCGATTCTCCCATCACAATTATTTGATCTGCTCGAGCGACCATTGCAGCTTCCACCACAGTCAGTGATGGCTGCGATACGAGCTGAATATAACGCCACGAGTGCCCCGAAAGCCTTGCCAGAAATCGTGCACTGCCGACAATTATTGCTGTCTCAACACCCCATCCAATCACAACCTGGGGCTGCTCGTTCCGAATAATTTTGGCCACGTGGAAGGTCACCAAAACGCGTACGGCTGACCTCTCATTCACGACACACACTGTAGCTCCTACTGCTTGAAGCCGCGTCGCGAGGCCACCACATGAAGATAGAAGAACAACGCATACTCGATGACCGGCGGCTACCATTCCTGCTACAGCAAGTTCTATCTGACGGCCGTTTCCTACCGGACCATAGTCACAGGCAACCAGCATGTATGTTTTTTTCGAGTGATTCACCATTTTCAACTGGCTGCTCTGGATAGTGTTTGAAAATATATCCCAACCCCACAATGACTTATACATCAACGCATCAAAAAATCACCGGTAAATCCATCAGGCAAATCTGAGGTAAATTGCGCCACGCACCGTTATGGTCTAGACCATAACCAACTACAAACACATTCGGTATGTCGAATCCCACATAATCTGGATTCATAACCACCTCAGCTCTACTTTTTTTACGCAAGAGAACGAGTGACTTGACTGAAACTGCACCCCGAGCATAGATCGCCTCAACCAATGCAGACATTGTTCGTCCGGTATCAAAGATGTCGTCGACAAGTAAGACGTGCTTCTGAGACACATCGGGTAATAAATCGAGATGAAGATTCAGTTTTCCAGGAGTTGTTTCGACCCCCCGGTAACTACTTGCCGAGACCATCCCCACTTCTATCGAGCCATCAAGCCTTCGCAAGAGATCCGCGACGAGCATAATACTGCCAGTAAGGACGCCTACAAGAACAAGAGGCTGATCGCCTCGATCATTTTGCACAAGAGCAGCAAGCCGATCGACACCATCTGACAATTCCTCACGAGAAAGTAAAACTTCCATTATGATCTCCTTACACGACACGATCACTTAGTTTATTTTGTATTTAAGTGTCGCAACTTCTCATCAGAACGTTACCTGATCCAACAATAATTCAAAATCTCATATGCCAGCAAACGCCTCTACTGATTGGACATGTTACTCAGTTGCTGGCCACTCATGTGAACTATTTACACCACCTACTATTCTGGAACCAGGGCGTATCCTCCTCTACCTTCACGATCTTCAGGAACGATCACCAAAAGACTTTCCAGCACTTTACAAGGCACTCGAATCTACAGGACTCCCAGTCCTTGCTCCTCGCATAGGACGAACGTGGTGCCTTCAGCAACAACTGAACCGCTTTGACAACACAATGAGTGCTGAGGATTACATCTTGGGTCCTATTCTCGATGAGTGCCATCGCATCACAGGCGCAACCTCAGGAGGCGTCGGACTATTGGGCTGCGAGATGGGAGGCCAGGCGGCCCTTCGACTGGCATACCGTCATCCAGATAAATTTCCAATAGCCGCAGCAATTGCACCAGCAATCGACTTCCATCTTGGCATGCGGCATGGACACGATTGGGCTGACGGCGAATTGTTCGATACGCTCTGGGAGATTTTTGATGAGCCCGAACAGGCGAGACAAGAAACTGCTATTCTCCATGTCCATCCGCTTAACTGGCCACGCCACCAGTGGCTTGTCAGTAGTAGTAACGACGCAAGATGGCACGATGGTGCTGTCCGATTAAGCAGTAAATTAATAGCACTTGGTATTCCACACACTGCGATCCTAGACGAGAACACTCACGAAGATCTCGTGTCCGCTTTTGCTGATGACGCCATATCATTTATTATGAAATCGCTCGAGGCTGAAGCGAGACGTGTCAGTTGAATCGGACATGAAAGCTGACCAATAAAATGAGATATCTCTGATGGCGGGCACCACGCAATTGGTGAGCAGCAGCGAGCACGTATCACGATATTCGTGTAACTACATGTCTACATGTCGCACTAACGTGGTATTTGTGGCAAATTTGCCCCACCGATTTGATCTAGGTCAAGGTATCGAGCATCTTTTACTTCAACACGATTATATTTTCGCCAATAGAGAATCTTTCCGGCTGACGCACTCGATGTTGGCCCGCCCACTCGATCTTGACGAAAAAGCTGGGCATCACTCCTGCCATCACCCTCAAACACGAGAAGATCTTTCACCTCACTAAACGAAAGTCGTGCACTACGTGCCGTGAACGAATCACCCTCAACAAGCACATTCCCTCCGGCTGAAAGTTCGACTGAACGCCCTGGTACCCCCGGGACAGAAGGTGCCTGACCGATACCCAAGGTATCACTCGTCACCGCAATAGCCTTCTCAGGAAGCCCTCTGGGATCATGAAGATCAAGGCTCGCGTCCCATGTATCAACAGGTCCCCATATGGTTTCCACGCGTTGCTGAAACTCCATCTGCCGCTGATTCATATTGCCTATAAAACCTCTCTGAAAGTCAACGCCAAGAAAAGTCACACCTGAACTCTCAGATGACTTGGGAACAGCTGGTTGCTGTCGTAACTCTTGCCCCGGCAGCCCAGGTGTACCCATAGGAAGTCCACCTTCGCCTCTGCGGGTACTCGTTAATCGACCCGGCCCCGTTCCTCGAACATCTCCTGTTAACCTGTCAAAGAAGAGATTCCGTACAAATAACTTTTCAAGAGACTCCAGATTTCCATCAACCTCAGATGTGCTACTTATCTGAACGCCATCCCCACACTTAATTTGAGCGATATCAGTCTGCTGGGATGGAACTGCACTCTGCTGCCGGCTGAAGTCCACAGGATGTGTAAAGATACAATCAAGTAATCCTGCTTGCAGTGATACACCTCCACTGGCCGTTTGAACCCGGTCAACAAAGCGGGCAGTCTGTCCGTTAAAATCCATTCTGCCCTGCCAGGTAATAACTAGAGGTTGAGCAACTCCTGATTTTTCTTTCATTTGGGTTTGGGGAACGCCGGAACCTAAAAGGTCAAATGAATCCAAACCAACTCCCGCGTCAGCAACAGGAACCGTCAATTGTCCGCCGCCATCAACAGCAACTCGATTTTGACCACGATCGAACTCTATTAGTGGGCCTTCGAGATCAAACTGATCGCTCCGTACAGTAGCCGGACGCCCAGATACAACTGCTTTTGCATCAAACTGCGTGGGGCTCGTCACTTGCAACTGATCTCCACATATTTTTAGACGAGGCTCTCCTTTATTTGCACTTGAAGCCTGTTCGAGAAGCTGAACCTCGCCTTCGAGCGACATCTCCTGTAATTCATTCTGGTTCGGTGAAAGAACAACAAGCCCACGAATAAGATTTCCTGTTGCGAGCAATTTACGATCAGCTGAAACAGGTGGCCGAATTGCAGGAATTGGTTGATGGATATTCTGTCCTGCCACGCTTTGCGTTTTTCCTGCGTTGGTACGTACATCAACTTCACTGGCAACAGTTCCTTCAGGCCCCTGCCCTTGTTGCACACTACCCTGCAATTCAGACTCTCTTCGAAACCAGATTTCCATGCGATCTGTACGAGCCGCAACCTCTGGAACATCTACTTCGACAACACCACGAACGAGCATGCGTAGAGGATTTAATGAGGCCACCTTCGGCAAACTATTGGTCGTTGAGCGTACGGTTGGCTGAGTAGGAGTCTGCTCAAACCAAAAATGCATTTCTGCACCGGTGAGCTTACCCTGCAAATCAACAGACACTTCAGCTTGACCCGATATTGAAGCAACATGCCCCGTTTCATCTGGACGAATCCGCAGCCATTTTTGCCACCGAGATTCAATCGCTAGCTGTTTCTCATCCATTGCCCGAAGCCATCCAGGACCAATCGCCATTAACGAACCAATTGTATTGTCTTGACCAGGCGTGTAATCAACCGATTTCGCCTCAAGTTCAACCCCAGTCGCATGAATTGAGACCGGGTCCTCTCCATCGAGCAGAATTCTACCCGTTTGAAGTTCATACCCAAGGCGATCAGCTCGCACTTCAAGCCCTGCAGATGGACTCTGAACCCACACCGGCGAGCCACTGGCTTGAATTTCGACAACCTCCAAACCACTCGATGGATCTTCTTCCATCTGCTGTTCGGCCTCACCTAAAACAATGGCGAGCACATCACAGGAAAGATGATCTCCTCCGTGTTCTGGCGCACCCCGGCGAACGTCAACGGCGTCTTCAAGAGTGATTACATTAGCTGAAAGATTTGCGGTGAGTCCACCATCACACTTCACCAGAACGGGCTGTTCTTCTGTTTCGGATTGAGACATGAGATCACTCGATCCAGGTACTACTCCAGTTGCCAGACCTTCTAAACGCAACTCCACTTCTCGCTCAAGTCGTATCGTATCGATACCACCTATATTAGGGCCGTGGCCACCCCCTGCTTGACTTGGTAGAAGTGTCGCCACCAACCCCTGACCTTTGCCAACAGACCGCCCAAAACGAAAATCAACTTTTTCATTTGTATGAATTTCAAATTCATCGAGCTCGAGGTCACGTGTAACAAGTTCGATATCATCGTTTGCACCGACGGAACTTTGAGTCCCACGAATAGTTACTTGGCCTCGCAAACTACCTCCTACAAGACGAGCCAGTCTCCCTGCACGTAAATCAAGTGGCTCATCGAATTCAAGAACTGCGCCCTGTGGTGCGCGCAGCAAAATAGTGCGACCCTTCTCCGAATTCGCTCGTCGCTGGCCATCGGGTAGAACAATAACCGTACAGGGGACAAGATTTACACGACCGTCCGGCAGGGAGTGATACTGCTTAAATAAAAGTCGCATGCCGCGGCTTTCCATTACTATTGGTTCTTCATGCTCCCACGCACCTGGAGGAAACAGTTCTCTCACGGCCTCGAGTCTGCGGTCAGCCCGAGCACGAATAGCTGCAGCCTGCTCTGGGGTCAACTCCTCAACACGCACCGTCTCACGATAACGAGGCTCAACCCAAGGGACGACTGCTAAACGGTACAGCCCCGCCGTCGCCAAGACTACGAGAAACACTCGCACGGTACGTCCTAATCGGTGTTCCATCAAGCAATCCCATTTCCTTGATATTGCTCTATAAGATTCTTCCACCACCCGCGAGATCGCAGGAGCACCTCAACTGTTTCCCGCACAGCCCCTTTTCCTCCTGGCAACTGTGTCGTGAAATCTGATGCTTCTTGAACTTCTAGGCAAGCGTCTGCAACTGCCACACCAAAACCAACTCGACGAATGACTGGCAGGTCAGGTAGATCATCTCCAATGTAGGCAACTGATTCCCAATCCAAGTTACAGGATGTAATCAGTTCAGAGACCGCCGCGACCTTATCTCCAATACCCTGCTTGACAAAATCGATGCTCAACTCAGTTGCTCGCCATTTGACAACTTGGCTTGAGCGTCCAGTGACGATACCAACCTGAAAACCGGCTCGCTGCCACAGCTTGATTCCCAGTCCATCTCGAATATGAAACGTCTTCTGCTCAATACCATTCTCTGTCCAGGTTACCCCACCGTCTGTCAAAACACCGTCACAATCCAGAAGGAGAAGCTGAACTTTGCTTGCATTCGACAGCCCGGAATTTGAGGGTAGATCTGTTGAATGTTTTGCCATCTGTTGTCTCAAACTAACTTCTATGAAATAAACTATTTGCTATGGGACTCACATCTTTCATGCGAAAAGATGTGAGTTTCGTCAGGCGGCTGAACTATGTTTGGGCTGCTCAGTTTCTGGATTGTTCGCATCCTTTGAACTTGCTGAAAGATCCGCGCCTACCAAATCAACAACATCAATAAGGCCAGAAGGGCATCCGCTTGCATCAACAACTGGCAGTTCACTAAGGCGGCGTCTGTCGAGCAAAGAAACAGCGTCTTCCAACCGAGTTCCTTCCGGAACCGAAATCGGCTCACTGGTCATGACTTCTCTAATTGGGCGGTCGAGGGCATCGTCTTGACGATTCTCAAAGAGTCTGGCGAGATCACTGTCTGTAAAAATCCCAACCAAATGATCCTCAGCACTGACAATCATGACAGCGCCCGTCCGACGCGACGGGAGAGGACGGGCAAAAACCTGACGAACAGTATCTTCGGGCCTCGCTAACCGGCAACATTCAACTGGGCGCATTTTCTCTTCAACCTTTAGAAGCCGCATGCCAAGGCTTCCTCCTGGATGTCGGGCAGCAAAATCATCGTGACTGAAACCACGATTCCTGCTGAGCACGAGCGACATACTGTCACCAATCGCAAGCATGACGGTAGTGCTTGTGCTTGGAGCCACACCTAATGAGTCCGCCTCCACAGGACGGCCTGTTTCGACAACAACACTCGCGAATTGTCCAAGCGTGCTATTGGCTTGGCCTGTAATCGCTATGAGAGGTATTTTCCTCGATTTGATATGAGGAAGGATCTGTGTCACTTCAGTCGTCTCTCCCGACTGTGAGATAGCAAGCATCAGATCGTCATTCCGTAGAACACCAAGATCTCCGTGCATTGCTTCCGCTGGATGAAGAAAGTGGCTTGGAGTTCCAGTAGATGCGAGTGTTGCTGATATTTTTCGGCCAATGAGACCAGCTTTGCCCATCCCTGTTACGACAACACTCCCCGTGCAGTTTTGAAGAAGTTCTATCGCCTTACAGAACGACTCATCGAGCATGTCTGCTGCATCAAGAATCGCTGTGGCCTCTGAGCGCAGCACTGCAGTGGCTAGCTCAAGCAATGCTTGATTCTTCGATTCAACCACAGTCGTCCTCCAGTCCTGATTTCGTTCACCAGCTAGTCGGTAAACAGGATGGGACTATACGACGACCACAGGCGTCACCACAACGCGCATTTCACGGAAAATAGGCTATTTTGAGGCACCGATGCAGGAAAAGAACAACTCTTAACCGTACCGTTTGGCCATTTCATCGAGGGTTATCACAGGCACTTTTCCAGCATTACCAGCCTGACCGAACTGTACCATTCGCTCAGCGCACACCTTCTGCATAGCCGCCCTTGCTGGTTTCAGATAATCCCGTGGGTCGAACTTCGCTGGTGATTCAGCAAGAACCTTACGAATTGCACCCGTAATTGCCATTCGGCAATCCGTATCAACATTAATTTTACGCACACCGTGCTTAATGCCTCGCTGAATTTCCTCAACTGGTACACCGTAGGTTTGAGGCATTTCCCCGCCATATTTATTGATGATATCTTGCAACTCCTGAGGCACACTCGATGAACCGTGCATGACTAGATGGCAGTTTGGCAGTTTGGCATGAATTTCCTCGATCCGCTTCATTGCAAGAACATCACCATCAGGCTTGCGACTGAATTTGTATGCTCCGTGGCTTGTACCTATTGCGACTGCAAGCGCATCCACGCCCGTTGCTTCAACAAACCGAGCAGCCTCATCAGGATCTGTGAGTAATTGATCTTGGGAAAGCACACCCTCTGCTCCGTGCCCGTCCTCAGCCTCACCCTGCCCACTTTCGAGTGAACCGAGACAACCGAGTTCTCCCTCGACCGAAACGCCTCGCGAATGAGCCTGCTTTACAACTTCAGTGGTTACCTGGACGTTATAATCAAAGTCAGCAGGAGTCTTTCCATCTTCTTTGAGTGAGCCGTCCATCATCACACTGGTGAAGCCGTTATCGATCGCGCTCTCACACGTTGCCGGTGAATTGCCGTGATCTTGATGCATTGCGATTGGTATCCCAGGATAAAGCTCTGCTGCTGCAAGCATCAGATGCCGCAAATAATTATCCTGGCTGTACGCCCGCGCACCCCGTGAGGCCTGTACAATAACTGGAGAATCTGTCTCTTTTGCCGCCTCCATGATAGCTTGGATCTGCTCCATGTTATTGACGTTAAAAGCAGCCAAACCGTAATCATTTTCAGCAGCATGATCGAGCAAAATACGCAAAGGAACCAGAGGCATAAGAGGACTCTCCGTCAGGATGGTGAAAGCGAACAATCAATGTCCTATGATCATACGGAATCTTTCGACATGCTAAAATCCCCCCACCAGATATGCCCGAAGGCTAATTAAGAGAAATAGGCATGGACTTACAGCCAACGACTGATCCACTGAGCAGCTTTTTGTACGTAGTTGGAGGGTGGATTTGTGTCGGCTTTGCCGTTCTTGGTGCTATTCTTCCCCTCCTTCCAACAACTCCATTTCTTTTGCTGGCCAGTTGGTGCTTTTACCGGGGATCGCCCAGAATTCACGCTTGGTTGCATCGTTCACGGTGGTTTGGGCCGACGCTTGATGACTGGCAAGAGTATCGAGGCATTCGAAAAACTGCAAAATATCGGACAATAGCTCTGGTTGTGACAGTCGTCATTTGCAGCCTTTTACTCAACAGTCTCCCGTGGTGGCTGAAATACGTGGCTCTCGGCGCTGTCGGCATCGGGCTGTACGTCATTGCTACAGTACCCACCCTTCCTGACGACACGCCTCGGCCTCCGAGAACAATTCTCACAGAGTAATCAAACCTGAAACAGAACATTTGTTGTCCAGAGTCACCCAAACGGTATACAACAGGTGTCCTTGGGTGGGTAATTGTATCTCTGGTTTACCTCTGGAAAGTACTCATGAAACCGGCACACGGCGTTTGGGCATTCATTCTTTTTTTGATGATTGCGCACCAAGATATTTGGTTTTGGGACGACACCACGCTGGTCTTTGGGTTTCTTCCAGTCGCTCTCGCATACCACGCCTGCATATCTCTTGCAGCCGGATTTGCCTGGTATCTCGCAACTCGCTTCTGCTGGCCAACTGACCCGGCACCTTCAGCCCAAAGAAGGGAAAATGCATAGTGCCACAACTTCTCATTATCTGCGGATATCTTTTCCTTCTCCTCCTTCTCGGCGTTGGAGCAAGCCGTCTCTTTCGTGGCACAAGCCAAGACTACATGCTGGCGAGCCATTCTATTGGCCCATTTCTTCTCTTGATGTCCATTTTCGGGACAACAATGACTGCCTTTGCCTTGGTTGGCTCAACTGGTGAATCTTTTAAGGAAGGTGTTGGTGTCTACGGAATGCTTGCCAGCTCAAGCGGCATCATTCACTCTCTTTGTTTTCTCCTTCTCGGTGTAAAAGTTTGGGAACTGGGGAAGAAGTATGAATACCGCACTCAAGTGCAATTTTTTCGTGATCGACTCGAGAGCCGTTGGATTGGTGCCATCTTGTTTCCTGTGCTTGTCGGACTGGTGATTCCTTACCTTCTCATTGGTGTCATGGCATCTGGCACTGTCATTAACAAGGTGACTGCAGGATCGATACGAGATGGCCGAGTTGTTGGCGGCACGTTCGAGGAGGGGACGTTCCCTCACTTTCTTGAACAGGGAAAAAACCCGAAAAGTGAAGAACCCCCAAGCTTCACGTACGGTTCACAAGGTGGTGTCCCAAAGCCGTTAGCTTCACTTGCCATTTGCGCCATCGTTTTGATTTATGTCTTTCTTGGTGGCATGAGAGGGACCACCTGGGCCAACACGTTCCAGACGTTGGTTTTTATGGTCTTAGGTCTTGTCACGTTTGTTGTTATTGCGTGGCGGCTTGGTGGACAAGAGAGTTTCTGGGCCAGCCTACAGATGGCGAGCAGTTCCATTCCTGTTGAAAAGCTAACACGGATACATATACCACCGGAAAAATTCCTCACCTACATGTTTGTACCTCTAAGCGTTGGTATGTTTCCCCATCTTTTCCAACACTGGCTCACCGCACGCAGCGCAGAGAGTTTCAAACTACCGATTGTTGCGCACCCATTATTTATTGCGATTGTTTGGGTTCCATGCGTATTGATTGGCGCATGGGCAACAAGTGATCTTATAACGATACCTCCGCCTGTTGCTGCCAACCCAAATGCTGTCCTGCCTTTTCTTGTGAAACAGCTAGCCGGTCCCGTACTTGGCGGCTTACTGACAGCAGGCATTCTGGCCGCGATTATGTCTTCCCTCGACAGTCAGTTTCTCTGCCTCGGAACAATGTTTACTGAGGATGTTGTCCGTCCACTTTGTGGCCGAAGAAGTCTTTCTGACCGTCAACAACTTCTTGTTGCTCGGCTTTTTATTATTGGCATCGTTGCACTGACATATGGCCTAAGCCTCTTTGAACCACGGCGTGTATTCACACTCGGCGTCTGGTGCTTCAGTGGATTCTCAAGCCTTTTCCCTCTGATATTTGCAGCACTCTACTGGCCTCGTCTGACAAAACCGGGGGCCTATGCATGTATTTTGGCCGCTGCAGGGAGTTGGCTGTGGCTGTTTCGTGCGTCAGAATTTGCAGCTCAGCCAAACTTCACGGTGAACGTTCCTGTGCCAACCACACTTGACGGAGATGGCTATTGGCAACTCATGCCTGTTGCCGCAATGATAGTCTGTTCGACTGTCGCAATGGTATGTGTCTCAATGGTCACAAAGCCACCGAGCAAAGCCACCGTTGAAAAATTTTTCCCGAAGAGTAGCCCGTAAATCAGAACTGCTCATCTTGTCCTATGGTCCGATAGATGGCGGGCACTTGGCGAGGAAGTCACGAGGACCACGAGTTGTGTAGTACGGATAGGCCACTGCACCGCTTGGAGGACCAGGTGGGCACGTTGCTCCGTAGTCTGAGCTATCCAATGCACATTCTTCTTCTGGGGTCAGACGGTGTTTGGCAAGTCCGCCATATCTTCCAACGTGCCTTTCTTGACAACGGCCATCGGCGCACGCATTACAGTTTTTCCCAATGCGACAAAGACCGTCTTTACAGCCACCTGCAGGACAGATACCACTCTGGCAATCTGCGCATGGTGCTTCATTACATTGCTCACAACCATCTTCACAACCGGCGGGGCAGCTACCGTAATGATTCGAATACGGACCGTCGGCATTAATCAGGAATAGCCGGTCAATCAGTGAACAGCCGCTGGACGCGCCCAGAACGACGACAACAAGCAGACAGGCAGAAAGATGTCTCATAGCTTCAATATTCCAAGCGTTTTCCACAATCTGGCTCTATACGAGGCAACACACCACGTACCGCACCAAATAGCCAAAACCATTCGATGTATTTAGGTATCGGTCGAAACGGTTCAACCGGTTAAGAAAACCCTGCGGCCTTTACCACTTTTGGCCAAAACCTTGTTTTTGGGCGAATTTTGAGCATCAAAACTCTCACGCACCTGCTCTCTCATGCTGCCACCATTAGCCCCACTGCAGGCTCTTAGGCATCAGCAAAGCTGCTCAATATCAAGGAAATATTTTGGCCGCCAAATCCAAAACTGTTTGAAAGCACTCGTCTGCAGGGCGACTCACGGGCAACATTTGGCACATAGTCTAGATCACAATCTGGATCAGGACTGTCATAATTTGTAGTTGGCGGAAGAACACCGTCTCGAATGGCTAGAAGTGAAACAATGGCCTCTGTTGCTCCGGCAGCAGCAATCAGGTGGCCCATCATACTTTTTGTACTCGACACAGGAATTTTATACGCCCGCTCTCCAAATACATTTTTAATTGCTAATGACTCAACCCGATCGTTCACGCTGGTACTCGTACCATGGGCATTGACGTAGTCAATGTCACCCAAGCCCAGCCCTGCATCTTTTAAGGCCATTCGAATACAACTCGATGCACCCCGTCCTTCGGGGTGCGTGTCAGTGATCCGATAGGCATCTGCCGTTGAGCCATAGCCAACGACCTCACCATAGATCTCTGCACCGCGTGCTCGCGCGTGCTCAAGTTCTTCCAGTACAACCATTGCCGCACCTTCTCCAAGAACAAACCCGTCACGTTCATTGTCAAATGGTCGTGATGCCTTCGTTGGTTCATCATTACGAGTCGACAATGCTGTCAAAAGATTAAAGCCAGTGACACCAAACGGGTGGATCATACTGTGCGTTCCGCCCGAGAGCATCACATCAGCATCCCCGCGACGGACAAGTTCGGTTGCTTCACCAATTGCCTGACTTGAAGCAGCACATGCAGTAAGGCAATTCAAATTCGGGCCCTGGGCATCAAATAAAGCAGCTAAATGTCCTGCTGGCATATTCGGCTCTTGCTCTACTTCTGTTCGTGGATGAAGAGTCTCGAGCCCAAGTTTTGTGAATTTGGCGACGTCAAGGGCGTCACCCTCAATAGAAACCATCATCATCTTTGTAAAGGAATCGAAATCTTGCTGACCTTCTCCACTGCCAAGATAGATGCCTAGTCGCTCCGGTGCTGATGAGAGCCCCTGAGGGAACCCTGCGTGCTTCATTGCTTGTGAGGCTGCACCAACAGCGAATTTCGTATGCCGACCACAGTGACGCCACCGGTCCTCAGTCTGACCTTCATCACATACAGACCAGTTCTTTACCTCAGCTGCGATTTTGGTCGGAAACCGTGTTGCATCAAAAACCGTGGTAGCAGCAACACCAGAACGACCCTCCTTCAGGTTTCCCCAAAGTTCTTCGACTGTCACGCCCAGAGGCGTAACGCATCCCATTCCAGTGATTACAACTCGTCGTCGACCAGCCACCATTGCAGCTCCTCCATGCTTTCAGAGTCCGGAAAGACGTTCCGACCTAACGCCAGAACATCTTGTCTAATACGATAACGTCATCCGGCCCAAAGGCCTACCAGTCTGGCCTTGATAGTGGATTTCCGGCCTCATCTTGGCCAATATCATAGATGTGCATGTGATCAAGCCATTTCAGCAACTCCTCTGGCTCGAACAGTTTGGGCACACCTTCACCAGGCTCAAGGTGTGCAAAAAATAATTCTGCTTTGCCCTGAGGTCGCTCCTCACCCTTCTCATCAACGATCACACTTTCGACACTAGCGAGAGAGCCTGTTGGCTTGAGTTCATCGATTACTGCACGGAAAAGAATCGAGTCGCCAGGGACGGCGTCATACTGAAACTCTGCTTTTGCAACCTTTGCAAGAACAACCCGACGGTTAAATTCCAAAGCATCTGCAATGAGCAGACCAGCAGTTTGTGCCATTCCCTCAACGACCAAAGAATTTGGCATCAGGGCAGCACCCGGAAAATGATCATGAAGATGTTCCTCTGCAAGAGAGACGTTCTTTACGGCTGTCGCCTGTTTACCACGAACAAATTCATTAAAACGATCGATCCAGAACCAACGCATGGCGCAGTTTTACTCCGTTTAGCATACAGCGAGACTCACTTCGACCCAAAACACTACAAGCATCGCATGTCGAATCAACCGCCAAGTTTACTCTGCACGTAGCGAACCATGTCCTCGACAGTGAGAATATTTGGGAAATTCTGAACACTCGGGTTCGCCTCAAACTTGGCCAGATCAACAAATGGCATTCGTTCCTTGAGCGCTGCAATGCCAGCATCATTTAACTTGCCATCAACGACAAATTCCGTGCTGGACAAAACATCTTCTGGGAACAGTTCGCTTCTCGGAATCTTGATACCGAAAGCCTTTTCTAACCGGAAGACGATATCAAGAAAATCGATTGACTCTGCGCCAAGATCACCGACCATTGTCGCTTCTGGAGTCACTTCATCATCATCTACCCCTAAAGCATCAACGAGGGCAGCCTGTACTTTTTCAAAAATTTCATCTCGAGACGGCATCGACATCACACCTTTACGTAAGATTGGAAAACTCGTTCGCCATCGTAGGTTGTAATCTCGACCATCTTAGATGGAAAGCCGAGTAATTGAATTCTTGGCTGGCAAAAGCGTCACAATCATCAGATTCAGCACTTTGAACAGGCAATCTAAGCAAAAACGAGCGATTGTAGGCTTCTCTGGATTCCCCAAAAGTCGGGCTTTTACCTCAGAGAGCGCTTGACGGAGAGGAAATTTCCGGCGAGATGCCATAGACCATCTGCCCTGCCCCGGAAGGGCCTCGTTTCCCTGGATTCAGAACCGTCCATAAACGTCGCATTTCCGACCGTACACGGACATCCATTGCATCACCATACGGACGCTTATCCGCGAGGTTGTAGCGTTCAAGCTCTAACCGAGCCGTTAAACTTGTTCGATCACCTACCATCCCGCTTGCTTTCACTTTTGTACGATGAGAATCCTGAGACAGCACCTCCGCATGGACAGTGAGTACTTTTCCAGGTTCCACAAAGTCACCGTATTTCACGTTACGGGCTGTACGCAGCACAACAATGCTGTTCGCAAAATCCTCTCCCAGACGGATCGTCCAAGCAGCTGCCTGCGTCATCGCCTCCAACATAAAAACACCGGGAAGAACAGGGAACCTTGGGAAATGGTCGGCGAGATATTCCTCCGACAACGATACCGCCTTCACTGCGGTAATACTCTTCCCTGGCTCAACCTCAACAATTCGATCAAGAAGCGTGAATCGCATAGCCCTACCATTTCTGGAAACTGATCAATGTCTCATTTGTGATCAAAAACCACATCAAATCAACGTGAAGGAGTATAAAGTTTGTTGTGAGAGAAACAACGCAGAAAGCCGACACTCGGCGTAAATCTGACCAGAATTGAACTCAGCCGGACGACAAGACTCGCGCAACCCGTAAGGTCAAGCCAAAAACTCTCGAACTGGGCTCGACGGATGTGCCTGACGAATGTCAAAAAGCCAATACTTTTCATTTTTGGGGACAGTGTACTTTTGATCCAGCTACGCGTAGCCGTGGCTACGTGACTCTGCCATATTTTGCCTTCATTGTGTTTCCATGATACTTAGTGCCATTACTATCTCGAGAACATGTTCGAGAGTATTTTTCAAACCGCTTTTCTCAATCATTTGCCATGTCTCTTCTTCTCACTATTCGAACTGACTTGTCAGATCACGAAGTGCTGTATCAATCTTTGTCTGTTCAGGGTCTCCTTCCTGAATTTGTAGCAACACAAAGTCTTGCTGACATCAAGCAACTGCCGGTCCTTTGTGACAATCGGCCAGCACGACTTTGTGACTTCTTTCACGTCGATGGAAATCCAGAAGATAAACAGATTGAATGCAGCGGTGACTTCTCACGGGTTCATTTTCTTGGGGCAGGCATGCAATCAGGAACAATTATTGTTCAGGGGAATGTCGGTCGGCATTCAGGAGAGCAGATGAGGGGAGGGAAACTTCTTATCAAAGGATCGGTAGCTGATTGGTTTGCGTGTGGAATGGAAGGAGGCGAAATTCATGTTCACGGTGATGCGGCAAACAATGCTGTTGGATCTCTTCCTGGCGATCGCCAGGGCATGACTGGCGGCCGTGTGATCATTGATGGCTCTGTGGGCGCACTGGCCGGCAGCAGGATGCGGAGAGGACTCCTCGCCATTGGAGGAAACGCAGGGGATGCAACAGGCTTTGAACTTCTGGCTGGCACGATCCTCGTTGCCGGACAGCCCGGACCTCATACGGGCCTCGGAATGCGACGAGGTTCAATTGTGCTTCTTGGCACCAAAAGTTTTTGCCATGAAGCTTCAACGTACATCCCGCCAACATTTCTTCAGGGAGGCATCTGGCGACCCACTTTCATGGCACTTTTGGGGAGGCACCTCGTGAATACTGGCTTTTCAGCGGCTCGAAAAACTGCATGGAGAGATCCTTGGCAACAGTGGCACGGAGATAGCCTGGCTGGGTGTCGTGGTGAAATCCTGACACCTGCAAATGCATGACCTGCAATGCACGGCTTCCTCAGACAGGTATTTTGCCGCCATTTTCTTGAGGCCGCTTCCTCTACGTCCTTTTTTTAGCTACCTTATTTCCTCTATGGACATGATTCTTACAGCTATAAGAATCGGACATTTCGAGTTTCTCACCTTGATGATGTCGTTGTCCACAGAAAATAAAACAAAACTCAATTTACGAAACGCTCCATGCCCACGATCAGCCAACTTGTCCGTAGCCGTCGACGACCGAAACGCCGGTTTTCGAAATCACCGGTGCTCGATAGATGCCCGCAAAAACGCGGAGTCTGCCTGCAAGTTCGAACGATGACTCCGAAGAAGCCTAATTCTGCTTTACGGAAAATTGCTCGTGTCCGTTTATCGAACCAGAAAGAAGTTACGGTCTACATCCCCGGCGAAGGGCACAACCTTCAGGAACATTCAATTGTTCTCATCCGTGGTGGTCGTGTTCGTGACCTTCCAGGCGTTCGGTACCACGTGATCCGTGGTGCACTCGATACCCTTGGCGTGCAGGGTCGCAAGCAATCTCGAAGTCTCTACGGTGCAAAACGCGACTAGATGACGTACCAATACACTTAGTTTTTATTTGAGGAAAATCAGTTCATGGGAAGTATTACTGCCAGCCGCACGCAACTCAGGCCGGATCCAAAATTCCAGTCACTACTTGCAAGTAAATTCATCAACTGCCTGATGCTTGATGGCAAGAAAAGTGTGTCGCAGCAAATCTTTTACAAGGCTATGGATGTAGTTGGTGAAAAGATCAATGATGCTGAACCAATCGAGGTCTTCACGCGTGCAGTTGAGAACGTAAAGCCTGCTGTCGAAGTGCGATCAAAACGAGTTGGTGGTGCTGCTTACCAAGTACCCATGCAGGTAAACAGAAGTCGTCAGCAGTCTTTGGCCATACGTTGGATTTTATTGGCCGTTCGCGAAAAGAAAGGTCGACCGACCTATCAGAAATTAGCGGAAGAAGTCATAGCGGCTTATAAACGCGAAGGTGCTGCGATCACTCGGCGAGAAAACGTCCACCGTATGGCAGATGCCAATAAGGCTTTTGCTCACTTTGCTTGGTAGTCTGGCTTCCAGCCGATCGCAGGAGGAGCCTGCCAAACAAAGCGCTGTCTAGCGAATCTCGACAACTGCTGGAAGCAGCATGAGCGGCTGCCCCGACGCAACCAGACTGAGCAGACGGAACTTACTGGACAGCCTGGTAACCAGTGCATCATTCACGCCGGATTGACCAAAAAGCTTAAAAATTCGAATGGCAATGGCTTCTGACGTCTGTGCTTCGTGAGGATATGGTTGATGAATTCCACTAACACCGAGGAATTCATCAAATAAACCACGTGGCTTTGGTAGCAACAGACGTTCTGCTGCCACCGGATCTGGAATCTTCGCGAGTTGCCCGGCTCTGAGAACCGCGTCTTCGAGGGTTCCAAGCATATCGACAAGTCCGGCAGCCTGAGCCATCCGACCCGTAAACACCCGCCCTTCAGCAAGCGTATCAAGATGTTCCCGATCGAGCTGTCTTCCCTGCGCTACTTTTGATGTGAAGAGGCGATATATGTCCTCCATAGTAGCTCGAAACGCGTCTTTCTCACTTGCCGTAAACGGTTGCTGAGAAGAAAGCCATCCTGCGTTACGACCACGGCTGACGACATCGGTATGAATGCCGTATCGATCAAGCGCATCGCCAATTGCAATTTTCCCACCAACAACTCCGATTGAACCTGTCAGTGTTCCTGGAGCTGCCACAATTTCATCTGCCCCTACGGCGATATAGTAACCACCACTCGCGGCGGTGTCAGAGAGGCTGGCAACGATAGGCTTATTGCAACGATCGAGTTCTCTCCAAATAAGATCACTGGCAAGGGCTGATCCACCAGGTGAGTTAATTCTCATCACAAGGGCAGCTACCGATGTATCTTCTGTTGCCTGTCGTATAGCCTTTGTAATGGTTTCAGAACCAGCGGCACTTCCACCAAACATACCAACACTCCCTCTGCCATCCACGATTTCGCCTTGAACATGAATGATGGCTATCCGTTTTGATGCTTTCTTTTGTGATTTTTTTTCAGCTCCCGAAAGAACGTCTACTAGCTTCATGAGTCCGGTAAATCCTGAAAAATCTGTATCGACGTCTCGCTTTCCATAATCACGTTTGAACTCAATTTCTGAATCAGAAGAACGACCAGAAAGACTACTTAACACTTCATCTTCATAGGCAATGCCATCTATGAGAGATGACTTCACTGCCTGGTTTGGTGTAAAAACACCAACATCAATCAATTCTCGAACTTTTTTCTTCTTAAGATCTCGATCTTCAGAGATCTGCTCCACCATCTGTTCAAAGAGATCACCAACAAACACCTCGTATTGTTTCCGCAACTGAGGACTCATTGAATCTCGAGTAAGCGGCTCACCGGCACCTTTAAATTCACCGACCTGTAAAATCTCTGCCTGAATACCAAGTCGATCAAGCAGTCCTTTGTAGAATGTCACTTCCGTTCGAACACCGGTAATTGCAAGTGTCGCGGCAGGTGGCATCACAATTCTGTCGCACGCTGCAGCAACGCTATAGTCAAGTGGCTCTCCGCTAATGAGATGTGCCACAATCGGCTTCCCTGCCGCGCGAATATGCTGAATGGAGTCTCGTAACTCCGACACTCGGGCACGGCCAAGCTGCGGAGATTGAATCGAGAGAAGTACTCCACGTACGCTTTCATCTTTCGCTGCCTTTTCCAGTCGCTGCAAGAAGCGACTCAATTGCGGGGACACATCGCCGAGTAGTCCTTCTTGGCCAACACCATCTGGTAGGGACCCGGAGAGCCTAATTCCGGCAATGATTCCGTTTTCCGCAGCAAATATATTTCTCCCGCCCATTTCAGCCAGTTGAGAAATAAAACAGAAAGTCATTACGGAAATACAAAGCTTTGATTGCCAGCAGCGAAAAGGCCCGAGTTTCTGAACCACGTAAAGAGTGTTCATCGTCTCTCCTGAATGTTGGAAAAAGCAGGTCGCTGTACCTCACTCACGACGTACACCGCCTTCAATGAATAGTGTAGTGACTCTCTCGGCAATGAGGTGATTGAAGAGATTAGGCAAACACGCAAAACGACCTTGACAATGTACTTCCGTATAGTAGGATATATATGTTTAGGTAGTTTGTTTGCTGTGTACTGAAAGAGCGCAGGTCATGTCACGATCTACAAAAGAATCGCCTCAAAATAAAAGATCAGGGAAGTCTCCCCGGACACCCGGAAAAGCATCCGGATCAACTCGCGCACGTGCACATACTACAGCGAAACGTCCAGCCTCAGAACTCTCCCAATTACTTCAGCCTGGAGAAGAAAGTCAGGATTCCGCAGACATGCCAACTGCACGGCAGATGGAAATCTATGAGTTTATTCGTGACAAGATTTACTCCCGAGGTTTTGGTCCAACGGTACGTGAAATCGGAGAGGCATTTTCTATACGCTCACCAAATGGTGTTGTCTGTCACCTCAAGGCACTAGAGAAAAAAAGGCTTATAACGAGAGGCCGCAACATGTCTCGGGCAATCGAACTAGTCACTGAATCGCCTCATAGTCGAGGCATGCCAATGGCTGGATGGGTTGCTGCTGGCACTCTCAGAACTGCTGAAGAACAAAAAGAACGATTTGATTTTGCTGAACTTTTTGACCGAGAAGATCACTTTGTACTCAAGGTCATGGGAGACTCAATGATTGACGCTCAGATTGCTGATGGCGACTGGGTGATTATTGAAAGGCGTCAAACAGCACGACATGGAGATATTGTTGTTGCCCAGACAGAAGACGGTGAGGCTACTCTCAAACAATGGTATCCCGAACGTAACCGAATTCGCCTACAACCGGCAAATGACTCTATGAAACCAATTTATGTAGATTCAGCCAAGGTTCTTGGAGTACTTGCCGGAGTCGTCAGGAAAACATGAGTCTCACCGCTGGGCACTCATATCTTGCAGTTACGCTGCCTCAGGATTTGTTTCGGTACTCTCAATTTGGTTCAGTTTGTTGTAAAGAGTTTTTAAACTGATACCAAGTTGCTCGGCAGTTCTTGACTTGTTCCCATTGTTTCTACCAAGCCCATCAAGAATCGCCTGCATTTCCATCTGCTTGAGGCTCCGAGGCATTTTCGAAGCTTCGCTCTTTTCATGAGCGACTGACTCCGAACTATTCGTTCCGCTAGGACTACTCCCTGGGCTGGCATAAGCTGCTTTCCTCTCGGCACCCTGTATCCTGAGCGGGAGGTGTTCTAGATGAATTGGTAACTCGTCACAAAGAACCAGTGCATGCTCAATACAGTTGGCAAGCTCTCGAACATTTCCAGGCCAATCATATGTCTGCATAATCTCGACGGCCTCATCTGTTATCAGTTGGATTCCTTCTGGCACGCTTTGTTGTTTTTGTTCTATGAAATGTTTGATCAACAACAGCAAGTCACTCATGTGTTCCCGAAGTGCTGGGACTCTAATTTCAAATGTGTTGAGCCGGAACAAGAGATCTTCTCGGAAGCTACCTGCGAACACCATTTCCTCAAGAGAGCGATGTGTCGCACAGACTACTCGGACATCGACAGTAATTGGATGATTGTCCCCTACCCGACGAATTTCCCCTGACTCAAGCACTCTAAGCAGTCGTGATTGTAGCGCTGGAGGTAATTCTCCGACCTCATCTAAAAACAAAGTGCCGCCGTTGGCTACTTCAAAAAGGCCTGCTCGATGTTCACTCGCTCCGGTAAAAGCTCCTCGACGATGCCCAAATAATTCACTTTCAACAAGTTGTTCAGGGAGACCACCGCAATTCACTGTTACAAGTGGTCCATCAACCCGATGACTTAATTCGTGAATAGATCGGGCAACAAGCTCTTTACCGGTACCCGTTTCACCTCGAACCAACACGGTCGCCTCGCTGGCAGCTACTTTTGCCACAAGCGATTGCATCTGATCAATGACTGACGACTTACCAACAAGTTGCATGCGACCTTCGGCCTGCCTGACGCGTCGCTCAAGTGAACGCATTCGAAGGGTCATTGCTCGCTTCGTTCGAACTCGCTGAAGTACCGCCTCGATTTCTACCAATTTGCAAGGCTTCGTAAGATAGTCAAAGACTCCTTGCCGCAAACCAGCTACAGCCGTCTCAAGAGAAGACTTTCCGGTTATGATCACACTTTCGGTGTCTGGAGCAATTTCACGAACTCGCCGAATAACATCAAGACCACCTGCTCCAGGCATATCGAGATCAACAATAACACAATCGAATTCACTTTGATCAAGAACTGTCAGTGCGGTCACCCCATCTGGACAAATGGTTACCTCATGCCCAAAACGTGGCAATTCCAATCTCATGAGTTCCTGAATAGATGGCTCGTCATCAGCAAACAACACGCGTAGCGATCGACCTGACGACAAATCATTTGATTCTTTGTCATGCTGCATGATGGGCACGTTTTTTCTCCCTGCTAGATACCTTATTTTGTTCTGCCACGACTTGCTCTTCTCTTTTTTCCAGACTCTGACTTGTGATACTCGCGACCGGAAGAATGACCGAAAACATTGCACCACACCCAGGCCCATTACTCTTTACTTCAATCCGGCCATCATGGTCGGTGATAATTCGGTGGGCGATCGAGAGACCAAGCCCAGTTCCTTTTTTTGACGCACGGCTCGTAAAGAATGGCTCGAAAAGGTTCTGAAGCACCTCCTCAGTCATGCCACATCCGTTATCAGTAAGGACCAGCCTGGCTTCGTCCCCATCACGCTTGACTGTTAGCTCGACTTCACCAGCTTCATCGATTGAATCAAGTGCATTAACGAGCAAATTCAGGATTACTTGCTTCATTTCTTGTGGATTGGCCATGACGAGGACATCCGGTCCATCAAAAATCGTTACAGTTTTCTGAGCAAACCTTCCTACATGCTGAAGCATATCAACAACGTCATGCGTCAGTGCACCAAGGGCAGTCACCTGCCTTCGAACTTCTCCCACACGAGAGAAATCGAGTAGTTTTTCCGTGATTCCTTTACACCGAAATGCTTCACTCTGAATGAGCTGAATATACCGCGAAGCTACTGCATCAACGTCGTTACCAATCCGAGATTCAAGTGACTCCGCACACATTGCAATAGAAGCGAGTGGGTTGTTAATTTCGTGGGCGACTCCAGCTGCCAAAAACCCGACACTCGCCAACTGTTCGCTTCGAATCACTTCCTTCGTTCTTAGTTGAACCTGATGATCAAGGTCGTCTCTAATTTCCTGAAAACGAGTTGTCATGTCATTGAGTGCCTGCCCTAACTCGGCCATTTCGTCGCACGTATCGAGATGGATACGGTAGCCAAAATCTCCACCTGCAATCCTTCGTGATCCGTGCCCAAGATGCCGTAATGGACGAAATACCCATGAGTATGTAAGAACTCCTAACCCAGCGAGCAAGAGTACGGCAGCAATCGCAGCTGCCCACGTCGTAATAATCAACGTGCGGTATCGACCACGTACCTCGTGTGCTAAATCATGCATACGGGATTGCAAAAAAGTTGGCAGCTTTGCTGATAAAACTGCGAGTGTATCCAGGTGAGATCCAATAGAGGTTAGTTTTACCAACTGTTCATCGACGAGGTCTGATGACGTTTGCTTGGATACCCGCTGTTTTGATGTGACTGCTTCCTGGGCTAGCTGCCATATAGCTTTAAGCTCAGAAGCTATCCTGCGTGCTATATCTCTCTCATGGCTGCGATCTCCAAAGGGCTGCTCATCCAACTCTCCTGCCGTAAGCTCTTGGCAATAATCTTGCAACGCAGCGCCTGTCTCAGAAATTTGTTGAAGAAACGAACTGTCTGATGTCGCTGGAGGCTGCATCTCATCGTTGATGAGGCTTGATTCGGTAGCCGTCCTATTTTCCTGCCCTTGGAAAGTTGGTTCTCCAGATTGAAGCAAATCGATCCGTGGTTCATTTTCTTTTGATGTCTCAGTCCAAAGGCCGAGATCGACGGCCGCCATTGCACGTGAATGTGATAGTCGCAATTGCCCAACTCGTGATGCCAAGCGGCTTGCTTGAGGCAATTCACTCGCCCGACTACTGAGTGCCTTCACTAACCTTCTATATGAATACACACCAAGAAAACTACTGGCTGATAGGAGTGTTACTGTAAAGCCAACAAGGAGCCCGACCACAAGTAGCTTATTACGAATCGGTCGTCGCTTTTGCAAAGCCGACCTCCTAGCTTGAAAGCTTGTATATTCCCACGACAAAAGTGGTTTAGCCCAGACCGTAGCAAGACTGACGTGGAAACCAAATATGAAAAGCACGCGTGCCAAAGCATTGTCTGAAGAAACAAGGCCTAATTACATGGGAATTTTGAACGCAACCCGGCAAGTCCGTATCAAACGAGCCCCCAGCGCTTTCGAAAAAACCATTCGGTGCAGAGACACCCTGCGAACATCAAGATTATGATCCAATTATCCCAGAGTGATGCCGACCACTCTTCACTCGTTGTAAAGACTGGTGGAGCTTGACCAATTTCTTTGAAGATACTGGGGAGATCTTCTGGAAGCCTGACTCCTCCATCAGTCGCACTCGCAATCTGCTGCATGAGTAATGTATTGGCACGTGGATTTGCGAGTTCCAAATCTTGTCTGTACACAACAAATCTCGCAGCAGCCTCTCCTCCCTGGCGATCTGCTTTTACGACCACTCGCCAGTCTCCTGGTTCAGTGCATCCCGCTATTGTCCCTGAAAAAGATTCACTATTTTTTGAAAGGCGGACATATCGTGAATTTCCTGCTGGATCAATGACAGTAGCAGATAGAGAACTACCTTGAACAAGCGTTCCATCAGGAAGTGTTAGGCCCGCATCGAAAACTAATGGACTTCCTACGGAAATTCGACGGCGCGCAAGTTTCAACCAGAGCCTTTCCCCGTCAAAGTCATCTCGGCGCGCTAACCACAGCACAAATTGTCGCCAAAATCGTTTATATGATCCTGCGGAGCCCTCCATCGCCCATCTCCATGTAGAGTCCACTGCAAAGACAAGCACCCGACCCAATCCATATTCGCGAGCAACTAAAAGCGGAAGCCCTGTCTCGGTAGCAGCTAATGTTTTCGCTACCGGCAAAAGTCGAGGCAAGCGATTTGCTCCATCCAGCGTTGGCAAACCTTTCCAGGCTTCATCTGATTCTTCTCTGGTTTGACCCAGGCGTAGAATAGAAACACCTCCAAATTGTTCATCAGGAACAATCCTGATGGGTCCCTTTGCATGGAGATCTTTTCGAATGGGCTCATCAAAGCGTTGACGAGAAAGGGGATCCCGAGCATAAGGCAACAATCTTCCCAGTGATGAACTTCCCCAACCACCAGCTTCGAACGAATGAAAGCCACCCAGAAATCCAATGCTGGCTCCATTCTCTACCAGAACACGAATCTTCTCGAGATCTTTTGGGCTTATGGCATCAACATCGAGATCTCCTATGAGAAAAACCTTGTAATCACGTGACAGTTCTTGCTTGAGACTGATCGGCCAGCGACTTCTATTAACGGAATCGATCCACTGGAAATCTATCTGTATGTCTGGACTGCTAGATAGTGCTCGACGTAGAAATCTTTGCTCCACACGTGGACTTCCCTCGAGATAAAGGACTCGCAAACCTCCGTCAATCACTTCAACAAAGGTTGAGACAATATTATTTGTGAGAACAATTTCACCTGCTACCGAGTCGATCGCTAGAACGAGTTTTCGTTCACCTAATGAATCGGCCGTCCAGTCAAAACGAACTGATTCTTCTGTGGTGCTTTCGGCGGGCTTAACTGTACGTCTCGCAACCTCAGCCAACTCACCATCTGCCTGCTCAACCAACAATCGCACCGTTGTTTCACGGTCGGCAAGGCCTTCTAGCCGAACTCGACCAATAACCTCAACTGTATTTCCAAGAAAGACTTTATCGGGAGCTGTTAACCCGATTACTGATGCATCTCGTGCCTGCGCTGCACCTCGGGACTGACCGTATGTAATCGCCCAAAGCGGAACACCGCGTTCCCCCAAACGACGTGACTCGGACTGAGGTGGTAAATCATTCGGCGGATAGGCGTGCTGACCTCCATCGCTAAGCAAAACAACCGCGCTCAGCGGTTGTTCACCTACTGCACGTATAGCCGATTCCATTGCCGAACCAATTGCTGTTTCGTCAGAAGACGGATGTCGTTTCCATTCACCAATGTCAAGTGTATCGGTATCTAAAGAAGCTTCTCTTGCTTCACGATCAAAAACCCATGCCCGGACGAGCATGCTTTCGTTCTTAATTTCTTCTTCTGTGGACTCCATCGCGGACCGCAGCGTCTCTCTAAGATACTCCCACCGCGTCTTTCCATTGAGACCATCCGCCACATTCATGCTCTCGGATGAATCTGCTAACACGAGCACAGTAGCAGGCTGCTGAAGCCGTCTTATCGCAACAATACTTGGCTTCATCATGCAGAACAAAAGCACTAGAAATGCAGCTGTTCGTAATGAAACCAGGGCCAGCCGTCGGCCTGATGACAAACGGCTCTTATCAGGAGCCAAGAAAAACAAGAGGCCGGCAAAGGCACCAGTCAATAATGTAATACCCAACCATGTACCTGTTGGATCAAAATGAATTGATGTTGTAGTAAGTAGACCATTCAGGGTCATGATGAATGCTCCGTCTCAGTACCAATCCCTGTAGGTAGGGGAGGAGGCATGCTTTCTTCATTCGATTTCGATAATGGAACTGGTGGAGGAGGTATGTCCCCAGCGTCTCCATCCGCCTGAATACTCTCTGCAAATATCTCTGCCGCACCTGCTTCAGGTTCTGCCCCTTCACGAGGCGCATAAAACCTATTCGACATCCACCAATCCAAGGCAAGCAAGCCTGCGGCTAATAGAAAAAACCAACCGGACAACTCTGCCCCGACCCTGTAATTCATGACATCACGATCGAGGCTCTCAGTGTCGAGCACAATACGGCGATCAACACCAAGCATGAGCGGCAGTTCATCATCTTTGAGCCGTGAAAAATCAGTCGATGATTTAGGTAACCGTGCACTGAATCCTTTTACGAATCCGCCTGTTTTTCCGCCGGAGCGAATTCGGTAATTACCGGGCTGCCGAGTCGCAGACACAGCAATAGCTCCTTGCTGCTGATCAATGGCTACTGGAAACGTGTCTCCAAGTGGTGTTCGAACTGTAGCCGTTGGCAAGTCATGGCGTTGAAGGCGGAGCCTAGCAACTTCACCTGACTTGATATTCAGAGAATCTGGAGTTTCCACAACGTATTCCAAAATCTCATTCGCGAGCATTACAAATGGCCACGGTTCAAACCCCGTGGCAAGTTGATTCCAGGCCTGCGGATCATCTGCTGACTGAGATACTGGGGTCGTGACAATCACAACTCTCCCCTTGCCCAAAATCCGTTCAAAAAGTGCAGGTAAGCCGTTCCGGTAACTTGCGAGAGCTATCGCAGCTGACGACTCTACATCATCATTTTCTGAAGTCGGCTGAAACTCCCAGTGACGAAACACAGGAAAATCCTGCCATGGCACCGAATCTCCGACGCGACGAAAAGCTGCCAGAACAGGATGATCCAGCGAGGAAGGGGCAAAATAATTTGAACGGTCTGGGGACCTCCATACGCGTTTGATTTGACCGCCGAGGACAGACTCACTTTCAGTTGAACTAAAATCGACCGGTTTGCCAGCTGAAGGCCCCAGCCAAACAACAAGCCCGCCTCCCTTACTAATCCACTCATGGAGCATTTCCCATGTACGCGGAGGGAGTGGTGGAGGATCAATCAGAACGATGCTACGAAAATCAGACCATGATGCATTCTCTAGATGATCAAAGGAGTCCAGCGTGACGGTAAACTTACTGCGTCCAGCACTCACAAGAGGAAAGGGTGCTACTGCTTCGACAAAAATAAGGCCAGTTGTTCCAACTGGTTCTGGAGAAGCCACCAACACTCGTGTTGGTGGACCGACATCGACAGTGAATTCAATTGAATCATCTGCAGGCAGTCCATCTCCTCCCTCAATAAGCACTCGTCCTTGGTGGACGCCAGGCTCTAAGCCATTAATTTCAAAACGTACTTCTTGCTCTTCTCCGTCTTTCCAGACAACGGGCTTTTCTCCCCGGCGAACAAAGCCGCCTTCCTGATCCTGAAACTCAACAGCAACTGAACGGGCAGACTCTGGACCTACCCGTCGCGTTGTAACCGAAACATTGAGTGGACTACCGACAGTAAGACGCTCAGCAGAAAGCTCCAGACTTTCGAGCATAAAATCCTGAGGATGCGTTGCTGATACGTCAATAAAAACAAGATTGACACTAGGGTGGAGCGTATCCCAGTCGGCTTGCACTGGCTGCTCCCAACCACCATGAGATAGATCCGTAAACACATAGAGCTCTCTTCGCCCTATGTCTGAACTCTCAAGCAGGCGCACTGCATCATTCATGGCTGTCGCCAGATTGACCGAGGACGCACCAGCTCTCAGTCGTTCAATCCTATTTGCTGCAACAACTGCAGATGGTGAAAAACTCACTCCTCCGTCACCGGTGTCAACAATCGCAATTTTGCTCTCTGGTGGAAGCTTTTCAAACAGCTTTGAGGCAATATCTTGAACCTCATCGAGCCTCGTACGATTTTCTTGTCGCAACAACATACGTGGTGCGGTATCCACCACGCATGCAACAGCAACTGGTCCTTCCTGGTCAACAATCCAACCGGTACCACGAAGAACCGGTCGAGCGAGTGCTAGAACCAGCATGCAAAGGGCCAAGGCTCGTACCAACAAGAGGAGCAAATGCTGCAGTTTCAGCCGACGCTTTTTTACCTGAGATCGGGCTTGTAGAAACCGGAGTGCCGGAAATCGGTGCGGCACGGGCTTCCGTCGCATAAGAAGATGCAGCAGCACAGGAATCGCGACAACCGCCATCCCACTCAGCAACAAAATGTTCAGGAAAGAAAGGCCCATAGTGTCAATAGTACTCGCTGAAGAATGGGCGTGTTTGCCTAGGCTCGCTGCTGACGATTAATTAAGTACTCCATGAGAGCAGCATCAAACGGCATGCTTGTATCAAGAGGCACATAATCGATACCCGCTTGCTGACAAATTTGCCTGTAGTGATCACGAAACTCTTCGACACCAGTCACATAGTCACTACGAGCAGCGTCAGCATCAACAACCATGCTCTGGCTGCTTTCTGGATCTGTAAGTTCTACCATTCCCTGAAAAGGAAATCGGACCTCTGCTTCATCCAGTACATGAAATAATATAATGTCATGATTTCGATGACGAAGCCGAAGCATTGCGTCACGAATTGCTGCTGGTTCCGCGAGCAAGTCACTAAAGATCATCAACAGTGAACGATGACGAAGCATTGCTCCGATCTGTACTAAACTGGCAGAAATTTCAGACGCACCAGCAGCCTTAGTCTTTGACAAAAGGGAGAGGACTTCTGAAATCTGGCTACGCCTTGATCGTGCTGGCAAGCTCGCGGTAATTTTTTCACCAAAAACCATCAAACCGCAGGGATCTTGCTGATGAACCATCAGCCAGCAAAGTGCTGAAGCCAGCGATATCGAATAGTCCAGTTTTGTGAATTGCTGCCTATAGGTGTACCCCATGGATCCACTCGTATCGACTACGAGATATCCTGTAATGTTTGTCTCGGCTTCATACTTTTTTATGTAATGCTTATCAGTCTTTGCATAGACAAGCCAATCAATATCTTTCGGATCGTCACCGGCCGCATACCGACGGTGCTCACTAAACTCGACAGAAAATCCTTGAAACGGACTGGCGTGAAGGCCCTGCAGAAAGCCTTTCACGATAAACTTGGCCCGCAGATCAAGCCTCGCAATCTGCTGAACCACATCTGGCTTGAGATATTCTTCTACTGCGCGCGACATGCAGCACTCATTTCACCAACGGGGGAACCGAGGGTTCCGGAACTTCTCGCAGCAATCTTTGAACAAGTGATTCACTCGTAAGGCCCTCTGCTTGAGCCTGAAAGTTTGTTGATATTCGATGCCTAAGCACCGGCACCGCAATCCGACGAATGTCATCGATAGAGACGCTGAATCGTCCATCCATCGCCGCCATTGCCTTGCCACCTTGTATTAAAAACTGGCCAGCACGCGGGCCTGCCCCCCAATCGACTAACTCTGAGACATACTTCGGAGACTGAGGATCTTTCGGACGAGTCGAACGGACGAGCGTAGCAACGTACTTAATGATGTACTCACTTACGGCAACACCAGCAACGAGTTTTTGAATATTTGTAATCGCTCTCCCAGAAAGCACTTTTCTGACTTCAGGACGCTCTGGTCGAGTCGTTGCCATCAATATCCGCTCTTCCTCGTCTGCAGTTGGATACCCGACTTTAATATTGAACATAAATCGATCAAGCTGCGCTTCAGGAAGAGGATATGTCCCTTCCTGCTCAACTGGATTTTGTGTCGCGATTGTAAAGAACGGATCTGGTAACGAGTATGTTTCTTGACCAACGGAAACCTCTCGCTCCTGCATCGCCTGCAGGAGAGCCGCCTGGGTTTTCGGTGGAGTACGATTAATTTCATCCGCGAGCAAAACATTCGTGAATATAGGCCCCTCGACAAACCTGAAATTACGGCGACCTGACTCATCTTCATCGAGCACGTTCGTCCCTGTAATATCCGAAGGCATTAAATCAGGCGTGAACTGAACTCGCTTGAAATCAACATCCAGAATTCTTGCTACCGTTGACACCATAAGGGTTTTCGCCAAACCCGGCACTCCTTCAAGCAAGCAGTGGCCGCGAGTGAAAATCGCAGCAAACAACTGCTCGATTACTTCTTCTTGACCGACAATGATTTTTTGAAGTTCCTCCTGCATGAGCAGTCGATGCTGGGAAAATTCCTGCAGAACATCATCCAGTGACTTTTGTTTTCCAGCAGACGACACGAAGTCGGTTTCCTTCCTTAACGGGAATCATTATGGACATGGTGGCAGAAGTGATAAAATCCTGACCACTTCTCCATAAAGTATCGGTCTTTGTGCTACCAAGAGGCAAACAAAAACGTTGGCGCAGCGATAAGAAGGCACGGGAGACATGTCTCTATCCATGACAATGCCGTAGAATCAGGTTCAGTAGACAGGCACCTCTCCCTTATCTGGAAGGCTCCATGTATCACGTGTTATTGAGCAGTTACAAGAAAATCTCATGCGTTGCGTTGCTTGCTGCCATTCAACTCGTGTCCGCACCAGTTGCATTTTCTGCTGCTGACGAACTCCAGCCTGAGCAGATAAGCAACGCGATAGAACAAGCTAAAAAATGGCTTATACGCCAGCAGAGCCCGAACGGCACATGGAAGTCAGCGATGCGGACAGATGAAACTGTCGTAGGAGCAACTGCACTGGTCGTACTTGCTCTCGCGAACGCTGGCGTCGATGCTGATAAGCCCGCAATGAAAAAGGCGCTTACATGGTTGAGGGAGCAGACACCTACCGACACCTATTCGGTTTCACTTCAAACACAAGCCCTTGCGATGGTTTCACCGAAGCAGGACCTAGCCATTCTCGAACGAAATACCAGATGGCTTGAAGATCGTCAATCAAGTGGCCCTGGAGTGACTGGAGGCTGGTCTTACGGAGCGAACCGTTCGGGCGCAGACAACTCGAACTCCCAATTTGCAATTCTCGGATTACATGAAGCCCAACGAGCAGGTGTACGGGTAAACCCCAACGTGTGGAAGCTATCACAGAAATACTGGGAAGCTGCTCAGCGACTAGATGGCTCATGGGGTTACACCGCCGGGGGTGGCAACGGCACTGGCAGCATGACCTGCGCAGGAATTGCAAGCATGTGGATAACTGCAGAACATACCGAACGGCCCGACGCATTTGTGAATGGAACAAGTATTTCATGTTGTGGTGGTGGCTCTTCGGCCAAACCTCTTGAAAATGGACTTCAGTGGCTCGGCAAGAATTTCTCTGTGACGAGAAATCCACCTGGTGGGCAGCAATGGCTCCGGTACTACCTCTACGGATTGGAGAGAGTAGGACGATTTACTGCCAGACGATTCATCGGTAATCATGACTGGTATTTGGAAGGGGCAAAAATGTTTGTCTCATCCCAAGACCCTCTTTCGGGAAGCTTTCAAAGCAAGGGGTCTGAGGATGCCGTCGTGGCGACAAGTTTTGCCCTGTTATTTCTTGCAAAGGGTCGTCGGCCAGTTGTCATTGCCAAAAGCCGTCACGGACCTCGAAATGACTGGAATCAGCACGGACATGACATTTCCCATCTTGTTGAATTTATAGAAAAAAGATGGCGTGATGATTATCCAGCCGGCCTCTCGTGGCATGTTCTCAACACACAGGAAGCGAACACGCAGGACCTTGCTCAGTCACCAGTTCTCTGGATCGGAGGTACCGCTGGCTTAGATCTTGGTAAAGAACCCGGTCGCCGATTGCGGGAATATATTGACCAAGGTGGATTTATTTTTGCTGAGGCGACCTGTACTGAAGGAGCAGCCTTTGACAAATCTTTCCGCCAATTGGTGAGTGAGATTTTCCCTGAACCCGAACACCAACTGAGCCTCCTACCACCGGAACATCCTGCGTGGTACGCCGAGAAGACTGTTGCCCCAGACTTTCAGCGCCCGTTACTCGGCGTTGACTACGGATGCCGCACCTGCCTGATCTATGCACCCTTAAATAAACCGGAGAATGAATCCCCACGTCTCCCAAGCCTGTCTTGCCTTTGGGAGCTTGCCGGTCCTTCATACAACGAATTTGATGAACCCATCCGTAAGCAAATTGATGCAGCGCTGGCAATCGGGGCAAATGTCATCGCTTATGCAACCAATCGTGAATTAAAAAAGAAGGACGAATTATTCGCCCGGAGCCAGCCGGAAGATACGCAACAAGATTCAATTGGCCGCGGCCAACTGACTATTGGAAAATTGCGACATGGTGGACTTTGTGATGCTGCCCCGAAAGCACTTGCAAACATTCTCAGAGCTGCTGCGCGAGAACTTGGGATACTCGTCGACGACACGCCAACAAAACTCGACCTCATTGATCCAGCAATTTTTAAACATCACATGCTTTTCATGCATGGCAGACAAGCATTTGTATTTGACGATGCACAGCGAAAAAACCTTCGAGACTTTTTGGAACGAGGTGGAACGCTACTTGCTGATAGCGTCTGTGCGTCTCAACCTTTTACCAATGCTTTCCGAAAGGAGTTTTCTGCCGGTCTCCCTGACCACACTATTGAGTCAATCCCGAATGATGACCCTCTCTTTTCAGCATCTACCTATGGAGGCTTCGACCTCCGTCGAGTAACACTGCGAGCACCGGCTGCCGGAGGAGGGCCACTTTCATCTGAGAAACGAAAGATACCGCCACAATTAGAAGGCATTCGTATGGGTGATCGGTGGGCAGTCATCTTCTCGCCCTTCGACATATCCTGTGCGCTCGAAAAGCAGAATTCTATGGAATGCACTGGCTACGACCGAGAGGATGCGGAAAAAATCGCACTCAATATTCTTCTCTATTCGCTCAATCAGTAGCAGCGAGAGCAAAAAGCCAATGGAACCCACGGCCTACTGGACTGTGCTCACGTTCCACACCAATCATTGGGTGTCCGCGCACCACTTTCTCAAGCTATGAAGTGCATCCGCAGGACTGAGGAAATCGCTCTTTTGATCACTATGAAGAACTTCTACTTGCACCGGGCAGACTGCGAAACAATGCTGTAGTGTGGGCCGTCTAAGCGAGAAACACCTCAACAGCACTATGTTTTTCAAATTAAACCATCTCCGTCTGGTCCTCTTCGTCATCGGCCTGGCCATCTACCTAGGCTCTGCTGGATGCAGAAAGAGCGAACAAGAGGCAACTCATCGGGGTACGTTCACCACGATTAACCCAGATGATTTATGCAAACGAATCACAAATATACTGAAGCAAACTCAAGATGGACGACAACTATCAACAGAACTTCAGGGAGCTTGGCAGATTGTTCATGGGATACTCGCATTTGGTGAGCAGTTTACTGTCCTTCATGAATCCGTCACCGTGCCCGCACTTGACTACTTACTTGAAGGCGGCACGCTGCAAGGATGGAAACTGCGGCCCGGCGAGAACGGAATTATTGCTCTCGTGGAGGAGGGAAGCGCCCTCGGACAAGGACACCAAGATCAGTGGCTTGGGTATCTTTCACAGTGCGGCAACGAGGGCATTCCACTCGAAACACCACTTATTGTTGGTGAAACATCAGCAACCGTCGATGACCTACTGCGACAAGCACAGGCTGATCTTCATACCGGCCAGGAAGCAACATGGACATTGATGGCATTCGCTACCTATCTCCATGAAGACGAAATATGGGAAGCCTCAAATGGAGAGATCTGGAACCTTTCACGAGTCATTGAGATGGAACTTGACACTGACCTGTACTCCAGTGCCTGTGGTGGGTCACATCGCCTGTACGGATTGGCAACCGCTGTGAATATATACCGGGGTCGGCATCCAGAAGCCTCCGAATTACTGCCCGAACCATGGAAAGCGGCAGAGGACACAATCTTGGAAAGCATCGATCTTTCACGTCGCTTCCAGCAAGCAGACGGCAGTTTTTCCACACAATTTTTCGAGCGACCTGCTTCGTCTATTGATGTTTTTGCAAAGCTTAGTTCGAGTGGACATATATTTGAATTTCTTGCGGTTGCGCTTCCTGCAGAGCGACTTCGTGAGCCCTGGGTATTACGTGCAGCCGACCGTTTGGCAATCACACTTGAACAGACTGCAGATATCGATATTGAATGTGGCGCTCTTTACCACGCTGCACATGGTCTTTTGCTCTACCGCAACCGTCTCTGCCAGTCACCATAACGGTTTTATTTATAAATCCTTGAAGGGACTGCTGCTGGCTTCTCTTATCGTGCCTCAGTATGTTACGATTTTTTAACGAAACTAATTTACGTAAACATATTTTGATACTCAACAAATATGTTGGCGATGACACTGAGATTTATTTGTGCACGGCCTTATCTTTTTCTACATCCAGAAGTTTGCTGACGAAGCCACTTCGGGCAAGACCACATGGCTCAAACTTCGAGATACGGTTACGGCAAGTAACAACAGGTATCTTCCAAACGAGGTGTACCCTGACGAAGATGCTGTCAAACTTCTGCAGAAAATTGCTGACACCTGCGGGGAGCCATTACCATCGCTCATTGAGCGATTCGGTGAATTCCTCGCGCCTCACCTGATCAAGGTTGCTGGCCAACATATTGATCCCACGTGGCGAACACTTGATCTCATAGAAAACACTGAGGAAATCATCCACAAGATGGTACGGGCAGCAAACCCTGGCGCTGAGCCACCGGTGCTTGAAACCGTACGGCATTCACCAAATGAACTTCACCTTGTCTACTCATCAGGCCGTCAGTTATGCCTACTTGCGAAAGGCATTACGCGAGGGCTTGCCGACCACTACGGTGAAACCATTGTCATTGAAGAGACGAGTTGCATGCACAAAGGAGACCCTTTCTGTTGCCTTGTGATTCAGGATGGCTCAAACGACACGCACTCAACAAGTTCACCTCTCTCGGAAACTCTTACCTTTGACCCACAAAGTGGTGAGTCGCTCAGACCACCAACAACAAACTGGCACTCGACTCCGCCAAGCACTTCAACAACCCCTTCGGCGATAGACAACTTCGCTATCAAGGGCTTAATTGGCCGCGGTGGAATGGGACACGTTTACCGGGGTTTTGACAACAAACTCGATCGCGACATTGCTATTAAGGTCATGCATCCGAGCCGAGCTGAAGACGAAGTTTCGAAAAAGCGATTCCTTCATGAAAGCAAAACTGCCGCATCAATTAATCACCCATCAATCGTGACGATCTATCAGATCGGCGAACACAACAAGCTTCCGTACATTGCTATGCAATATATTGATGGACCCAATCTTTCTGAATATCGAACACAACTCGGTGGACTGATCCCGATTCCCGAGGCTATACGAATTGGGCGAGAAATCTGCGAAGGACTTGCTGCAGCCCATGAAAAAGATCTTGTCCACCGCGACATTAAGCCGGACAACATTCTCCTCGAATCCCCAAATCAACATGTCCAGATTATTGACTTCGGCCTAGCTCACGAAGCGGGAGATAAAGAAGGGCGATTAACTATCGACAATGCTGTCATTGGCACACCCGCCTACATGTCTCCTGAGCGTATTGGCACTGACGAAGTAAATGCAAAAAGCGATCTCTTCGGGCTCGGGGTTATTCTGTATGAGATGATTTCCGGCAAGCTTCCGTTTGACGGAAAATCAATGGTCTCCATTCTTGCCTCCATTTCTCGAGGCAAACCAACCACCATTCATACACTTGTTCCTGACATACCCCAAGATCTCGCTGATCTTATTATGCAACTGCTCTCAAGTGAACGAGACAAGCGCCCCGCCGATGCCACTGAAGTTGTCAGACGGTTGCGTGCTATTGAAAAACAATAAGCACTGACCGTTTGCATTCAAATTTTACTTTCGCAGTTCATTTTTGATGGCATCAGCCAGAAGGTTCAAGTCTCCTTGCCACGTAATGTTCGTTGATTGCTGAGTAGCTAAATCTTTCAATTGCGCTGTACCCAACTTGAATTCTTCACTACCTATTACAAGTCCCTTCTGAAACCCCTTCTTGCCTGCCCACTTGAGTTGCTGCCCCAGCTTTTTGGGCTCTGGATAGAAATCGACCGACAGACCGTGCTCTCGAAGCCTCGCTGCAATCCGAAGGTAATCACCAAGATGGGACTCATCGAAATACACCAGGAATATTGATGCTGGCGTTTCGACTGACGTCAGTTTGTCAAGTTCTTCAAGGCCAGCCAGCAGGCGATCGATCCCAAGTGATGCGCCAACTCCTGGAAGAGATTGTTTTGTATAAAGTTCTGCAAGGTTGTCATATCGGCCACCGGAACAGACACTTCCTAGATCGGGCAATTCATCAAGAAAGCTCTCGAGGACGATGCCTGTGTAATAGTCAAGACCTCTTGCGATAGATGGATCAAGTGTGATGCGATCATCACCAACCCCAACTTCAGATAAACCGCTCAGAAGTGCACGAACAGCTTCAACCCCCCGTGTACCGATGACAGATTCGCCAACCAAATCCTGAAGTTCATTCAAAACATCTGTTGCCGATCCAGCAAGTTCACCAAGACCAAGAAGTCGATCGATAGACGGCACAGAAACACCCTGTTCCTGAAGCTCCTTGGCTAAGGTATCACGAGGGATTTTCCCAGTCTTATCCAGGCATCGAAGCACATGTGTTGTCTTGCTCGTGAGCCCAAGCACCTCGAGAATGCCTGAAAGAATTCTTCTGTCGTTAATGCGAATTGTAAACTTGTCGATACCAATCGCTGCTAACAGGTCATGCACGACCAACACTGTTTCAAGATCTGAAATTGCGCTGGTTGTACCAATCGTATCAAAATCACATTGCATGAATTCTCGATATCGACCTCGCTGCGTATTTTCACCACGCCAGACTGTGCCCATGTGATACCGTTTGAATGGAGTACCGAGTGTCGAGATGTGTTGCGCAGCAAAACGTGCAAAGGGAACAGTGAGATCAAATCGCATGCCAACCTCTCGCTTCCCATGATCGGTGAAGCGATAAAGTTGCTTATCCGTTTCGTCACTTCCTTTACCGGTCAAAATCTCAAGATACTCGAGAGCTGGTGTCTCAATCGGTGAGAAGCCATACGACTGGTAGACCTGGCGAGCTATCTCAAGAACACGCTCCCTTGCGAGCGCCTGAGATGGCAGTAGATCGCGAAAACCTTTTAGCGTTCGTGGTGTGATTCGTGACAGAATGATGCCTCCTCAAAACATTCTCGTAACTGCTGAACAACAACTATTTATACGAGCATACGCTGAATCTATAGGATTTGTAATAATGCTGGCTTTGGACTTCGAATAGATCGCTGGCGATATTTCTTTTTTTTACCATCACCAACATCTTCACCACCTGGGCCAAGCACTGCCTCCATGTATTCAACAACCTGCTCGGGGGTTTCAAAATATTGGTCATACACCCACTCGTCCTCATATTCACAATGTTCTGTCGTGTATTCACGACAGATTGATGGGCGGGAATTATAGATACCGCAACGATTATCTTCCTGAAGGTGCTTACAAACTGTATGCACACAGATATACCATTCTCCATCTTCAGTAAAAGCGGTGGCGTGCTCATGGAGCAAGGACCATCGCAAGGCATCAAATTCTTGCCTGGTTGTTGGCTTCTCTAATGGGAATGTGAAGTATCGACAGCATTTCGCAGTACAGTATTCACAGAGATTCACTCCTCTGCCTAACTCCTCACGAGGTGGCTTTGTTCGCCTGCGAGAAAGCTCTTTACCTTTCCCAGAATTTGAAATAATTGAGGACATTGCGATCTCTCGAAAAATGAGAATCAAAAAGCAATCGTAGTGTCAGTAGTTTCTGATCATGCCACTATAACCGACGTTTAGTGAAGAAGCGGCTATACTGAGAAAATCTGAACTTCTGAAATGCTATTGGCCAGGGAGGCTACCGTGCCAAAACGCTGGAACATCGCACCACACGACCCGACAACGGTTGCATCGCTGGAAAAGTCTGCCGGAATATCCCCTATTCTTGCACGCTTATTAGCCGCACGAGGTGTCACCGACCCAAAGCAGGTCCGTGGCTTTCTTGATGCCTCAATGGCTAACCTACGTGAACCCGAAGAACTTTTTGGTATCGCAGAAGCCGCCGACAGTATTCTCGCTGCTGCAAAAGCTGGACGAAAGATTGTTATCTATGGTGACTACGATGCAGACGGCATGTCATCGACGGCAATTTTATGCCATTGCCTTAAAGCAATTCATGTTGAACCACACTGGTATGTGCCAGACAGATTTGATGAAGGCTATGGCCTCAATTCAGATGCGTTACGACGATTGAAACAAGACGGTGCAGAACTCGTTGTGACCGTCGATTGTGGTATCGCTAGTGTTGCTGAGGCTGACGTGGCACGTGAAATTGGCCTCGAATTAATTATCACCGATCATCACAACTTTGCTGATCGCCTCCCTGCGGCAGATGTTCTGGTCCACCCTCGACTCCCTGGATCAGAATACCCATTCGGGGACCTTTGCGGGGCCGGTGTTGCTTTCAAACTTGCATGGGCTATTGCCACACGATCATGTGGAGCAAAGCAGGTGACGCCGCGTTTACGAGAAATGCTGCTTCAGTGCGTAGGGCTCGCTGCGGTTGGTACGGTTGCCGACGTTGTCCCACTGCTTGATGAAAATAGGGTGTATGTAAAGTATGGCTTGAAGTGCCTGCGTGAGAAGGGTGGACCTGGCGTCTCGCGCCTTCTTGAACTTGCCAAACTCAGCCAAAAGTCTTCCCTCGATAGTGAGGATATCGCTTTTCGATTCGCCCCCCGACTCAATGCTGCTGGTCGCCTTGGTCAGGCCGGGTGCGGCATTGAGTTATTAACAACTTCAGACAAAGACCGTGCCACGACACTGGCAAACTATCTTCATGAATTAAATGGGCAACGTGAAACCGAAGAGCGAAGCATTCAGCTTTCGGCGACAAAACAGGCAAAAGAAAAGTTTCATCCTGAAACTGATCCTGCACTTGTTCTTGCAGGCCGCGGGTGGCACGCTGGTGTTATAGGGATTGTTGCAGGACGACTTGCTGAACGATGGCATCGTCCTGTCGTAATGCTGGCCCGCGATGAACTGCTCGCGAAACCAGCGATTGGAAGTGTTCGTAGTGTTCCCGGTTTTGATGTCCATGCGGCTCTGCAAGCATGCCGGGAACTCTTACTAACTTGTGGTGGACATGCCGCGGCAGCGGGTCTTCGCATTGAAGACGGAAAGATTGATGCCTTCCGAGAAGCGTTTCTTGCGGAAGTCACAAAGCGAATGCCGAATGAACTACGACAGGCCCAGATACAACTTGATGGTGAAACAACTCTGGCAGGTGTCACGCTCCAAAGCATCGGCGAACTTGAACGACTTGCTCCCTTTGGTCAAGGAAACAAACGTCCCTATTTGTGTGCGTCTGGTGTCGCCTGTGCAGAGCCTCCACGAACCATGGGCAATGGCGATAAACATATGTCAGTCAAGCTTGTTCAAAATGGAGTCCAGATTCGAGCAGTGGCTTTCGGTGGTGCCGAGTGGATTCCTCATCTGCCGCCACCGGGCGAGCCTTTTAACATTGCCTTCAAGCCAAAGATCAATGAATTTCGGGGAAGAAGAACTGCCGAGATAGAACTGCTAGACTGGCGGCCTAATGGAATTGACGTTTCTGTAGACCTGCCCACAGCAGATGCTACGCCGTAATCCTTGAACCAGGTCTCGCTCGAGTGGAGAAAGATGTCATCATGAAAAGAATTCTTATATTTGTTGCTCTGTCCACAGCCCTTTCGGCATTGCCATATAACACCGGTGTCCAGGGTGATGACTGGCCACAATGGCAAGGACCAAATCGTGATGGCATTTGGCATGAGCAGGGGATCATAGAGCATATTCCTGAAAACGGATTGCCGATTCTATGGAGAGTTCCACTTGGAGGCGGATACTCCGGTCCTGCAGTCACTGGCGAGCGCCTTTATGTAGCCGACTATATAAAAACGGAGGGAGCCTTAGAGAACAATCCAAACAATCGATCACTTCTCTCTGGTACTGAGCGCGTGCTTTGTTTTGATACAACAACCGGAAAAGAACTCTGGAAGCACGAGTACGACTGCCCTTACTCGATCTCGTATGCAGCAGGTCCACGATGTACGCCTACGGTGCATGACGACCGAGTTTATGCACTTGGATCGGAAGGGAATTTCCTTTGCCTTGATGCCAAGAACGGCAAACTCCTGTGGGAGAAAGATTTTAAAAAAGACTACGACGCCTCGACGCCAATTTGGGGGTTCTGCGGTCACCCACTCATAGTGGATGACCTTGTAATCTGTGTTGTTGGCGGGGAAGGCAGCGTGGCGGTTGCCTTTGATCGAGTATCAGGTACGGAGCGTTGGCGAGCTCTTACTGCAAGTGAGCAAGGGTACTGCCCTCCGACGATCATTGAATCTGCTGGCATCCAGCAACTTCTTATTTGGGATGCTGATAATCTCAATAGCCTTGAACCTGCCACCGGTCGTCAACTCTGGTCAGAACCACTGAAGCCTATGTATGGGATGTCTATTATGGTGCCACAACTAGGAGAATTGAACGGTGACCAGGTTCTCTTTGCCAGTGGCATTGGGAAGATTGGTGCTCTTTATTCCCTTGCAAAGGATTCACCGGGTGCTCAAGTCGTCTGGCGAGGTGGGCCAAAGAATGCCATGTACTGTGCCAACAGCACTCCTTTCATCGAGAAGAATACGATCTACGGGTGTGATTGTCAGACAGGAATGCTAACCGCCGTTGATCTTGAATCTGGTGACCGACTGTGGGAAACAAGTGTTCCCACATCAGATACGGACAGGCCGGCCAAACATGGAACAGCGTTTCTGATTCGGCAGCCGCTCCCGAAAGACCCATCTCGTGTCTGGCTGTTCAGTGAAACAGGTGATCTCATTCTTGCGCGGCTGACACGTGATGCCTATGAAGAACGTGGCCGAATGCATGTACTTGAACCTACTAATGAATGTTTTGGTCGGTCAGTTGTCTGGACTCATCCAGCGTTTGCCAATGGATGTTGTTTTGTACGGAATGACAAGGAACTTGTATGTGTCTCACTTTCAGTGAAGCATGACCACAACTAACTACACGATCGTCTTTACCTTCTTTTGCTCATCGTCACATGCCGGTCAGTCTGCAACTTTATTCAACGGGTGCTTCCAGCCCCGGCTGGCTGAAAGCTAGTTGTCAAAAAATATGCCACTATCTCGAACGCAATAGAAGCACTTTAAGTACAGACTGTCCAAGAATCGCGATGGAGAAAATAACGCGTTATCCGCACTTGGCCCGAGGTTTAGATTGGTCTTAACGCAAAAATCAGTAATTCTGTTTGGATAAAATAACTGGCTTCAAAATGATAGATTTTTGAGCACCGATTTATTGAGTTCTTTGGGGTACTTTTTTATGCTCTAATTTTCCTTTACTTCATTCGGTAGTGAAACATGATTGAAACAAATAAAAACAAACGACTAAGGGTAGTGATTGGGAGCATGACGTGCTTATTCGTGTCAGCATGCTGGTTCGTCATGAATGGCGAAGACAAGCACACCGTGAATGCTGGCTCAGAAAACTCTGGGGAGTTTTATTATTCAACTCTCAGTGACATCACTGGTGAGGAAACTCAATGCGTAGCGTGGGAAGTTCCTGGAAGTATTGGGACGTCCTATATTTGCGTTTCTAAAGTCGTGGTTGATGGCAAGCAATACCCAGCTTTTAGTTTTCAAACAGGCGAGTTCAGTGGCACATCAGAGAATCCCGAAAGAGAATCGAGCGAGCCAGATCAGCGCACAGTATTGCTCCGGACTGAATCTATGCCAGTTGGTACATTCTTTGAGGCCGTCGGTAAAGCAAAAAGCTGGCAAGGTGATTGGATCACAAATAACTTGGCGGCAACTCAGATAGTCGAATTGCTCCAGTCAGAGAGGCTTATCGTAAAACAGCCGAGGCAGGAAAACAAAACGTTTGTATTTGATTTGTCAGTGCCGAGCGCGAAAGGATTCGCTGATGTTGTTTCTGACTTTCTTGCGGTTCGCTGAGCGGCATTGGTAAACAGTTCTTTACAGCATACGATTGGCTCAGCAGACGGGCAGCGTATATTAAGCCACAAAAATTCCTCTCTTGTGCCTGCCGCCCCCCCCCTTGCTGCTGAAAGGGATTCATTCCTGAAGTCCATGGCAGAAGCATTGGACAGGTATTCTGCTTGTCATGCCAAAGTTAATACCTTCGTATCCGTTGAAGGTTAAGACATTGGCGGTAGAAATGGAGCCATTTTGGCCCATTTATAATTTTCTTTACATAAGAAAGCCCGCCCACAGGGAACTATGACGAAACCTACGGACGGGCTGAGTTGCGTTGCAAATATTACGTCAGCAAAAGTAGCCTGTTCAGGACGTCCGCCGGATAGCCAAAACACAAATTAGTAACGCCCGTATCAAGCGGCGAAAGGCAGGGTCTGAGCGAAGAATGAGCCGGAAAGCGAAACAAAAAACCAACCCAGACTGACCAAACGAGGGGTTCTGCAAATGATATTGCTACGGGCTCCGCCTAGTTGGTACTAAAAATTTCGCCAGGCGGATCGGAGGCTATGTAATTAGTTTGTCCGGGAGGTTAGGTAATGACATATGAACTCGCCCACATAGTACTGGTACCGTTTCTTTGGATATACGGTTACGACATTGATTCAGAGAGCATTACTACCGCTCACGATGCTATCGAAGTACAACGAAGGGACGCTGAAAGATACGCCAAGGAAAATAAGATCGGCCTGTGGGCTGATAAGAACCCTATGGCATCTTGGGATTGGCGGCGGGGGAAAGGTTAACCATTCATCCCCGTATGGGTTTAGTGGTGTCGTTGGTGGGTCGTCCAGCATATCCAAAAGATTATCGTCATCTTGTGGAGGATCGGTTCTGGCTGTTGACAACTTGGCTGAGAACTACTTCATGTCTTTATTGATACTGCCAATTCGTTCCATTGCCTCTGGAAGCTGCACGTTCTCAGATCTCTGCATAGCTTCGCGGTACATGACGGAGTTCCATGCACCATACGCAATGATGATCGCTGCACTAATAGCAAGGAATCTTGCTCGCCTGATGGTAGCTGGTTGTACGTTGATAGTTTTGGCTCGACACAAAGGGCAGCGATTGAAAAGACGTGCCGCCTGCATATCATCCGTGATGTCCGTGATATATGCCGCTAAGCCATCATCGATTTCCGCTAGATCATCGTGGCAATTCTTGCAGACTTCTGATGCCATTGAATAACTCTCGATAAGAATGATTTCTTATCGAATCGGCAATACAAGGCTGGATTTTTTAGCGAAGGGCAATAAACCGCACTACCCGTACAAAGCTCCTACTCCCTGCGCATATTTCACCCGCCTGAAAGGGCGATATAGAAGTTGCCTAAGATCAGCAGAGCAGTGGCAAGGTCGTTATGGCAAAACGCTGGTTTACATATTCATCGGCGACCAGGCCATTAACACCATGATGGCACGCACGGGGATAGCGTGGTGGGTGCGTCAGGGCCGCATTGGTTATAGCCGCTTAATAGTAATAATGTTCACCTTGTGGTGGAGGTCCTTTACCTGCCTTTGTGCCTCGGTTGTCGACGTAGCCTGCACCACGGTCGTCGTAATCTTTCGTTTTCCATCAGGCTTTTCGAAGGAGAACTTGATCTGGTATGAATGCAACGCAGCGGCTTGAGTTGGCCCGGCAGCGGGTGGCTGCGCATGCGCCATAGCAACTCCGCCTATTACGACAAAACCAAGGCTCATTACGAATGCGAAACGCGCGAGTGAGCTAAAAGTCATGATGTCTCCCCGTATGGATTTGGCGGCGTGGTAGGTGCGTCGTCCAGCCTTGCCAACGTTATACCGTCTATTATTTTGATTGCGGTACCAAGTCAAGTATTTTTTCTAGGTACTGTTTTCGTGGCAAATCTTCCTGCATGATCTTTGCTACTCTTGGTTTCATCAGCCACCATTGTTCGGGTGTAAGTTCCTGCTCAAAAAAACTATTAATAAACCGAAAGTCGCTAGCCTTTGACTCCTCTCTCGTGGACACGGTTTCTGCCTTACCTTGCGGGCCGTCTTTTACCGGTTTTGGTGTTTGAATTTCTAGTGCATCAGACAAATAGGGGCCACCGACGACTACTGCCAAAACAAACGAAAAGATAAGGACAACTAAAACCCTTCCTTCATAAATATTTTTTGTATCGTGCATAAGTGCAGTTTAGCAAACTGCAAATAAGAAAGCCCGCCCGCAGGGATAATGATGATGCCTACGGACGGGCTGAGTTGCGTTACGAATTTTACGTCAGCAAAAGTGGCTGGTTCAGGACGGCCTGGCGTTGTCCAAAATACGTACAGAAGCAGCCCAGCATTTACCGCTAGAAAGTAGGTCTGGGCGTCACATGAGCCAGAAAGCGAACGGGAGAAAAAGCCGGGCCGGGCTGCGTGCAACCCGGTCCGACCTTCAACCGTCCGGAAATGGGAATAAACTCTGTATCGGCGTTTGATGACCTTCACAGGAGAGGGTCATGTGAACACACGACCGATAGGGCTGTGGCGGGCGGTTGCCTCAAAAAACGGGTTCTAATGCTTAATCGCAGGAGAAGCTGCGAGAATTCATTCGCAATATCTCTATAGGAAGTCTCGTTGCCTTCGGCTGAACCAAACAACGGACCCTCTGGTCAGGACAGCCGTGCGAAAATGCAGCGACATCTAAAGGGGTTTAATACACCTTTCTCGAAAAGCGACTAATGGGAAAGGTCACGCTGGCTGGCGTCGGCAATTCGTTCGGCAACTTCAGGAACCGTCACTCGTTCGATAGTTCGCTCTTTCGAAGAAATCACGCGGCCTGCAATCAGAAGGAAAACGAAGCCAACAGCAAGAAAAGCAAATAGTCTTACATCCTCGGCTGCCTTGAGAGCAGACTGACGTTCTGACAAACGCTTTTGCATGGCGTATGCGTTTACTTCTGAACCACAATGCGAGCACGGTTCAAGAAGCTCCCTCGTCCTCACATGTCTTCTGCAACTCTGACATCGTGTTCCGACTGTGTACGTCGACATAAGTCACCTCAGAGACAAGCAGACAACTACTTCATATATTTTCCAAGGCTGCCAATTTGCTCAACTTGATCCGGGCAGTTGTGGCACACATTGCGGGACGAATCAGAGAAACTTTTTGCTCCAAGAACAAGAGCAGCAGTGAGCATGAGCAACCAAGCCGCATTCGCAAATTGCTGTACTGAGAGATACCTCATCATGTGTCACCCCCAAGAAATATAGATGCACTATCTATCGGCAAACCAAGCGAAATTTCTTAGGTGATGACAAATCGCTCAACAAGTACGACCGTAGTTTGTATTGCTGGGGGGAACTTGCGGGCAAAAGAGCCCGTCAAAAACCAAGGAACTAACAAATAAGAAAATGCATCAAATCTTATAAATGCCACAGAGAGTCGTTGGAAGCGACTACCCCTCTTACCCTGAATCTTGGCTGTCGCTGTACCAATTATTTCGTAGGCTTTGTGAAGAGAGCAATAATGAGTGGTCGTCACCGCGACCGTTCGCACTCGTTACGAGATAACACGTAGTACGATGTAACCGCCCTACCAATTATGGAGTTTCCGGCGCTGGCCGTTTAGAGTCACGTCGCTGACAATTCATATAAAAACAGTTCTCGGAGATCGACAATGAAAAAGATACTCATGGCCGCGACGATGATGGTGCTCGCAACGCTTTCAAATGCGGCGGAACCGGTCGTTGAAGTTCTCGTCGGTCCTCGTGACGCGAACCCCGGAGATAAAGTCGCGGCTAGCAAACTCAACTATCCGTTCGGCGTCGACTTTGATGCGGTCGGAAATATGATCATCGTCGAGTACAAAGGCGGGCGAATTTTCAAACGCACCCCAGCAGGTGATCTCTTACACATTGGTGGACTCGGCCGTGCCGGGTATGAAGGCGATGGTGGGCCAGTAGCCAAGGCGTCGTTCAAGGACATGCACAACGTGGCCATTGGCCCCAGCGGTTCGCTCTTCATCTCCGATCACACCAACCACGCGATCCGCCGCGTCGACAGCAAAGGTAACATATCAACTTATGCTGGTGGCAAGGCAGGATTCGCAGGCGATGGAGAGACAGTTAAACACGCGAAGTTCAACATGGTGATCAGCGTGTCGATCAATCAAGATAAGAAATATTTGTTGGTTGCCGATATTAAGAACCATCGCATTCGACGGATCACGCTTGCCAGTGGACGAGTTGAAACCGTTGCAGGCAACGGCCAGCGAGGTGTCCCGGTGGATGGCGTCAACGCAACTACAGCACCGCTCGTTGATCCCCGCGCTGCGGCGTACGACGCAGCCGGCAATCTTTATATCGTCGAACGTGGCGGCAACGCACTGCGTGTAGTCGATACCGAAGGCAAGGTGCGAACCGTTGCCGGCAGCGGCAAGAAAGGCAAAGCCGATGGTGTTGGCCAAAAAGCCACGCTCAACGGCCCCAAGCACCTAGCGATCGACTCAGCCGGTGCCGTATACATTGCCGATGACAACAATCACTTGGTTCGCTGTTTCGACCCGAAGACCGGATCGCTAACCACGGTGCTTGGCGGGGGAGAGTTTAAGCTAAACCGACCACATGGTGTTCAGGTCTACGATAACTGGCTCTATATCGCCGACAGTTGGAACCACCGCATCGTGCGGTTGAAGCTGGCTAAGAAATAGCAATGGCACCAGGCTCCACCTTTCCCCTCAATCGCCTGTTGGGAGTGATATGTATTGGTCGCGTTCATTCACCAACTACGGAAGTGAGATCGCGAAATACATTCTTCGCTGGACGTCCAATTGCGTCACGCTGCCTGTGCAACGGGTAGATGATTCTAGTAACTTTCCAACACTCTTCGCAAAGTGTAAAACACTGGCATTGAGTGAACACGGACATTTCCATTTGTCCGAGGGTCAAAAGTTTTGAAAAGGGTTTGCCATGCGTTGTGTCCTAATTTTTCTGATTGTCTTGTCATGCGGTTGCTCTAAAAATGAGATTGCAGACACTCACAAACAAGAAGATTATGAATGGAAGGATTCAGCTGCGGTCGTAAAGAGTAAGTTTCCGGGTCAGTTGGCTCAACAGAAAGAAGAAGAATCTGTCAACTATTTAGTCGGTAAGACTGAGGTAGACGGCTTGCCGTATGGGGTTACTTTTGTATTTTTAAAAAATCAACTAGTCAGTATATTTTTATCAGCGCAGTCGCAATCTAGCGGCGAATGGACACCCAACAACATGGAAGCAAATCGGGATACGGACTGGTCTAGCGATGATGAATACAGTGATCTGAAAAGCAAACTTACTGCGAAGTATGGCGAGGGTGAACAGACCAACGACGACATAGGATCTATTAAGTGGAACCTACCAAATGATTTTTTGACGCTTTGGTCAGCTGAAGGTATTGTCGGGATTCAGTACGCAATACCATACGAAACCGAATTAGGAAAAGAGTTCAACAAGGCGATGCAACAAAAACAGTAAAGAATTAAAAGCAACTGAATTCTAAACCTTGGTCACCCGCCTCAATAATTGATCGGCTTGCTGTCCCATGGATCACAGCCATAAAAACACGTGCCGTCTTTTGCTTGCTGGCACTTCCCGCCCTTGCCTCTGACACAACAATCATTGTGCCTTCGTTCCGCTAACGCAACCAATCAAGACACATAAGGTGTCATAGATTCATTAGCGCCGGATATCGATCACTCCGACAGCAAGCCGTCTGTCAGTAAAATATGGGTCGCCCCCGCCATTTTTTCCTTTTGCGAGTTGGTGAAACTGTTCCACCCAGTAATAGCCATGTAACTTTCCTGCGGCGATCGCATCATTGACAAGTTTATTTCGTTCCTGATCGATGTTTGGAGCAATCTTGTGAGTGATTCTGCCAGTCGTGCGACTGAGTTCAACACGTTCATCATAGGTGGCGGCTCCCAACCAAAGTGGTTTTGAGTTTAAGTCGACTTTGTGTGATTGCCAAAAACGGACATGGTGACGTTGCTTTGGACTGTTCCCAACCGGCTGCTCAAATGCTGCGTCTTGTTTGCGTCCCCATAGGTAGAGATTACTCACTGGGGCGTGAGGATAGGGTTTCCGCAGGACAACGTCAGCAGCAATGCGAAAAGACGTTTTGGAAGTGATTGGATCTGCTGCATACCAGCCGGATGCCGAAAGCATATGATGGAGTTCTTTTTCGGAGCCGATAAAAGCGACGTTAATCGCATCTCCGATATGCCCAGACGACGTTGTTGTGTGTGTTGGTGAATTGATGAGGGCCGGATGTCCATCAATAGTTCCCTCTTGGGTGCCGCTTGGGGTGTCTTCAGCCTGACTTGCTGACCACATGACCATGCTGCATAGAGCAAGCCGAACGACCAGAAGAAATGACGTTCGCTGGTACCGGCCGAATACGGAACTTTGGTCTGGAAAAATGCCCTTCACAGGTCACCTTTATCTTCTACTTTGACTCGACTGCCGATTCACAAGAGATCGAGACCGTAACGAACTGTCGGGATTGGATTCAAGGTCAGCTACGCGGCACTGCGAGAGACTCGAGATGTGTTTTTCTGAACCTCGACGCCACTCATTATTACTCACCGCATCCTCAAAACTGGGGATTATGGCTTTCTGTTGAGCAATCAGGGACGGGGTCCTTTGATTGATCATCCATCTCCGCTTTTATGTCTTCAAAGAGCTTAGCGGCTTCTTGACCAGGAACATTCGTCCTCTCGTATCCAAGGATGGCCTCGCATGCAATTGTGACAAGTAGTTTTGAATCCATAGTCACTACCGTTTTAAAAACCCGCCAGCAGGAGAACCATAAAAACCTGCTGACGGGTCCACACAAGAGAGTTTCTCATTACCATGAATGACATTGCTTGGGTTTTTGTATTGCACAATACCCCGCCACGGATGCGAAAGGCAGAGCAGCACGTGGCGGGGTATTTGTTGCGGAAGCTACAAACGATACGCCATGCAAAATGTCCTTGTTCGCCACAGGCAAGCACTATCCAAAATGCGAAACACTCAGCTATCGCTGTTGTAGATGGACCTGAGGCACTGATTAGCCAGGAAGCGCACACAAAAAAACGCCACCCCTGTCTGACCAAACGGGGGTGACGTTCTTTCATCAAAAGCAGAAAGGTAAAGACTTTTGATGGCTCCGAATTGTTTAGCGTCCCATGAGGGCAAACGCTTGATAGCGTGGTGCCTTGACGTGATCGTGCATGGACACGCTCTCTACTGGCGCCTGCATGTGATCGTACATTGAGACATTCAGTGGCTTTGGCATGAAGATGTCATCACCGCCAGTATTGGCTGAACTAACTATACGCTGCGTGAGCTGAAACTCACCCTTGATGTCACCGAGTTTGATGAAGCCTTCGGCACCAGCACCTGGGAGCTCCATGTCCTGTCGAGCACGAATACTTGTTGCATTTCCGTTTGTCCAGACACCAACGCGGCCTGAGCCGGCAGGTGATCCACTCACGCAATGGACCGAATCATGCAAACTGAGACCACGGCTATCTGGCTTTGGCATGAAGATGTCATCACCACCAGGACTGGCTGAACCGCCAAGACGCTGTGTGAGTTGAAACTCACCTTTAATGTCACCCAGCTTGATGAAACCATCAGGAGTTGCATTTGGATTTACTGAAGCGCGAAGAGTAATGTCATTATGGTCATGGTCTGAAGTAGTGTGATCCTCAAAAGACGTGCCTACATCACCGGGGCGATCACTGTCACCAATTAAACTTGGAACTTGGTTTGCTTGTACTAGTGAATGGACACCAGTCATGAACGATGTCCCCCCAGGACCAGAATTGCCGCCAATACGGAGAGTACTTGCTCCCCCGTTTGTCCAGATTCCAGAGCAAGTTCCCGCATTCGTGCAGTCGTAGCCAGCTTGATTGACGGGACCAACATCAAGAGCAACGACTGGTTCTACTGGGCTGACTGAGAACATCGCCTTTGGTTCAAGTTGTTCGGTGCTGAGTGTTTGGCGTGTTGTCTTGCGTCGGTTTCTCTTGGTTTTGAAGAACATGGTTCTGGCCTCTCTGGTAGCGGGTAGCGTTTGCTCATGCCTTGTGCTTCATACAAACGCCGTGCCAAAAGTCTTGTGAACCAAAAAGTGCCTTGTTTCGTAGTGGTATTACTACTGAAGCAAAATTCATTACATACCGCTGCACCGACGCAAAATGCGTCAGTGTGTAGCGGAATGCGCATAGACATGCGTCTGCCAAAAGCTCTCTATACGAATAATCCTCCTATATTGACTGTTGGCTCTAGTGAAGCCGGTAATGAAACAATGCTTGGCAAAGCCTTTAAGGCGTGCAACGTCAAGACGAGGCTGCACTCCACACCAACAGAAACGACCTGAAATTTTTGCTACCAGACATTGATATGCCGGAGCCGGCACAGTCTTTTGATACAAGAGCCAAGTAAGTCCACTCGGCAGGTATATCCGAGAAGTAAGTCCCACTAAGTAGTAGGGATAGACGCTAGTAGGCAGGCTGATTCAACAAGATGCACGCGAGCAGAAAATAGTAATCGCGGTAGACGCAGGAGTAGGCAGAAGCGAACCAAGGGGTGCTCGCCACTACCTACCACCTACGTCCTGCACTTAGTATAAGGCATAAATAAGGTTTGGAAATATAACTCTGCGATCTATCCTGCGCACACACGATGGAGCTTTTATTCTTCTTTGTGGAACGTCAACAAGAGGCTGATGCACTATGAAAAAAGCCATCCCAGGGGCAAGCTGGGATGGCTCTCGCTTTCTGAGTCATTCAGCAACTGCTACGTGTTGCGAACTCTCTAATAGACAACCTACTCCCACTTGGAAAACAAAAGCAAGCATTCGGTAAGAATTTGATTTACAACTGGATTAGACGCACCAGTACGATGTTTTTGATTCCATCAACAGTGACAGATAATACAGCAAAAATTATTTCTCAACGATAGTGCTGACATCTGCAGGCTTCATAAAAAATGCCTGTCGCCCACTTGGAAGGCAGCAGTCACCACCAAGAGACACCTGATCGCCCTTTGCCGTGACCTCCGGTTTATGCCAGCCTTCAATCTCCTTCTTCAGCCGTGCAACAATATCGGGGTGTTCCGCAGAACATTCGTTTCGCTCGTGAGGGTCTTCTGCCACGTTGTAAAGTCGCGATGGGGCAGTATCCCACACATGAAGATTGTGATACTTCGTTGTATCCGATCCGTGATACCGCACGAGAAGTTTCCAGTCTCCCTCGACACACCAGAGATATTGGAGCGTTTCATCTGAATGACCGAGCGTCATGTTATGTGTTGCATTACAGACACCAAAAACACACGTCCTAGCATCCCGCTTCTCTGCGTCTAGAAGATTGACACCAGGAAGATCGGTGGGCACTTCCACATCCGCTGCTGCTGCAATAGTAGGAAAGAGATCGATTGCATGGGCGAAACGCTTTGATCGTTCCGGCTTTACTACCCCTGGCCATGAGATCATGATTGGCGTCCGTATCCCATTCTCATAGGGTGAACTTTTGGATCGCTGCGCATAGCCTTTCCATAATTTCTGATTTGGGTCGTCGGCATTTGTACTCGGCGCTGCCCATCCATTATCACAGATATAGACCACCATCGTGTTGTCTGTCAGATTCTTTTCATCAATGTAATCGAGTAACTCTCCACATGTTTCATCAAACCATTCACACATTGCATAGTATTTGACGAGGTCTGCAGCCCGGCCTTCTTTCTGATACTTCTTCAGCAATCGTTGTGGTGGATTATGTGGTGTGTGTGGCAAAAAGGGTGCATACCACAACAGAAACGGCTTCTCTTCAGTGACAGCCGTGTCGATAAATTGCGTGACCGGCTTCATTCCCTCACGCCCAATTTTTAGCCCCGCATCACCATGCCGACCTCTACGTTGTGGATCACCATGGGTCATTCCATCAGTAAACCCACCGTCCTTCCAAGAACCTTCCCACCATTTCCCAGATTGATGCGCAAGGTAGCCATGGGCAACAAGCGTTTTGACGAATGTTGGAAGTTTGTGAAATGCTTTTCGTAACGGCACATCAAGTGCTGCACGATTTGTAGATCCATTAACATCGTTACCTGTTATGCCATGCTGGAACGGATACCGACCGGTAAGCATTGAAGCGAGTGATGGTCGACACAGCGGTGCCGCAACATACCCTCGATCCATAACAAGGCTGTGCTCAGCAAGTCTGTCGAGATGCGGTGTCTGGATCACAGGGTGGCCCATGAACCCGTAATCAGTCCATGCCTGATCATCACTAATGATGACCACAACGTTGGGCTGATCTGCACCGTGTTGATCTGCGCCATAAAGATGGCCTGCTGCACAGATTATCAATGCAATAACACTGACAACTCGACTTGTTCTTTTCCTAACCATATAGACTGCTCCCCGTTTCGAAAAAAATAGGCACTCGCACCTACTTGGTTAACTCAAAATATCATTGACCACATGTGCTTCTTCAACGCCCGTGAGTCGCTGGGACAAACCACGAAACTTGAATGTGAAGCGTTCGTGATCAATACCAAGTTGATGCAGAATTGTGGCATTGAGATCACGAATATGAACTGGGTTTTCAACGATGTTGTAAGCGAACTCGTCCGTTTGGCCGTATTCGTACCCCGCTTTGATTCCACCGCCCGCCATCCAACTTGAAAAGCATCGGCCATGGTGATCCCGGCCCGCCGATGGACTCCCTAAGGCACCCTGGCTGTACACGGTTCGGCCAAACTCTCCGCCCCATACCACAAGTGTATCATCTAGCATTCCCAGTCGTTTCAGATCTTGTACCAAAGCCGCTGATGCCTGATCGACGTCTCGACATTGTTTTGGCAACTGATCCTTGATCGAAATGTGTTGATCCCAACCACGATGAAACAACTGAATAAATCGCACACCACGTTGAGCCATGCGTCGGGCAAGCAGACAGTTTGCAGCAAAACTCCCTGGGCGTCGGGCGTCATCACCGTAGAGTTCAAATGTTGATTCTGGCTCATCAGAAACATTTGTCAGATCAGGAACGGAGGTCTGCATGCGATAGGCCATCTCATAGGCCTCGATCCGAGCCAGCGTTTCAGGATCACCTGCCGCAGCGGCGTGCTTTTGATTCAGCTCGCCGAGTGTATCGAGTAATTGGCGTCGGGAATCGCGTGAGACTCCGGATGGGTTCTTGAGATACAGCACAGGATTCACACCGGGCCGTAACATGACCCCTTGATGGCTTGAGGGCAGATACCCACTACCCCACAGCCGTGAAAAAAGTGGCTGTCCAGGATTTTTGCCGCTGCCTTGGCTTAGCAGAACCATATAGGCAGGAAAGTCATCGCTCTCACGTCCGAGCCCGTAACTAAGCCAGGCACCCAGAGAAGCATGCCCCATCTGCTGTGAGCCGGTGTTGATGAACGTTACAGCTGGATCATGATTGATCGCCTCAGTCCATAAAGAACGAACGATTGTAATATCGTCAGCAATCGACTGTGTATGCGGCACAATGTCACTGATCCAGGTGCCGTGTTCACCACAACGTCGACCACCCCACAGCGGCTTGACGACAGGAAAACTTTTCTGCCGCGATGTCATGCCAGTCAATCGCTGCCCACCACGAACAGAGTCAGGAAGATCTGTCCCGTGTAACGAGTCCATGGCTTCGTGATAATCAAACAGATCAACATGGCTTGGGCCACCAGATTGAAACAGATAGATCACACGTTTGGCTTTTGGAGCAAAGTGCGGCAGTTCAGGAAGTCCTTCAGGCTTGGTCTCTTCAACGGCAGCAGCAACCTTCTCACTCTTGAGGAGGTTCCCCAGTGCAAATGCACCGAGGCTTACTGTCGAACTGCCCAGCAGAGACCGACGCGTCAGCAGCTGAGATCGTCGCAGTTCAATGTCAAAAGGAAGTGAATGCATAATGAGTAATGAAGACTATTGTCTGGTTAGAACTTCGCTTAGATTGAGTAACAGCGTTGCTATCTGTGTCCACGCAGCCTGTTCCACCGGGTCGAGATCGTGGGTCACAGGATACTCACCAACAGCAATAACACGCTCTGCATCGATTGGTGACTTTTGAAAGCGTGCTCTTTCGGCATCCAAGAGCTGTGCAATCATTGTGACTTCAGGGCCCGTTGGTTGACGCGAGCTTATGCGCTCGAAGGCTCGCTCGATACGTGATCGATCATCATTGGCTGTTTGGTCTTGCAAGATAGAACCAGCAAACACACGCGATGCTTCAGCAAACTGAGGATCGTTCAATGTCACGAGTGCCTGAAGAGGTGTATTCGTTTTACTTCGATCAACCACACACATTTCACGATTTGGTGCATCAAAGGCTGCCATAGCAGGATGTGGACTGGTTCGCTTCACGATTGTGTACAAACTTCGGCGATAGAGTTTTTCACCATGGTCCTGAACAAAGACTTGTTTTGTCGCCGGCGTACTTCCAAAGTGACTGATCTCTTTCCAAAGCCCATGCGGCTGGTACGGATGAACACTCGGCCCACCGACACGTGGTACTAAAAGCCCACTCACGGCCAATGCCTGGTCACGAATAAATTCTGCAGGAAGTCGAAATCGGGGACCTCGACCAAGCAATCTGTTACCCGGATCAACTGTTAGTTGTTCAGCGGTTGTTACCGACTGCTGTCTATAGGTCGCGCTTGAGACGATCATTTGAATCAGTTCTTTCTGATTCCATCCATGACTGACAAAACGTGTTGCCAGATAGTCAAGTAAGTCAGGGTGACTCGGATATTCCCCCTGCGACCCAAAATCGGCTGACGTAGAAACGATTCCTGTTTCGAAAAACAGTGCCCAGATTCGATTCACCGCAACGCGTGCTGTTAGGGGATGATTCGGGGCTGTTAACCATTTTGCAAGATCGAGACGCGTTGGCTGAGTCTCTCTTCGATCTTTATTGCCGTCAGTTGCTCTGGCTCCATTACGTCTAACCCGAAGCGGTGGCAGCACCCGTGGAGTTCGCGGCGTTACGCGTATTGTTGGTGCATCATATTGCCCTCGGTTTAAGACAAATGTCTCACGTGGCTTAGAGGATGTATTCATCACCATCGTTGAGTGCTTTTTTGTGAGAATATTTTGTCGCTCTTCCAGATTGTTGATCTGTGTTCGTAGTGAACTCAGAGAAGGTGCTGTCTGCCGAAAGACTGCAAGCAACTGCTCTCGGGAATCCTCAGTCCATTGCGTCTGATCTTTTAAAAGAGCGGCAGCAATGACATCATCCCACTTGCTCTGGGGATCATGCCCGGTAAAGGGACGCACTCTCCAGCGAAAAGGCAGCGATTTATTTTGCCCAAAAAAGACAAGCACACTCAGGAAAGGTGTTTTGCCTGGATCAACCGGCTGATCAAATGTCAGTGTAAGACACTGTTTCTTCTCTTTTTCTGATGGCTGCCACCAGTGGACGTTTCGTTCATCCAATACCGAAGGTGCCGCATGGCTATCGGCCGACGTACTTGCTGTGGCGGAAACAAACTTACATTGCCCATGGTAGTCCACCTGGTCAGTAGGCTGATTGTTTGCAGAAACCAACACAGCTGTAATTTTTGGAACACCGTCCGGAAACGGGGTCAGCGAAAGCACCGGCTCTGTGCTTTCTTCAGTGTCCTCCCCTGCCGCACCAGGAACCGGCTGGGGATCAAATTCGATTGAAATACCTGATATCGTTTCACTTGCTTGCTGGTCCCTTTGCCGCAATTGAATCGAGTGACTGAATCCAGCCAAACCCTTACTCGGAGCCGACAAAGAAACGGTTCCATCAGAATCAAATTCGTAGGGACCAGGACGATTCGGTGCCGAAGCGTCGAGTAGCTCAGCATCGACGTAACGGAATTGCTTTCCGCGCAGTTGCTCTCGACTCCGTTCGTCTGCCACCCAGTCGTCAAATCCATTCGTTGTATTCGATAGTTCTATACGCGCTGCAGCGAGTTCAGCATTCACACTCTTGAGTTCATCCCGAGCCATAACCGTAGAGGCAGACATCTGCGGCATGGCATTTCTGCCAGCATTTCCATCAAGGCCACGGTCATCAAGCTCATTAAAGAAGGCAAAAAACTCGTAGTATTCTTTCTGAGAAATTGGATCGTACTTATGGTCATGACATTGAGCACACCCAAAAGTCAAACCAAGGAACACTTCACTCGTTGTTTTCACGCGATCGGCAGCATAGTTTGTGAGATTTTCTTCTGGAATCGTGCCGCCTTCATGAGTGATCATGTGATTACGATTAAATCCAGTAGCAATCAACTGTGCGTCAGTGGCATCAGGAATAAGATCACCAGCCAACTGTTCTCGTAGAAACTGATCAAATGGCATATTGTCGTTGTAGGCCTGAATGACCCAGTCCCGCCACAACCACATGTCACGACCACCATCGATTGAGTACCCATTGGTATCAGCGTAACGGGCCTGATCCAACCAAGGTACTGTCATTCGTTCACCAAAATGTGGCGAACGAATCAGTCGCCGAACTGCTTCTTGATACGCACTCTCACCGTGAGTTTCATAGTTGTCAATGAAGCGACGTGTTTCCTCAAGGGTTGGTGGAAGCCCTGTCAGGTCGAAAGTGAGTCGACGAATAAGTGTTCGTGGATCGGCTTCTGCCGAAGGAGATGCACCAGCTTTCAGAAGCCCCGCAAGCACAAACGAGTCAATCTCGTTTCGGCCCCATGATGCGTCACGAGAATTCATACCCTGTACACTAGGAACATCTGGTGATTGTGGTGGAGCAAATGCCCAATGGCCTTCGTACTGAGCCCCCTCAATGATCCATTGTTTCAGAACAGCCTTCTGCTTTTTATTCAGGAAAAGATGTGATTCCGGAGGAGGCATCAGCCTATCGTCATCATCACTAATGATACGACTCCAGGCTTCACTTGCCTTCAGATCGCCAGGACTAATCGCCTGGTAGCCGCCGCGGTCCTCACTCGCACTACTCTCTTCATCCAGCCGCAGGTCTGCCTCCCGCCCTTCTTCATCTGGACCGTGACAATGAAAACAGGTCTCGGCCAAAATTGGACGAACATCACGGTTGAAGCTAATGGAGCCATCATCACACGCAGCATGCGAAGCCCATGCTCCAGAGAAAACAAGAAGCATCTGGAGAGCGGAAAGCCTGATTGAATTCATTGCTATCACCGGACACCATGAGCACGCGAATGAGAAGGACCGAGTGCAAGTAAACTTCGTGATTTCTTTCACTTGAATTCCACCACACTGTTCAATGACATGCACACACGCAAAAGCATATGTACTTCACCCTCCTCACCTTACTCCGCGATAGACCTTTACGTAACGGCCGAACAGCAAAAAAACTCTTATTCCTACCGATTCTTTCGAAAAGAATCGAAATGCTTCATACGTACAAAAACAATACTGAAAAATGCCAGATACCAAATGAAACAACAAGATGCTTCATTCTTTTTTCATAGAAAAGCGTAACCTTGTTACGCATTATTACATTGCCAAACAAACTCTCATCGCTGTTTCATTTCACGAATCATGATCAGCACGAAATGCCCCCTCTATCAACATTCGTAAACGCGGAACGAAAAATACAAGCAAGCCGAACAAGTGTGTCATGCTATTCTTATAAAGACATGAGACCTACACCCTTTCAGATATTTTAGCAGTGCGAACGCTTCCCTCGCAGTTGCGGTTGTGTCCACCTTGGAGTGACTCGGTATGAAGAAGCTTTGGCAGTCGCGAATCCGCGTTTCAGTACTTTTCGTGTCGGCCGTATGTCTTGTGCAACCAACTACATGGAGTGCGGAATCATTCCAGTTGCAGAATGGTGACCGGGTTGCTTTTCTTGGTGATGCCCTGATCGAACAGGAGCAATATGCTGGCTGGATTGAGCTCATGATGACAGCGGCGTTTCCTGAATTGGACGTAACGTTTCGCAACCTCGGCTGGAGTGCCGATACGCCGAGTGGCACATCACGATTCGGCTTGAGTCTCTTGCCAGCCGGGCGTGAGCCTGCTGATGAGGGATGGAAGCAACTTCTAAAACAGCTCGAGTTCACACGACCCACTGTCATTGTCTTTGGGTACGGAATGGCAAGCTCTCTTGAGGGTGGCATTGAAGGAGTTGCTGCATTTACTCAAGACTATCAACGACTCATCGATGCAACCCAACGAATACACCCAGGTCTTCGTTGTGTATTTCTCTCTCCACTTGGACGTCTTTCTGGATCACATGAAAAAACACAAGCGTATGCGTCATCGTTAGTCGCATATACAAAAGCTGTCCTTCACCTTGCTGATTCGAACAATGGTGTGTTTGTGGATTTGTCACATGTTGCAATCAACGATGGCTTGCGCAAAGACCCAATTCATCTCAATGACGCTGGGTATCGCGAAGCTGCGATTGAGATAGGAAAGACACTTGGCTTCGATGATCGATGGATTCATAACCCCCATACTGAAGCATTAAGAAGCAGAATTTTAAAAAAGAATGTCTGGTGGTTTCATCGGTCTCGTCCAGCGAACATGGCCTATGTTTTTGGATTCCGAAAACGAGAGCAAGGGCAGAATGCAGTTGAGATTCCACAATACGATCAACTCATTGTCGAAGAAGAGCAGGCCATTGCATTGCTTCGGAAGTTAGACGGTACTTCCGTGCAATCAAAGCCGGCCACGACGGAATCTCGATATGCCACATTCACAAAACAGCCGACTCCGCAGTTTACTGTTGGTAAAAATCTAGACGTGAGTCTCTGGGCCGAAAACCCTCAGCTCAACAAGCCTATTCAGATGAATTTTGATCCGGCAGGGAGGCTCTGGGTGGCGAGCAGCGAAGCCTATCCCATGATTGAAGTTGGCCAATCAGCTCCAGACAAAATCCTTGTCCTGGAAGACACAAATGCTGACGGAAAAGCAGATACGTCAACTGTCTTTGCTGACGGCTTACTGATTCCGACAGGAGTTGAGCCTGGAGATGGCGGGTGCTATGTCGCGCAGAGTACAGATCTGTTGTTTTTGAAAGATACAGATGGTGATGGAAAAGCAGATTTGAAACAGCGAGTACTCAGTGGTTTTGGAACAGAAGACACCCATCATAATCTTCACACACTTCGCTGGGGGCCTGACGGTCGGCTGTATATGAATCAATCGATCTATACACGAACTGATACCGAGACACCACGAGGCATTGTTCGCTTAAAGGCGGGTGGCGGCTTTCGTTACAACACCGACACAATGCGGATGGAAGTGATATTCCGAGGTCTTGTAAATTCTTGGGGGCATCAGTTTGATGACTTTGGGCAATCATTCCTGACAGATGGCGCTGGCTTTAGTGGAATCGCCTATTCGTTTCCAGGCGCGGCATTTAATCCGACACCGGGTGCGAAGCGGGTCTTGGGTCTGATTAGTCCGGGCAGTTATCCCAAGTTTGCCTCGGCTGAGATTATTTCTGGGAATTCTTTTCCGCCGGAGTGGCAGGGCTCTGTGATTACCTGCGACTTCCGTGCAAACCGCGTAACCAGGTTTAGTCTTGCAGACCAGGGTGCCGGGTTTGTCACAACCCAAGAAGATGATTTGCTACGAACCGCAAGCAGCACATTCCGACCGATTGATGTGAAGCAGGGACCTGATGGTGCACTTTATATTGCTGACTGGTCCAACCCGATCATTAATCATGGAGAGGTCGACTTTCGTGATGAACGTCGAGATCGATGGCATGGTCGTATCTGGCGAGTTTCCTGGTCAGGCGGTGCACCGAAAGAAAAAGAAGACCTTACAAAAACTGCTTCAAAGGATCTATTGGATCGGCTCATTTCTGACGATCGCTACACACGTGATCAGTCACGGCGTGTTCTCTTGGAGCGCGGCGATCTCTCAGAAGAGCAGGTACACGAGTGGACCAAAGCATCTTCTGACGAATACCAGAAACTGCAGGGCGTCTGGCTTCAGCAGGGATTCGATACTATTAACTTTGAAGATGTTAGGGCGCTGGCCCTCGCAGACGATCCAAAAGTCAGATCGGCAGCAATGCGTATTGTAAGCGATTTGGTTGACCCAGTGACGGATAGTTCACAGCCACTCGATGCCACCACAGCACTCGAAATGTATCGGCACGCAGTTGTAGATGAGCATCCACGTGTACGACTCGAGGCCATTCGGGGTTTGGGAAAACTGAAAACAGCCGAAGCCGCATCGGTTGCATTGATATCACTCAACTTGCCACGAGACAGATTTCTTGACTTTGCACTTGCTACGACGATAGATGAACTGGCTGATGTGTTCATGGTTGCACTCGATCAGGGACAGTGGAAGCCAGACTCACCAGCGCGTGAGAAGCAATTAGAGTTTGCCCTCACCAGCATTGATTCAGGACGTGCTGCGTCCTATCTCTCAAAACGTCTTGTAAAAGAAGCCATCCCAGCAGATGGTACTGGACCGTGGATTGAGCTAATCGCCCAAGCCGGTGGAAAGACAGAACTGACAAAGTTATTTGAGCAGCTTATGAAGAATGACTTTGAAGAGCCTGCCATGGTCCGGGCGATTGATGCGCTTGCAACTGCCCAGCGTGTGAGGAAGCAGAAACCGGCAGGTGATCTCAATCGTGCAGGTACTCTCCTTACCAAGTCCAATCCAGCCGTGCAGGCCGCCGCGGTCAGGCTTGTTGGAGCCTGGAAGCTCAATGCGTGCATTACTCAACTCACAGACCTCGTAGACAAGGGAGCAGATAGTCCCATCCAGACCATAGCACTGCAGTCATTGCAGGAAATTGGGCAGCCGAGCATCGCAGCACTGACACGACTCACGCGTTCTAAGAATAAACGCATCCAAAGGCAAGCGGTCATCCACTTGGCAGCATTGAATCCACAAGGTGCCGCAAAGCCATTTTATCAGTCACTTGCTGGCCTTCAGGACGAGCAGCAGTTGCTCAACTTCTGGCGACAGGTTCTCGTGAAGAAAAATACTGGCAATGTTTTGGCAAAACATATACCCGACACCGGGATCACCGAAGCAGCCGCACTCGCTGGCCTTACGGCGGCTCGCGATGCCGGTCGCAATGAGCCGAGCTTAATTGCTGCGATTTCACCGTATGCCAATGCTGTCAGTCAGGCTCCGAAATTGACACCCGCACGTGTTGCCGAGCTTATTGATCTAGTTGAGCACGAGGGGCATCCTGCACGCGGTGAAGCTGTATATAGCAGGGAGGATATGCAGTGCATCACCTGTCATGCAATTGGTGGCGTTGGTGGGAAAGTCGGTCCGGATATGACAAGCCTGGGCGCCAGTGCACCGATCGACTACCTGATCGAATCGATTTACAAGCCAAATGAAAAAATTAAAGAGAATTATCACTCTGTAAACATCCTGACAACTGACGGGCTGATTCTCACCGGCATTGTTGTCGGAAGTGATAATGAAGAATTAATTCTCCGGGATGCACGAAATAAACTTATTCGAATCCCAAAAGATGAAATTGAGTTCCAGAAGCCTGGGAAGTCATTGATGCCAGAAGGCCTTGTCGATCGATTAAGTCAACAAGAGCAGGTCGATTTGATTAAGTTCCTGACACAACTCGGCAGGCCTGGAAACTACGATGCCAGTAAAGGTGGTGTCGCTCGAGTCTATGACGTCTTCACAGGCACGCATCGTATCGACGAAGACAGTGTGGCGGAACTTATGTCTGGCCAAAAAGCCGATCAGTGGGTGCCACTCCTCTCAAGAGTGAATGGTACGATTTCTGGCGTTCAGCTCGCCAAGAAAGTAAAAGTAGCTGGGAAGAAAGGTCCTGCCGATGTGTACCTGAAGACAAATGTAGAAGTAGCGACAGATGGTGCTGTCACGTTAAGTGCAAACGGTGCGGACACAGCGGACCTCTGGATTGATGCGAGGCCCGTTGAAGGGGACACGAACTTTACAACGGAACTCACCGCTGGAAAACATACTGTTGTCATTCGGCTTGATGGAAAAAAACTCCCTGCAAGCTTTCGGTTTGTGTCACGCGATGTCACGTTCCTTACAGAGACAGAGGGCAGCATACCCAGTACGTTGTAGTCAGCGTTTCTGGTGAGTGCGCCCTTTCACTTCGGCCGTAACCTCACCGAATGGTAAGGACTCAACCCGGATAGAACACTCATCCACAACTGGAAATAGGTTGGGAACAGACCCCGTAAGAACAATCTGCCCTGCATGAAGCCGGTCACCACGCCGGAACAATTCCTCCCACAACCATTTCAGTGATGAGCGAATCGTCTCCAGCAACAGCCGGCCCTCGCATTGATCAAGCAGTTGATTGTCTCGAAAGATCACAAGCCGAGCTTCATCAAACATCGTTTCTGAAAAACAATTTGATGAAAGGCCGCCTCCTCCAGAAACAAAACCAGCATGAATAGCATTATTCGCAATCAGTTCACCTGCCGATGACTGCTGCCCCCGCATCACATGGTTATGCAACTCAATGACCGGGAATACGCGAGCGATGCAGGCTGGCAACGAATGAACCGTAAAATCTTCTTCCCTCGGCTCACGAGAGAGCTCTATTGCAAGCTCACCCTCAATTGCCAGATTGTCAAAACTCTGTCGTGATAAGGCCACCCCCGACTCATAGTGCTCCGTATCAAAAAGAAACCCTCGCACACGATGAGTAATCTTAAGCTGCTCCTGAATTGCTGACGAGGTACAGCCGACTTTATATCCGATCAATCGCTCACCGCGCTGGAACCGCAACTTTGCAACAGCGTTTTGCAGTTCGTACCCCTGCGATACATCCAGCACGCATCCTTCTGCAAAAAGCATGCCCGGTTGATGGGAGTCATAGTCCTTGAGTTGACGGGCTGCCAATTCTCCTACCTCAACCATTTGTGAACCTGCAGCTCCATTCATGCATTGATTGAATTCACTAAAGCTACCTCAGTCAAACGTTCTTTGCGTCAGGAATCTCAAACCCTTTGTTGTTCGGATCCTTCAGCAAGGCGTTGGCAGCGTCAGCCTTCTCACCAGTGAATCGTTCAGTTTGAGGGTCAAAGGTAAGCCACGGCCCAACGGTGTAACTGGCTTTGTCCTCAGGCACACCAGCACCACCAGAGGTAACCTCATGCAGCTCAAGAAAGTGTTTTGAAGCATCCTTGTTATCACCGAATCTGCCAGCTTTTGCGTTGAACGGCAACTGCGAGCCAAGGCGGTATGAGTTGTTCATCAAGTGACCGACCACACAACCACGATGTGCTTCCATCGCTGTCCCATTCGCCATGTTCGGATCACCAGCACGAACAGCCGCGATGAATGCACCCCAGTTTCCACCAGACGTAACTTTACCTTTATCTAAATTCAACTTTTCAGGCACCTTGCCGGGCCGGTGAATGGTGTACGTGCCTTCGCCAGTAATCTTGCTGCCGTCTTCCAGGTAATACTCGTTGTACACCTGACGTTCGTACCCCTTGTGGTTGACGTTGCGAACATTGAACATCACCGACTGGCCATTCGGATACTCTGCAACCGCAAACATCGTGTTTGGCGTTTGGCCTTGATCATCCCAATTGAATCGCCCACCGATAGCCATCGCACGAGTCGGATGGATCTGGTCGTCGTCGATTGCCCAGGCGGCAACATCCAACTGGTGCGTTCCCTGATTGTTCAAGTCACCGTTCCCGCTTCCCCAAAACCAGTGCCAGTTATAATGAACCAAGTTGTCATGATATTGGTCAATCACAGCTGGGCCCTTCCAAAGATTCCAGTCAAGATTCGATGGCGGATCACCGGGTGTCTTGAATCCAATGCCGTCGCGTGGCTTGCAGCAGTAACCATAAGCAATTTTGAGTCGAGGAAGCTTGCCGCTTTTAAGGGCTTCATGGAGCGCTGCAATTCCGGCATCGCTACGACGCTGGGTGCCATGTTGCACAACCACGCCATACTTCTTCTGCGCCTCAACGGCCACGCGGCCTTCAGTGATGTCGTGGCTCATTGGTTTTTCGACATATACATGCTTGCCGGCTTGAGCCCCCCATATGGTCATCAACGAATGCCAATGGTTGGGAGTAGCTATCGAGATGGCGTCAATGTTCTTATCTTCCAGAACACTTCGAATGTCTTTGTGACCTCGGCAGTTCTTCCCATTTTCTTTGCTCTGCACTTTACTTAAACATCGATTCAATACGTTTTCATCCGGGTCAACTACTGAGGCAATTTCAACATTCTTTAGTTTTCCAAATCCTGCCAAATGTGCCTTGCCCCGGCCGTTGAGGCCAATGACCGCAATGCGGACACGTTCATTGGCACCGATCACATCACCAGAGGCTTTTGTCCCTCCAATATAAAATGCTCCACTTACAAGTGCGCTTGTCTGGAAAAACTGTCGTCGTGTTGTTCGTGCCATGTCTGCAATACCCCGTGATAAAAATGAATCGCAATCAGTCCAATGTACTCTTAGTGCGCATACGCCTGCCACGCCTCGGCAATCTTTGCTGTCTTTTCGTCACCCTCATGAAAGATGATTCGATGCCGAAGCGTGATTGACTGACCCTTGCCAAGATCCACGTCCCCAGAATCCTTCTCACCCGCAACTTCTTTTAACGCAAACGGGTTCGCGGTAAACAATCCGTAGCTGCGCACGTGCCACGGAGTTGGATAGCGAAAGCTATCGGGATGATTCAACATCGCCACGCCCATTGTTTTACCTTCGACGGGCCCGTTGAAATCGACCCAGGACACTCGCTTGCCCCATGCATCGCCGTCGGCATCTCCATTGCTGTTGATAATACAACCACCTTGGCCTGCGTCGACACACATACTATGAGCGACACGAACGGTGAGGCCTGAATCTTTCATGTCATGAATTGTGATCGTGTCTTGAATGCCTTGCAGCACAATCTCAATATCCATAACCCGCGACCCGTTATCAGCAACGTGGAAATCCATCGTGCGGGTCTGCCGCATATAGGATTCACCTTTCGGTGCGACGTTTTCACTCTCAACAACAAGCGTTGCCGAGTTTCCTGATGCCTCAGCTTTGCTGACCTTGGTGTGAACCTGTTGCCCCAAATGTGCCGCCTTGTGAGGATTAACCTTCCCATTTTTTGTAAATGTTAAGACTTCATGCCAGGTATTAAACCCATCGGCACTGTGAAGTCCGAAACAAACTGATCGATGATGCGGGTGATCTTGCTTCTCGCCCTCGATGTCCTGCATGGGATAGGCACGCGTCATCTTAATGCCTCCCGGACCAATGATTGGCCAGAAGTAACACTTATTAGTAACCGTGTCCGATGTGACGTACCGAGTGAACAGCTGGTCGTCGATGTAAATAGCAATATCGCCAGTCGGCTCCTGCATAATTGAAAACTCAGCTGCCACGCTGGCAACCTGTGTACTGTTGATTACAGAAAAGCCGACGGCCAGAACGAGGCTGACAGATAACCTACTTGTTATTTTCATGCTTTTTATCCCCAATCCTCGAAATAGACTCCTCGTCTTTCGAGGGCGTCTTACACACTTTTCGTGTCACAGTAGTGAATGTCTTTACTCCGTGTTCCTTATTGTGGCTTGGCAACACGTGCCCCCGGCGCAGGCTTGGACGTTGCAGTTTTAGGATAGGGCATCTTCGCGTCGACCTGGTCGCGCCAGTCGTGAAGCATCTTCTTCAGCTTTTTGGTGACAGCTGGGTGTGACTTTGCGATGTCATTGTGCTCACCGATATCATTTTCCAGGTCGAAGAGCTGGACGGTGCCATTTTCATAGTACTCGATCAATTTATAGTGCCCGAAACGAATGGCTCCATTTGGACTTTGAAAACCATGATTGCTGTAATGGGGAAAGTGCCAGTAGATGGCCCCTCGATCGTAGCCTTCAGCTTTCAACGCAGGGACAAAACTTTTTCCATCCCGATGTTGATCGGGTAATGCCAGGAGGTTCAACATGTCGAGCAGGGTTGGGTAGTAATCCGTTCCTGTCACGACCGCATGTGAAGTTGAATCAGGCTGAGTCTTCCCAGGCCAATACACAATTAACGGCACGCGAATTCCACCTTCGTAGTTCCAACCTTTCGCACCGCGAAGTGGCAGATTGGAGCTTGCAAAGTATTTATCCAAACTCTCGCGAGGCTGACTGATCCCGCGATACTGGTTTGAAGATGCCATACCACCGTTGTCAGCTGTGAAGATGATAATAGTGTTCTTTTCCAGTCCGAGTTCTTTGAGCTTTGCCCGAATTCGACCAAGGCTCTGGTCTGTTGCCTCGACCATTCCAGCAAACTCGATGTTGTCCTGTTTCTGCTTCACCCACCACACTCGCGCATTCTGGTGTGTTTCACTGGTATCGTCTTTTTCGAGAGTCTTCAGTTCATCCCCTGAAAGCGTAGACCCGTCCGGATTCGGTTCGAGAATGAAGTCCGGGCCTTCCTGATGCGGCATGGTGGTGAGTTTCTTTTGATACTTTTCGACCAAGTCCTTCCGGCCTTGAATCGGATCGTGAACAGAAAAGTGTTCAAGGTGCACGAAGAAGGGCTTGTCTTTGTTTCGCGCAATGAAATCGATGGCGGCATCTGTCAGCTTATCGGTGTAGTAATCACCCGCGTTCGCTGGCAGTGATTTGTTGTACTCACGACCGAAGGGATGGTAATAAGATTTGACCCACCCAGTGATGGCTTCATCAAACCCATAGGTCTTCGGATCTTTACGAAGATGTGCTTTTCCGTAATTGGCGGTAGCGTATCCATGCTGCTTGAGTGTTTCTGCCAACGTGATCTCTTCATCTGGCAGTGACGTCAGTTTTTCAGCATGATGCAGTTTTTCATAATCTTTCTCTGGACGTCCGGCCAGCCACTCGGTCAGGTTCGTACGCGCTGGATACTTCCCGGTCAGAATGCTCGCGCGACTCGGTGAGCAAACGTGGCATGTCGCGTAGGCGTTGTCGAACAGCATGCCTTCTTTCGCCAACTGGTCTATTGCTGGCGTTTCATAGAACTGGCTGCCGTAGCACCCCAGGTCTCGCTGCCCAAGATCATCAACAAGAAAAAAAACTACATTGGGTTTTTGCGCTGCGTGCAATTGGGCGCAGGCTATCAGCGATAGCGTGGTGCAAATCACAAACCTACGGACCGTTTGTTGGATTTTCATCGTTTGTTTCAGACTCCCCGTTCCCTGGCACTCATCGAGATTCTAGCTTTTTTCGCCAGTCAGGGTTTATGTTTTTGATTCCTACGAACGCGAACAATATGGCCTGCCCCTTTGTTCTCTGCACAGAACGTTCGTTGAAACTCAAAACAACGGCTCAGCCATTTCGCCATTCATCTTCTCCCACCGTTCCACTAATTCGGTAAGACGTTCGGGGTCTGATTGAGCGAGATTCGTTTCTTCAGAGAGATCCTTCGAGAGGTCGTAAAGTTCCCATGGGGATTTGCCAGGTGATTTCCGGCCGCCCATCCGCACGATCTTCCAATCACCGTGCCGTAATCCGGACTTGCCACCCTGACGCCAAAAAAGTGTTTCATGGGGGACACTTTTTTTCTTGCCGGTGACGAAGGGAACCAAGTCAACGCCCTCAACCAACTCGGGCACGATAACGCCTTCGCTATTCGCCGCGGCAGTCGCATAGATATCGAATGAACTGACCGGTTTCTCATACGTCTGCCCCGCCGGAATTGTTCCTTTCCACTGCATCATGAACGGTACGCGCAACGCGCCTTCATACATTTGTCCTTTCGATCCTCGCAACGGCAGATTACTGGAAGTCAGTTCACGAGTCGGGCCACCATTGTCACTCAGGAAAAAGACGATCGTATTCTCTTCAAGGCCTGACTTCCGTAGCTGGGCCATGACAGCTCCAACACTGTCGTCCATGTTCGACAGCATGGCAGCAAAAATGCGGCGATGAATGTCCTCGATGTGCGCAAACTTTTTCATGTAGGCGTCCGCACCCTGAAGAGGGCTATGGACCGCGTTGTAGGCGAGGTACAAGAAAAATGGCTTGTCGTCGTGGCGGTCGATGAAGTCGACCGCTTCACGGGTCAGCGCATCGGTCAGGTATTCGCTTTCTACAACGGGCTGACCGCCCCGTGTAATGGGATTGTCGGCATCGTAATCCGGCTCGTTGCCGCCCATATGATCGGTATAAATGAGTCCTTTTTTTCCAACCCAGCGGCTCGTGTGTCCATGTGGCAAACTCTTGCGGCGCAGCATTGTTGTCACACCTTTGTACGGTGGCGGCACGAAGTAATGGCCCTC
>ERZ802830.38-NODE-38-length-103280-cov-20.6919_pt1 | contig 103280 bp, 123 predicted proteins | sample MGYA00345654_ERZ802830 | MGnify/ENA primary metagenome ERZ802830 (study PRJEB30503, sample SAMEA104212375) | marine metagenome | biome: Westerlies Biome; feature: [SRF] surface water layer (ENVO:00010504) within the epipelagic zone...; material: water...
CCGTAGACTTGATTACAACCATTCCTGTAGGCATTTCCATAACCTCTGCAACAACCGATTGAATGATTCTGTCATCTATTGTGCCATCTTCACCCATTGGAGTCGGAACTGATATAAAAGTAACATCTGGTGCAAATGCTTCAAGATCGTTGACGTGAGTGCCATACTGTGGATCGATAATCAACAATTCAACACCATTTGTATTGAATCCATATTCTATTGCTTTACCGACAAATCCATGTCCGACTATCGCAATCTTTTGTTTACCGTTTATCCTATGTTCACTCATTCCCAAGTCCTTGTATTTAATGGTAGACAACCTACGATATGCAACCGTCGGATAAAGTTATGACAGTTAAATGCAGTATGTCTTTTGGTTGTGTCTGTATAGTATATTTTGCCTTGTTCTAAATGATATGCTTGCATATTTCCTAAAAGCATCATACAATCTTCGTTTGTATCTATAGGCAAATGAATGCGTTGTGACCAGTCTTTATGATATGTCAGAACACTGCGAGGTTCCTGTATCATAAGTCTAGTTCGATGTAGTTTGAAATGATTGATAAAAGAATTAATTATAGGTGCATCAAACAATGGATACACGAAAGAACATTCCCATTCTTCTGCACCTTTACCCTTTGCTTTCCCGACTGCATCTTGACTATATTTGATACCCTTCTTGTCGGGCGAATTGCTTTGTAAAGAAAACTGAGTCCAATTGATAGTATTCTTTGTATCAGAACGATACCTAGTTATTTCTTTTATTTCATTCTTTAGTTCTTCAAAATCAAATTTGAAATTATGTATTTGAAAGATATGATTCACTTTTAAGGATCTCCCATGTATGTTGCCAACCTGTTACTGTAAAAGAGTGTCCGTTCTTCATCAACTGCACTTTCTGTGATATCTCAAAATCATTACCACCCATCTCTGTTTTATCTCCGAAGAAATATATTTTTTCTTCGTCATCAAAGTCATCAAGTATCTGTTCTTTACCCTTACCGACAGGTGTAATGTCTATTCCTGTTTCACCTGCCACTTGAGATACTATACCATATTTGTCACCATAAAGCAAGTTGAATTCGTCAGAAATTTGATTTCTTTCATCGTTAAAGAAATCATATGTCGTGTAAAGATCTCGTTGTTTTGTAGTTGCTTTTCTACCGAGGATACTGAAGTTTAATAAACCTGGTCTTTCGTCAAAGTGCCAACCTGTCTTTGGTTCCCACCCACTTTGGTTTAGTTTACTTTCAAGATACTTCCAAGGTTCTTCCTCTAGTGTCCAGTCATTGTTATAGATGTTCTTACCATGATTCCACACAGAATTACCCGAACAGTTGTAAACTTTGTTTACACCGTTGAATATTCTTTCTCCGACTTGTTCGATTGTTTTTTCGGCATCACTGCCTGTTGCGAGGTAGACATTGTTTACGAGCATAAACATAGAAAACCAATCTTGGAATTCTTTGTTCATTTCTTTTCTACTTGGCGTCAATGTGCCGTCTACGTCGAATATAAAGATCATTCTAACCACCAGTTTCCGTCTTTTGTATTTTGAATAAACTTTGTATATTTTTTATTAACTCTGATACTTTTGTCCTCTACCCAATGACCATCTGTCAACTTAAAATCGTCAATATAATACTCCGTAAAAACGACACCATTATCTGCTTCTATATCCACTTCTATTGTCTGTGGTATCCAATTATTTATACTTACTTTGTAACTACCTATTAATTCTAGATTACCACCTACAAATTTTATACCATCATATGTAACCGTATCTTTTTCTTTCCACAAATCCTTTAGCACTTCTAGATATGTTTCATCTAACCATTCACATCCTGTCTTTTCTTTTTCCAGTGATGGTTTTGGATTAACACGAACATTTGCTAATCTGATGTCACAACGCATGACATTCGGTACAATTTTAGTTGTCGCACCTCTAAAGGTAAGACTGATATCTTCTTTCCAGATATTTCTTCCTATGATTTCGTGAAAGATTAGTTCTATGTCTAAATGTCTATGATCTAAAGATGTGTATTTCTCATTTACAAGAGTAACCCTGTCAGAGAATCCCATTTCTTCTATGATATATTTTCCTAGTTCAAATATACTAGGATCTTTTTCGTATGCATATACGTGTTTTGCTCCATGATGCAACGCCATAAGAGTTAGAATACCTGTACCGAAACCAACATCGACACATATTTTATTTTTTGATTGTTTTAGTAGTTCCCAATACCATTGATTTCGAGGTTTGTCGAATATCATTTTTGGATAGTGACCTATTTTCCAAGGTGCCATCCAAGGGTGCAACTGTTGTACTTTTGATCTCATAAAATATATAGGGGGCATTACGCCCCCCACTTTAGTTAATTAGAAACTAAATGCAACTCCTACAGTAACGTCACTGTATTTGAATTTGCTAGTTAGAGATAGTTTTGAATATGCGGATAGACCGCCTGCTATAGGCATAGTTGCTTTCACAGATGATCCTGAGATTGCAATTGAATTGCCTGATGAATATGTCCAGTCCATTGCTGGTCGAACTGTGATGCCTGCTAAAGATGCTGACATACCTACATCACCTGCCCATGCTTTTGAATTAAAAGCATACTCGACTGATGCGTCTGGTTTAAGTGATGACATGATTCCGCCAACACCTTCTGCTTGTGCCGCAGTAGATGCTACCACTAACGCACTTGCTAAAATTAGAGATTTCATATTTTTTTATCCTTGTTATGAAAATTTATGTGCGACTTTTCTGTTGCCAAGTAAGTCGCCAACTCCGTTGAATTATGCCGCTAGAGCGAATTCACATGGTGCAAAGTTATCGTTTGCATTTGTAGTTTTGATCCAATTACGGAGATCATCCGATAGTCTCCACTTCCCTACAACGTATGTCGATTCTATCTCTCCCCCCAAATACACTCTCTATCTTTCAACCTCGGTTTTCCAACATTGTCATTTGGTATTACAGTACCACGCATCTGTAAATACGCAGAGAGTGTATATGGTGGAGGAGATGGGTACTGCCCCCATGTCCATTCCGTTTTCAAGTTGTTTCATCAACTATGTTAGTACGACTATTTAACCATAAACAGTCGTTTGTGTCCAGTATATAAATCTTTTTTAAATACACTGTGATAAGTTAGTCACACTTATCTTTTGTTCCATATTGCATATAGAACCCAAACAGCGACTAATCCCATTAGACCTTGTGATCCAATTGCCGCCATTATTGCTGACACGTTGCTGATCACGCTCATGTCACCCATGAATGGCATTGCGCCAAGACCGAGGACTTCTACGATGATTGCTAACGCGGCAATGCTAACACCGAGGTCTGCTAATCCAGACGCCCATGCTTTTACATTTGCTATTACTTCCATACTAATTCCTTTCATGTAGTTAGTATGCAATTATTTATGTAAATAAGTGTCTCTATAGGCAAAAATATGCCTATTAATCTGTTGTAATTATGTTACTATAATCACACGCAATTCTGTGTAAAACTCTGTTGGGCATTCCTTCGAACTCCCATCTTTTGTGTATACTCAACCATTGTTCCGAGAGAACTACGTCACCGTCTTCCCAGTCGTGGTGATATGTAAACTTTGGTTTCATTACGTGTTTTTTGACATCTTCGACCAAAAGTTTAAAAAGTTTATCTGGCATACCGTCAATACCAAACATCTGATTAAAGGGAAAGTATATACCTTCCATACCTATCGCGTTTTCCATAACAATTGGAAATAGATTCTCTTTGTTTACGTGTTCGTGAAAGAATTTACTTGTACTATATTTTCCACTCTCATATCCAAAGTATGCTTTCTTACCCTTTAGTCTTTCTTTGAGTTTCTTAGGCATTTTCTCGTATGCTTCAATCATATTGATCCAAGATGTGCGAGAACCCTTTGTTCCCTTTACACCATACAACCAGATCAATGGCATACGTTTCTTATTCGATGGTTGGTTGGCATGCCAGTCTAACGCACTGACGTGACCAAACAATCCTTCTTCTCCGTGTTTATTCTTCTCACCTGTAACCCTGAGTATTCCGTCCTGTAGGGATATGTGTTTGGTGCGTTCGTGAGTTGTGCGTTGAACATTGCCTAACTTCCTACAGAATGCAAGTTCCTCATCTGGTGTCAGATCTTGATTCTTGAATACGACAACCATCTGAGTCAATACAGTAGTGCCGAGATAAAGAATCTCTGCGTCAGTAAGATCCTGTATCCTACCGTCTACTATCACCGTCCACCGATTGTCGTGATATTTCCAACCCCATCGTTCAATAAGACCTGTCATGGGTTTGCCATCTGCGATTGTCATATTAATCTATTCTTAATCAGTGTTTTCACGTTGTATTCTAGATCTTCAAGTGTGCCATTGTTGTCAAGATAAAAGTCTGCCATCCAAGGTTGCATACTGTTACTAGTTTCATCTTCGGGTGGTAGATAGTCTGACCTGTCTACCCAGATTGCATAGTCATAGACGTGTTCATTCTTCATAGAAGACCATTCACGTTTATTTCTCAATCCACAGTATATGTCAAACTTCTGGAATATCTCTCTACCCAGTCGTGCAAGGTCAGATCCACAATAAGCAGATATCATTTCATACCATTCTTGTCTGTGGTTATGCCTGTCGTTATAACACTCGTCAACATCTTTATATCCATACTTCTTGGATAGTGTCGGGAACATTACGTGACCTGCACAGAACTCACTTGACGATTGATAGTTTAGACCCATCTCTCTACATAGAATCTCAGACACCGTATCCTTACCGTGTCTTCCATAACCTATCACAAGTAGTTTAGGTTTGATTAGATCTATTGGCACTCCACCATGACTCCAATTTATATTCCATTCTTCATTATCGAGCATGTGTCAATATACCTGTCAATTCTTCTACTCTGCGTTCAAGATTAGTAATCGTAGTGTGTATGTGTCCTGTTGTAGTAGGTTTTAATTGTGTTTTAAAGTGTTCTATCGTTTCGTTTAGAATACGAATAGTGTCTACCATCTTTACAATGTCTTCCCTAGATTCTGGTTGCATAATATTTTCCTTTTGTTTATAAACGTCTTCTGCCACCATTGTAACATGTTTGGAAGGGTTTGTAAAGAGTTCGTAAGGGTTTGTCAATCCGCACCTCTATATTGTGTGGCACCTCTTTGACTGGTTCTTTTTGCTACTTGGAATGTGCTATATGTTATTGTAATACCAGCAATCAAGAGAACGTGTGCAATCAAACTAATACCAAACACTAGGAAACTACCCAGTGCCGCACTGAATATAATGCACCACATCCATGCAAGGATCTGGAATATCATATGTCTCACCATCAAATTGGGGATATGTTTTAAAGGTGTGTTATCCCTTATCATAATCCCAGACCAACTATCTTTTATAAAATCATTCATAATAAACTTCCTTGTTTCAATACATCATCTAATTTCTTTATTCCCAATGCCCAGTTCTCTGCGGCATCTTCAACATAGTGTGCAGACTTTCCTTCAAAGTGTTCGGTATAGAATACATTACCTACCTGATCATAGTAGTCTATGTAGAACTCTGCACCCTCGGTGTCAAACTTTACAATTGCCTTTTCTTTTAGATCGGGATCTTTCCAATATGTTGATATTTCCTTTTGCATTATTCTTCCTCTATTTCCGCGATTAAGTCATCTCTTAAATCTTGTGCCAGTTCGTCTTTCTTCGTTCCTTTACCACTAGTTTGTCCATCTTCGCCAGCAAGGAATTTATATGCAAGAGTAATCCGATCACAACCAGCATAGGCGGCATGCCAACAATGATGTTCTGGTTCTGATTCTGCACCAAAGTAATAATGTCTACATGCCCACCCTTTAGTGTCTTGCACTGTGATTATCTCATCTTTAATAGGATCGTGATATCTAAAATATCCATCGCCAGTTCTAGACCATGTAAATAGAATCTGATATGCTGGTGCATTCCAGTTTGTATGCCAACCCACATGACCACCTGTTGGATAGTAGTTAAACAATGCCGCAGAATGAACACCAAGTGTTTCTGCAAATCTCATTCTAACTAGATCACGAATACCTCTCCATTTTTCTGGATCTTGTTCTGCCATTCTAGATACTGGTTGAGAGAAATGTTGTTCTGGAAATCCTGAGTGTTTGCTACCCAATGCTTTTTGTTTGTAAAAATACTCGTCGCTACAATACAGTTCGCCGTTTGTTGTTGCATCATGTGGATTACGAACCCAGTATTTTTTATCATTGTATCCATCTATACTAAAAAATATATCAACAAACTCATCTAACTGTGTAAGCAACTTCTTATTTCGTACTACGACTTCTGTCATTATAACTCCTTTGCCAGAGGAAATATCTCTGCGATTGCCTTACCACATTCTATGGCAAGTTCCATGTGTTCTTTTTGTGTGCCGTTTGCAGAACGCAATTCTATGTAATGAACCCAAGAACGTAGTGTGCCATTTACATATAATGTAGACTTGGTATTACCTTCTGGTAGAACTGACCTTGCCTGTTCTTTGGCGATACCATTATCTATCGCCCAAGTATATGCTTCTTTTGCGGCAGTAATTACTTTGTTCTGTTGTGCCGCCCACAACATCTGTAACTGAGTGTCATCAGTCTCTACACTGTTCTGTCTGTTCTTTGCGTCCTGTAGTCTTGCTTCGCGTAGAACAAACGTGGAGTCTAACTCCTTGGTAGGATCTGCGTATCTCTGTGAGAACTCTTGAAACGAGAAAGACCTGTGACGTAACAATTGACGTGCAATATCACGTGTAGTCTCTACTTCCATAGTCGCACTTGCCATTTCCAGTGGTGACCAGTGTTTGTGTTTAATCAAGTATTTGATTAGTTTCTCACTAGTTTCTGTATTCATTTGATTAGATGGATTAGATACCCTTGCACAGTATGCAATAAGATCCTGTGCGGTTTCTAGTCCTATGGCATTGTGTGCCTTTGTGCATGCGATTAATCGTGCCTTCATAGTTTGAAATCCCTAAACTTATCGTCTTCTGCTTCCTGACCCTGACCGAAGTCTGACTTGTCAAATGCAGGTTTATCTTCTACTAGATTCTGTTGGTTCTCGTCTGCGTCAACCAGTCGCATCTTAGATCTGTCTACCCCAACAACAAAACGTTTATAGTTGTTCAAATCGTTGTATCTGTTCTTCAACTGTTTGACCATTATCTGTCCTAGTTGATCCAATTCCTCAGATGATACCAATGCGAACATAAAATCGGCAGTTGCGGGTAATCCAAAAGACTCACTCGTGTCTTCCAACCCAGGATCGCTCGAAGAGAAACCACTCCTCGTCGTCTGCGTTGCAGAGAAGATCGGTATGTCAAACTCGACTGCAAGTCCACGCATTTCTTCTGCGATTGCTTTGATGTATGTGTATGAATTGATTGACCCTCCCATTGCTTTCATTCTAGATGATGAGCATATATTTAGGTAGTCAATATAGATGACATCTGGCACAAACGATTTCTTCAGTTTCAACTCATTCAACAATGCCCGAAAGTGATTGACGTTTGCCGCACCTGTCGGATATTCTTTGATGATAAGTTTACCGTTTGTTTTTGTTTTGATTTCATTTACCTTCTCAGAGAATAGATTCTTTGAAAGGTTTTCTATCTGGTCTATGGGTATGTTCAATAGGTTGGCATCGATCCGTTCTGCGATACGTTCCTCTGCCATCTCCATAGTGATATACAAGACGTTCTTGTTGTCTGTAAGATTAGATGCCGCACAATGACACATGAACAATGATTTACCGACACCTGTGCCAGCAAGTGCAATGTTGAGTGTTTTCTTGGGCACCCCACCCTTGGTTATCTTGTTGAAATAGTCTAGGTCAAATGGAATACGTTCTTCTGTCCTATGATAGAAATCGTATCTTTCTGTTGCCGCATCGATGTAGTCGTGACCGACGTTTGTATCAAACGTGACCGACAGTGCTTTCTGCAACACTTCTGGAAGCGCATTCTTACTCAAGTCTTTGTGTTTACCCTCAATGATGGTTATAGACTCCATCACTGCATTGAACAACGCACGATCCTGACACCACTGTTCTGTAGTATCAAGTAACCAAGTTAGATCCGACTCATCCCCTTTGAACAGTTCGGGCAATACTTCTTGAGCATGCCTAAACTGTTCATCGGAGAGGGAGTCCGTTTCGTCAAGTTGCACCTTGAACGCATCAATAGTTGGTAACACATTATACTTGTGCATATACTTTGCAATCTGTTTGAACAGTGGTGCATACACACCTTCAAAGTATTCTGGTTGTATAAACGGTATCACACGACGTGTGTATTCTTCATTATTCAGAATGTTACGTATAACAAGTTGATTAAGATTTTGTGTCATTCTTATCCTTAGAATCAGATGATTGCATTATCTCATATAATACATCACCAGCGAACGTTTGTAAAGAGGTATTTTCAGTTGTTAGAAAAGAATCTGGACTTGAAACGATTTCAAAGTTCCACCTGATATCCTCAGTCTTCTCGTCTAGTGCAATAGCACCATACTTGATAACCGTTTCGGGAAACTCACCTTCAAGAAATCTTACATGCCAATGATCATTATCTCCATCTGGAACTAATTCGTAATCGACATTTTCTTTCATTCTTCGGTAGCAATCTCATCCATCTCTACGAGAGACTTATGTCCAATCGTATATTGTTTCTTGATAAAGTCCTCAAAGTCTGAGTTCTCAAACACTGGATTCCAAAACTCTTCTGACTTGGTATCCTTCTCGCGATATTTAGGATCTAGGAGTTCTCCAGTTTCCTTGTCTACACGACAATACCAACCATTGGATGGTTTAGCAACATATTGACCTGCCAGTGCGACTTCTAGGAGTCCTGACCATTTCTCGACACCACCTTCCCATGACACTGAGATAGGTATCTTAGACTTCTCTTTCACATAACGAGACTTATCCACATTGATAACAAAGTCATACCCTGTCACTTCTGTTCCTGTCTTGTTCTGTCTACGTCCTACGATCCATACGTGATCGGCAGAGTAGTAGATACCTGTGCCACCAGATACGATATCTTTCGGAAATAATCCTATCTCTTTGTATGTGTGATTGACTGCAATCAATGGTATGTTCTTCATGTTTAGATATGGTGTGACCATACGGAACAAACTCTTGAATGCTTTTGCACGAGACATATCTGCAACAGACTTCTCGTTCTGTGCGTCTTCAATCTCTTTCTTGGACGCAAGGTTACCGACTGAATCGATAACAATAATAACATCATCTTTTGCGTCAAGTTCTTCTAACTGAGCAACGATATCGAATTTGAGTTCTTCGACATTGGTAATAGGAGTGTGCATCACTCTGTCAGTGTCAATACCAAACTGTTCGAAATACGCCTGTGGTGATCCAAACTCGGAATCATAGAATAACATCACCGCGTCTTTCTTTTGTTTCAGATAGGCACTTGCCATCATCAACGCAAAAGATGTTTTAAAATGCTTACTAGGACCCGCCAGAACAATAAGTCCTTGCGATAGTCCACCCTTTATAGATCCAGACAATGCAACGTTCATCATAGGAACGTCTGTAGGTATCTGATCTTTTTCAACGAAGAACGAAGACTCCGACAACACATTTGTGTGTTTGAGTTTTGAGTTCTTCTTCAATTTATCCATAATGCTTGACATATTATACTTTCTCCCTGTCACGATACAATTGGTTTATTTTATCAACTTCTGTCAATAAAGTCAAGGAGTCGTGAGATTTAATAAAGTTTTTCAACAGTTGGTTGGCATGTTCGTTGTCTGCACCTCTACTAAGATCATAGTTAGGTATACGCAACCCCCAGTGTCCAACACGTCTATCGCTACCAATGTGAGTAGCAACAGTATGATAATCACCACCAAATTCTGTGATCAAATCATATAACTGATTCCAATAAACTCTCTTCATTGTCATAAATCCACATATTGCCTGTTCGACAAAACATGCTTCAGTTGGTGATAGGTGTGCAGATTGTCCTACCGAGATCAAAGAGAATCTATAATAGATTTCTTGCACTGCCATAGTAGACTTTGGTGCCCCACCAAACACATGATTGTTAACGCCCATTCTTTCTTCGATGGTGCTTGTTTCCACTGGAAGACTTGGGTTATACACCACACGTGCGTTTCTTGCACATACTCGTTCTACCAATGCAGTAGGTAAACTTGTTTTGATTACAAGTCCAGACTGAGTATTCTGTAGACATTTCAGTGTGGCATCTTCTAGTTCCACTGCATCTACGACACCTTCATCTGTTAGTTTTGTATCCAAACAAATAAAGATGATCTGTGGATTTGCATCCATAACATCTTCTATTTTATTGTCTATACCATCTGCGTGTATAATACGATTACGTGGTTTGGTAAAGGCATACTTTAACGTTAATGCAGTCTCGTTGTTTCCAACAATACCAACATTGAACTTTGTGCCCTCTGGACGATATGCTTCGATCTCATCTTCCTTACCGACCTTATCAATCGTGTCCATTGCTTCTTTCATCTTTTTTGCCATACTGATTCCTATAGTTACATGCAGTCATTATACCACAATTCATATGTATTGTAAAGTTATCTACCGTAGAATTTTATATCGTTTGTTCTTTGTTTTGAAAACAAATACCAACAACAATTATCTTTTCCGCTAGTGTCACCAAACCATTTTACTCTACCGACACTCACTATCTTTCGACATAGTGGCATGTATTGCATTGCTTGTTTGGTGTGCATCCAATCTGCATCGAACAGTAACCACGTAGGTGTTTGTTCTGCCAGATGTTCTATCATTGGATGTAATATTTTTCTATCCCAAGGTGGGTTGGTTATGCAGATATCACACGCTGATACATCTGCGTCAAACACATCGAACTCACCTACCCAGTCAACTTGGGGTTCTATATCAGTCATCCAATATGCTTTTAGGTTTGACAGTTCTTCTATGTGTTTTATAAGTCTACCGTCACCAGCACATGGTTCTGCGAACAATCCCTTCTTGGGTAAATGGGATATGAGTGGCACGACTGCTTCTATCGGAGTTGGATAGAAGTCTCTCGGTTTGCGTTCAAAGTCTGATCGTTTACCCATTCAATATATCCTCTAGTGTCGGTGTTGGTTTGACTCTGCTTTTTCGTTTGAGTTTATATGTATAGCAGTGTTTACCCTTGGTATCTTTATAGTATGCTTCACCCAGATCAAGTGCGTTTTTTAGTTTCTGTGCAAATGGTTTTAGTTTACCCTTATGCTTTGTTCTTATTGCTTTATCGTGATAAGTCTTATCTCCGTGAACAATAACTTTGGCACCCTTTTGGTGACCCAAGTATTCAAAGTTTGATGCCTTGTATATTGTGCCAGCATGTCCGAACTCTGCGTCTGCATAGGATACGACGACTTTCCCTGTCCAGTCTTCTGCTAGTTTCTTCAGAGATCTTCCTATAAGAAAACTCTCGGCATTTCTTGGAGTGTCATCTACACAACACAACCTTCTCAGTTCTATAACATCGTCTATACTGTCACCGAATCTTTTCCACTGGTTTGCCATTGCCAACCGACCATAGAATAAAGCACCCATCATTGTGCCGTCTGGATTTCTTAGACTGTAACAATAATCTGCAATACAACCGTTTATAGACTTAGAGTAATGCCACTTCTCTATGAAGTTTCTTATGCTAGATCTGTTCTCTCGCTGAATATACCAACCATTAAGTGCCATTGGGTACTACTGTTATTTCCTTCACTCTGTGTGGTTGTCTGACTATCCAGTCAATAACTTCCACCGCATACTCAACCGACATCTTTGGTTTGTCGTGTCCTGATTGACTTTCTGTATCTATGTAACCAAAGTTAACCACACACGTATCTTGTTTGTGATCAAAGAATTGGTTACTCGCATCTCTCAATGCCCTCTTATGTAGTGCATAGTTATTCCACATGGAGTTTGGGTTGTATACCCAATCGCTTGCAAACGATCCTATACTGATTACTCTTTTACCCAGATGAACTGCCTTGGTCAACTGATCTATTTGTTCCCAACCGTTATATTTACAGTTGATAAATGTATCACATTCTCTCATATTTCTTACAACGTCTGGTGAATAAAAGTCGTGTAATGCTTTACCCAGTCCTCTACGAATACCAGTTATGTAAAACTTACTTGCCATTTACTCCACGTTCGATAACTCTTTTTCTCAATCCAGACGAACTGAATCTATGATCTCTTTTGTTGAAGTATATACTGATATCTCTTTGTCTACAGATATCCTTACCTGTAAAGTCTTTGTCTCGGTATTCTTCACCCAGTATTCTAACATCAATATTGTATAATGTCAAGATGTCTTCTAGATCTGCTTCGTTACCATATGGTATGATCTCATCTACATATCCTACTGCTTTGAGTTGAGTATATCTTTCTACAATTGTCTGAGATGGTGCATTCTTCTCTGGTCTATCCACAGACGGATCGACTTGGATACCACATATCAAATAGTCGCATTGTTGTTTGGCATCACGTAACATCATCACGTGACCAGCATGCAGTAGATCAAACGTGCTACACGTAAATCCTATCTTTTTACCCATCGTATCTTTTCCCATCAAACACACATACAAAATACAAGTCTTCTATCTTTTCAGTGTTTGTTACTTGGTGAAACGCGCCGTCGGGGATTAATATAACGGAATCGGGTCCTACGTCATAGGTTCGATCTCCAACCAATATTTGACCAGATCCAGACATAAAGAAATAAACTTCTTCCTGACCGTCGTGTGAGTGACCGTTTGTTTTACAACCTGCTTTTAACCTTGTACTGCTTACCACAAGGTTCTTTAAAAACTTATTGTCTTTGACAACATAACGGTCATCTTTTTTGACAACTTCACCATCGATATCAAGTCTATTAATTTGCATTAAAATACCTCAAAATACATAATGCCGAGTGGCACTCCTACTATCCAACATATTACAAGTATGAATGCTAACCAGAATTTATTCCATTCGATTCCATGTCTGTTCACTCGACAAACTCCGTTAGGATATCTAGCATGTCTTTATGCTTTGCCGCCTTGTCTAATTCGATTTCAATTGCTTCGATGATATCAGAGTGTTCTCCAATACCAGCAGGGTTTGCCATATACACATGTACGTTTGCAATGTGTGCGTCAAACATTCCTTGTAAATGACTTTTGGTTGCGTGGACTAATTTATCTTTCATGCGTGACCTACCGTTTCTCTCTTTATATCTTGGTGGTTAAATTCTGCCCAGTATAGTTCAAATGCAATACCATCCTCTAGGCATTCAAATTGATGGTATATGCCAGGTTTGACTTTCGTGTAGTCACCAGCATACAGAATGGTTTCGTCTACAAGATCGTAGTCTTTCTGCCATACTCGGATTAGTAACTGACCCGATTCAACATAGAACCCATTCCATTTAAATTCGTGAAGATGTTTGGAACATACTCCACCCTTGTTCATTTCAATACGGTGAAACTCTAATGCACCGTTTGCTTCTATCAGTTCGGTTTGACCCCAAACCTTGCCTGCTTTTGTCATAACTAACTTCCCATCTTTGCGATCTCAATCGCTTCATTAGTACCTCTACGAATCGGAACTGCATTGGATTTGTGCATCGTCGCAATACCAACTATATCCGTACCTGTGTATATATTATGTGTTTTCTTTGCACCATTTCCGATCCCTGTTCCCAGAGATGGATACTGTGTGCCTTCACACTTATAACTCGGTATCTCGTGTGGACTGGATACCTTAGTCTTACTTATACCCAATTTATCATAGTATTTTTGGAGCGATGCTTCTGCCTTACGCAGAGATAGTGGTTTACGTTTTTTCATAATTACATTATATCAGATATTGTTTTTTGTGTCAAGTATTCTACTCTCTGCAAAATCAATATAGTCTTGGTCAATATCAAATCCTACATAGTTAAAGTTTTGTTTTATTGCACCCACTGCGGATGATCCAGATCCCATAAATGGATCTAGTATTGTTCCATTCTTAATACCACTAAACAAAATACATTGTTCTACTAATTTTACTGGAAACGTAGCAGGATGTTTACCTTTGAGATCTTTGCTATTAATTGTCTCATAAGGTATAAACCAACAGTTACCTTTATCTCGTAAATTGGGTTTGTTTTCTTTTGTATTGTTACCACGAAGATTTGCTTCATAATATTCATATGGAACACCAACAGACAATCTATCAACTTCTACTTTACCAGTTTTTGTAAAATGAAAAAGATTCTCCCATGTTGGACATGTAAAACGTTTACTATTAATAGGTTTAAAATGACCACTTGTTTTATCGTTTACGTGAATAGATTTTACCCAATTGATATTATTTTGCAAGACAAACATACTACGTGCTACGTTGCCAACGTCCATACCAACCCAAGGATCTATATTTGAATATCCCATATTAAGAAAGAAATGACCATCGTCTTTGAGACAATGTTTTATTGCACTAAAAACATCATTTAACCATTTAAGATAACTATCTCTTGGCAAATCATCTTTATATGTTCCATATTTAATATTTAAGTTATATGGTGGAGAAGTAACAACGACATCAACACTCCCACTAGGAAGTGCTAACATACCTTCTATGCAGTCTTGATTATGAATAATATTAAGCAAAGAATTCCTCTTTTTGATTATATTTAACTTTACATGATGGATATTTTTCTACCAAGTCTTTACCTGATACAAACCTAACACAAACTTTTGGAAATTGAGTTATATCACATGCAATATAATCTATTGAATTAGCATGTGCATGTGCTTCTGTAAAGTTTATTTTACGTTTTGCACCCACCATATTACTAGGAGCAAATCCTAATCCACCTTTTGTAAAACATTTTTGGTCATATAATATATCAGAATTTTTACGAACATGATCGTAACCTTTTCCATTTACGAATGTAAGATCTGGAAACCATATTTCTAATTGACGTTCTAAAAAATGACTTGCTAAACGACCATCTTTTAACAAATCATCTACAATTTTTTGAGACAAATCACCAAATGATACAGGCATATTAAATTCATAATTTTTATTATATTCAATTTCCATTTTGTATTCTCTTTTCTTTTGATTATTCGTAATCCAAATAACTAACTTCAATATGTATGTAAAGTTCTGGTGGTTTGCCCTCATTATGCCAATTGCAGAATTTATCTGCTTTTGCTTGCATTCTTTTTCTCCATTCTGGATCAGCAACAAACTTTGTCATTACTAATGATGTACAATAAACTGTTATCAGACCTTTTTTTGCATCAATGGTTGACATATTATACAACAATCTACCAAATATTGTACTATCAGCAATTGATGTCACAGTAGTAGGTTTTTCAATATGCCAATCTTTATACAAAGACATCATACCTAGATTTTCAACATACTGAGCGAGCAGTGGTCTAGTCCATGTCTTTAATGGTTTTAATGATCTTGAACCAAATTCTTCATAATTACTAATCCATTGAGAAATGGTGCCTTTGGATATCCAATCATATTCATCAGCAAGTTCTTCTTGTTGCTCATCAGTTGGTTTCCAATTTTCTTGACCATGCTTTTCAACATTTTCTTCAATGATCTGATAAAGTTGTCCTTTTACATCGTCATTGGTAGCAGGTTGTTCTACTTTTTTTGGATCATTTAATTTATTACCTAATCCTATTAATTTAGCAAAACTGGATTGAAGATCTTCTTCAAAAGAAACAACAAATAAATCTCCAGAAAATATTCCCAATCTATTTAAAATCATTGTTGTATGATTTCCACCAATTAACATAAGTGATCTTGCAGGAATAACTTTGCCTTGAAATTTTGTTGCATGTAAAAAATATACTGCAACAGGTGCATCAATTAACGATAAGTCTCTATTTTTTGTTTGCTTTGAAACTGCCGCATCGATATGGTCCTCATCAATTTCGCCACCTTTGTGCTTGTTTCGTACTTGAATTCTTTTGCTTGAATCCAATGTCCATACACCTGGTTTGGTCTGACACATAAATTGAAGATAATCTTGATTCTCAATTTTTTCCCATTCGCCAGATTTTATCATTTTTGCAATTTGTTTAGGAGTCAACCTCTTTAATTTTGTTTTTAAAAGTTCTTTTCTATGATTCCCATTTATAGTAAGATTAGCATCTTTTTTAGTGTTGGCAATTACTTGTGCTACTGCATTAAGTGCTTGCTCATTGGTTATTGTCTCAGTTTTCATTTTATGATTCCTTTCATAATTTAAATTGTGTGATTCGTAAAAATCACGATACCCTTACATAATATATTATTTTCAAAACAAAATCAACTGATTTTATAATTAATTTAAAAAGTGTGACATTTATACAAGTATTTTATCCAATGAAGCACTTGTTTTCATATCTAACCCTTTTATAATTATCTGCTTGGGTAGGAAGTTCCAACAGTAATAACTAGAACCAAAAGATGGTCTACCCATAGATTTTCCATCTGGTGCCACAAACTCCATTCTTTCTTTAAACATCAATAGTTGTAGATCTCTGGTTTCAAATAGTGTTTTTGGTGCAGTATCGTTTAACCAAACATTACTCATAATCAATGCAAAAGGTTTGTTAAAACTCAATGCTCGTTCAAAGTATTTCTTCTTATCTGTGAAAGGTGGATTGGATATTAGTATATCCCATTTAGGCGGTTCATACTCAAAGAAGTCCTGACCGTCAAATATATGCGAACGTTCTACCTTGTTTGTTACACTTATTTGTTTGACAAATTCGCTTTCCACAGTATCAAACGGACACCATACAATTGCTTCTTTTGGTATGTATTCAAGGATTGGTTCAACGGCATAGTCTGGTGTATAACACTCATCGTTGTTTCCTTTCGAATACAATATCTCTCTATGTTCTTTGACCATGTAATTCCTTATATATTCTTGTAGACATATTCAAGTGCCCGATCTGCTTCTTTTTCAAGTGGTCGGTTCTGATACCAATTACCTGTTTCCTGATCCAGTTCTCGGCATAGGTCTGCGATCTGTCTCGGTGTAATTGGATATTCTTGTTTGGTGGCATTGCCTGCCGTAGCAACCATTATCTGATACATCTTGTAATACCAACCACCTTCTGAGATAGTTTTGTATTCATTTGAAAGTTTCTTCGGAAAGAATGGACAATCACGATACGAGTTCCAGTATACGTCAGTATTTGTCAGTTTACTCTTTCTATGTTCTATTGCCGCCTTTGCCATCTCTGGTGAGAGTCTATCTAGGAAACTATCGGTTATTCTTACACTACTGTAAGGATGTTTGCTGGTAAGTGCATCAACATCAATACTAGAACCATGATTACGGAAAATAAAGTTAAAAGTGTTATTATACGTCGCAGGTATGTAATACATTCGCGAGAAGTCTTTACATTGTTTATCACCAACTGATCGTAGTTCCGTATTGAGTGCGTACCAGAACGCTCGGATCTCACTTGCTTCAACAGGTGATCCAAGTCTGAATACAATTCTAAACTTCGGTTTTTCGCGTGTGCTAGAAGCAGTGCTATAACACACATACTCCCAATCCCCAAACATATTATATAAATCATCTTTTAGTTCTCCCTTGACAACATAGTCATCTACATCTACTGCACACCAACCTGCCCATTCAATCACAGAATCATTCTTACGAGTGGTATCTGGTTTGTATATGGCAGGCGATATTAGTTGTGCATCTTTCTTACTGTTTAGTGGTAGTTCGGACAACCCATACAATGTGTGGACAAAACTTTCCCAATCAACAAAATCCATTCTCTTATGGGTCTTGTTGTCAAAGATTGTCTTAAACAATGTAAGGGATAGACTCATATGTCTCCTTTTGCCTTGTTGTTAGATTGATATACATCAAACTCACCGCCAGGATATCTCTTCTTTAATTTCTTTACATTATACTCTATTACTTCTTCCATGTCAACACCTATGGCACGACACATATTCATAAAATACCAAGCAATGTCACCTAGTTCTTTGACCATGTGATCTTGCACTTCTGCATTCATTTCTTTACCGTGAAAGATTAGTTTCTTGACTATCTCGTTGAACTCACCCACTTCACCCGACAATCCGATTGAAGATGTCAGTAGTAGTGGTGTATTCAAATGCCAAGATCCTTCTAGTTCTTGGAGTCTGAATATCATTGCTTCTAGGTTGTCGGAAGTATCACTAGTTACTTCACCAACAAAGTCTCTATATGCTTTTAGGTTTATTTGTTTTTCTTCTGGAACCCAAGGTCCAGATGCCCATTTTGCACTCATGTCGTTTTCCTATGTTATTATTGTTTTTATTATACCAAATATTTATTTGAAAGTCAACCGAAGATGTCGTCTAATGTATTTCTTTCTTTACTAGACCACCCGATTGCTTCGAGGATTGGTTCTAGTGGATCGAGAAAAGTTTTCTCAAACTGTTTTTTGTAATCAATATAATCGTTGAGTTTTAGTTCTGGTGGCAAGTAATCAACAAACGCAACCACATTCTCCTTGATTGGATTTGGCAGTGCTAGATATAAGAACTTAATCTTTTCTCCGTTCTTGATCAACTCGTGTTTCTTGAGTAGATTGTTTTTCTCAAGATGGTAGTTGTATAATAGACTACCACGAACATGGATAGGTGTGCCCTTCTTGTATATTGCTTTCTGATCTTCCCAATCGGTCAGAGATGATACTCCACGTGGAAACGATACATCTTCTGGTGGTAGTTCGTTGAACACCTTTCGAAAGTTATTGATGTATGCCTGTGTTTCTCGCTCGGTTCCTTCCACAAGAATCTTGTAGATCTCCTTGAACTTCTCACGCACCACCGTCGGTGTCGAACTACGAACTGCTTCAATGCCCATGATCTTGAGTTTGGGTTCTGCATACTGCACACCCTCAGAGTTATGAACGTTTAGAATATATCTTTTCTTTGCTTGCCAGATACCAGTCGATGCAATGACTTCCCTGTCCATTACCATACGATTGTCATAGGCATTCATATGGTCAAACATCTGTGCGTAGGACTTCTCAAACAATGGAACAAAGTGATCAGAACAAATCTTGTCAAGTGCTTTGACAGGATCTTCTGGTTTTAGCGTTTCGACAAACTTACCAAAGTCAACATACAAACTGTCAGTATCAATAGCAAGGACGTAATCTTCTCCATCTGTTTTTAGTATCTTATTCATCTCAGTGTTGATGGTGCGTTCTGCCCACTTGATTGCAAGTTGACCTGACAGAGTAATACCCTCTGCGACATTCTGGTCAAAGTATCTGAAATATTGATTACCCAATGCACCATAGAGACTATTGAGTAGGATCTTAATAGTCATCTGTCTGTTATGTAGTTGACCTATCTGTCTCTCATTCTCGGCAGTCGGGTTTCTCTGTTGTTGTTTCTCCAGTTCGATCATCTGGTTCTTGACAGACTTTCGTTCTGCATAATAGTTTACAATAATGTTTGGAACAATGCCCTGTCGATCCTTTTTGAATGTAGAACCGTTGGCGGCAACCGCATAGACATCTTCGTTGGCGGCATTCTCCATATAATGTTCCACACCATTTGCATGCATCTTGGGTGCAAGTGTTTCGGGTGACATATTGTATTGCACAATCAGATTCGGATACAGTGAATTCAAATCAAAAGAAACAACCCATTTGTGTTTACCGATCTTAGGTTCCTTCACATAACCGCCAGGATAAGATGATTTGGTTTTGTGATTGTTTGGAGGAATAACTATTTTACTTCGGTTTAGTTCCCGATAAATAATACTATCCCATATACCTGTGGTTCCAAATGCGTCCTGATAGTTTACACCACCCTTGTATGCCATAGTGCAACCCAGAGTAATCAGATCCATCTTCTCATCAATCCGTTCAATCAGTTCAACGTCTTTGATGTTATAGTCAATAAATAACTGATGGTTCTCTTTGTAGAGTGTGCGTAGGTTACCATACTCTTCATAGGATAGTTTCTTCTCACCGAGAACAACACTGGATATGTGGTTCAGTGTATAACTTTCTTGAGGTCCATATGTGAACCCCCACTTCTGGAATAGGTCATAGTAATCCATCATACCGATACCTGTCAGTTCGTAGGCATCCATATTCTTACCCTTGAACCGAACCTGACGCTCGTTGACCAATCCCCAAGGTGACATTGCCTTGACTGCTTTGTCAGATCCGACACGTGCAAGTCTGTTTACAATATAGGGAACGTCAAAGAATCGTATGTTCCAACCTGTGATAATATCTGGATAGTCGTTACGCCAATGTTCAAGGAACTTGGCAAGCAGTTCGACTTCCGACTTACACTTGCGATACTGAATAGTCAGATGTTTGTGGGGAGTCTGTTCGTGGTCATAGTCACCAAGACCCCAGACGTGATATACACTTGACTTGGAACTCTTGAGTGCGATTGATACAATAGGGTGCAATGCTTCAGACGCATGGGGAAACCCATCGTCGGACGCAACCTCAATATCAAAGTTGACTACGTTTAGGTTCTCACGTTTCCATTGTATTTCCTTGGGAAACTTGGACGTGATAAACTGATGTATGAAGTTACCGTTGCCGTGGATCTCAAAACTATCCACATCTTCATATTGTTTTTGGAAGTCTTTTGCTTCTCGCATTGTAGCAAAGTTCATTGCTTGAACTGGTTGCCCATGCAGAGTTTTCCAATCACTAGGTTTGTTCGTTGGAACATATAGTGTTGGTGCAAACTTGAATTTCTGTGAGACAGGTTTACCGCTATCGGTATACCCACGATATAATATTTGATTGCCATATCTGGCGACTGATGTATAAAAACTCATAGAACTATTATAACACGATTCGTCGTTTATGTCCACCATCATAGTCACCAAATGCCCAATATCTTTCCTGACACCAGAAACATTCTTGACAGGGTTCTGGTGAATCTGACGTGCAAGATACAGTAATTGCTCTCAGTCCATCTAGTGCGTGACGCTTATATTGGTATGCAATAAACTGTTTGTCCACTGCACCAAATGGATACTTCCAACTGATCTTGGTTTCGTCTGCAAGATCTTTGTTACTGAAGTGTGCATTTGTTTGATTGTTTGTTCTACCATGACCTGTATGGTCTTGGGTAATTCCTGAGATAACAACATCACAGTTGTATCTTCTCTTTAGGTATTCTTCGTTTGGTTTGTGAAACTGCATCTTACTTTGATCTGCACGTGTTTTATGATATGCAAATACGTGCAGTGGTTGAATAAATGTGTTATCTTTCTGATGCCACTTTACCCAGTCCAGAACTCTCTGTGCCGCTTCATATGAATGTGTTTTGGTTCTGTTGATATCGTATCCATGCATACACCATATCTTTGCACCTTCTGCAAGGTGTTGTCTACCTCTTAACATCTCTACAAGACACCATAGGATCAATGCGGAATCCATTCCACCCGATAGACTTAATCCTATATTTTTATAGTTAGGAAACTCCCAGAAATAATCTACGAATGTTCCTTTGTCGTCTTTTAAAATCATTACAAAACCTAAAATAAATGGGGCAGACCATTACAGTCTACCCTTATTTATTACCACACGATGTGCGGATTATGTCTTAACTTTTCCAACCTTCTTTCTAGATCACACATGTCTACTGACCTTGATAGGTATTCTTCATGTAAATCTATTTTGGGTATGGAGAACCAACGTTTTATCCTTTTGATCATTTGGTATTAAATCCTCGAAGCGAACTCAGATCGTGGTTGCATAATGCCGTGTAAACTGTGTCAACCGACTCTCGTCTGTATTCAGTTGATTGTAACATTTTTGCAATCTCTATATTTGCAGTCCGTTGTCTTCCTTCTTTGATATTTCTACCAATCCATCTTAAAGGACTAGTTAGTCTCATTAAGTTGTTGCCTAGTGTCATTTTTGGTTTCCTCGCTTCTACCAATGTTAATTTTGCGAGGTCGCATTTCTTCGGGAAGGACGAACTTCAAGTCTATTGCTAGAACCCCATCCACTAGATCTGCACCGTGTATTTCTACGTATTCTGACAACCTAAAGGTGCGTTTGAACTTCTTCGTAGATATACCACGATGAATAAACTCTCTACCTTTGCTAACGTGTTCCCCTGTTACAGTTAGAGTTCGATCTTTGAACTGAATGTCCAGTTCTTCTTTTGAAAATCCCGCAACCGCAAGTTCGATTAAGAATGTTTCTTCATCAACCTTTACTATGTTATGTGGGGGATAGTGATCGTTCGCATGTTTTGTAACATATTCTAGTTCTGTAAATAAATGGTCAAAACCGATGAATGATCCACGAGGGAATAGTGATTGTACGCCTGTCATTGTTTTCTCCTTTTGCAAGCAAGATGTACGAGTCCAGATTATCTGCAACTCTATAGTATATATAATAACGATTGACTAAATAGTCAACTAATTATTGCATATTCGTTATGCACTGTTGTAATAATGCATCATATGTATGTTGATGGATCTGGTTTACCTTCTATACCAAATGAGAATCCAACCCTAGTTCCTACTGGTTGTATCAAGTGATATGTACCTCTCGGTATCCAACAAATATCATATTTTTTAAATCTCTTCTTAAATCTCTGTGTTACGACTTCATCGACATACGTTTTCTTCAGATGATCTAGATTACCAGGCAAGTCTGGTTTGTTTGCATCCCAAATAGAAAAGTCAACTTCACCAAGACCTTGCATGTATATTACATCCATCGCATCTCTGTGAATATTAAAACTTCTTGCGGTCTTGCCAAATGATCCAAAACAGATAAGTGATACGGTATTTTTGTAAAACTTTTCTCGTAACTGTTTTACCATATCTTCTAACTGTTTTGGTATCGATGGACGCTTTTCAAACTGTAACAAGGTGTAATTCATCTTATCTACATTACCACCTATCTTGTCCATTGGGTGGTTATCAAACAAGTTGATCATCGAGTTCCAATCGAGTTCTAACTCTCGATCACCGAATCTCCACTGGTAGTGTTGTTTTGCTCTAATAGTTTTATCGAACTTGGCACTAACCCACGTCATTTGTTTCCTATATTATACTTTGGACATAGTTCCCACTGTGACTTCTCCTTGAATGGTATTATCTTAATCTGTCTCAATGGTGCAATAGGTAAATTCTGTTGCACTGCAAATGTCACCAATCCCCAATCACTTAATAGTGTGGCAATCGTGTTTCTACGTTCTACATCATTGTCTTCTAGATTAGACTTCTTTCCGTCTAATAGAAATAGTTCTTTGAAATGTACTATGAAATATCTACCCTGTTTGTGTAGAATGTGACAAGACTGAAACAGTTTCTTGTCTTTCCGTGATGCTACACCTATACGAGTAAGTGTCTCCCGAACCTTCAGAAAGTCATCTGGTTCGTTCAATATAATTTCTAGCATGTTGGATGGAGTCCAATGGACGTTATTATTATTTTCTTTTTCCACCTTTATTCACCTTTTCTTTCAATATCGCGAGTTGCGACTTGGATAGAAGTGGTAGGACTTGGTGTGCTTTTTCATTGCTATAACCATAATACTCTTTAACCACTTCGATGTCATTGTCTAACTCAGGTTTAATCCATTTGGAAAAGCGTTTTCTTTTCCTCACAATATTTATAAGAAACTGATATTGTAGTTTCGCGTCGAGATGGTGTTTTATATTCATTTCATTTGCCATCAATACCGTGTCGTTGAAGTATGACAGGGATCTGTTGATCATAAATGGTGCATATGCTTTCTCGGATAGATCATCAATCATTATGTCTTTCTTAGTCATATTGATTGAATTAACATATTCAAATGGATTCATTAAAAACTCGCTTCTGGTATCTCTGGGTAGTCTACCACAATACGTGATTCGAGTAAAGACTTTGTAAGACCAGTAGAATGTCCTTTCATTACATCAATTTCTCCAAGATATAACTGTGGAACGGTTGCATGATTGTTTTGTTTTAAAAAGTTTTTAGCAGGTTGGTCTTGTGTGATATTGACTTCATGGTATTCGTGACCCCATTCTTTCAACTTTTCTTTCAATCGGTCACACCAGTTACAATTGTTTTGAGTATAAAGTGTTAGTGTCATTTGAATATCTCCAGTGGTTGAAACAGTCTTTCTTCTGCTATCTTTATATAGTGTTCGCTTCTCTCACTACCTATATAGTTTCTATTTAAATTTTTACTGACAAGTGCAGTGGTGCCTGTGCCCATAAAAGGATCGTATATTACATCTCCTTCGTCTGAGAAGTTTACCAGTATTTTCTTTACTAACTCCTGTGGGAATATAGCACCATGTCCACCTTTGCCACGCTCTTTCTTGATCTGCCATATATCATTCAGTGTACCTCTGGCAAACCTACCCTTCTTACGATACTGTCTTGCAATAGGATAATCCTTGTCAAATACAAGTATGAGTTCTGACTGACGATTGATAACACCGTCCAGTATTGCAGGTTCCGCATTACCCTTATCCCATATGATAATATCCTTTAGGTCATCTCCAAACTCGCCAATCATCTTCCATAGAGATCGTTTACTCCCTGATACGACTTGGATATTGTAAAACACCAGACTACTTACACGAATCAGTTCTCTTAGAACCTTAGTATGAAACTCATTATATTCGTCTATTGGCATATTGTCTTCAAATTCGTTTTCTTGAATAGTGCCATACTTGGTAGCAATTGTGTTGGACTTGTCCATTCCTCTAGGAACATACTTACCTTTTGCAACCCTAAGATTTAAATTATATGGCGGTGACGTAATAGTAACGTCAATAGAATCGTCTTCCATTCTCTTGAGAGTGTCAAGACAGTCCTCGTGATATATCTTATTAAAATCCATATTTCTTCTTGATTTCTAAAAGTCTGGGAATGTATTGATATGGTTCTATCTTGAATATCTGTGGTTCATGTCCGTCAACAGTAATCAGAATTACACATTGTTTTATAACTATGCCTGTTCTTTCATAAAATGCGGCGGCATAGAACGAAGTTTGGATAAAGTAGTTTTCGATCCATTCTTCTTTCTTAGGTTTTCTTGATGTCTTGAAGTCAATGATGGATAGTTGTCCGTCGAACTCTGCTATACAGTCTACTTGACCTGCACACCCTAACTTGTCGCTATACAAAAACTCCTCTTGAAACCACACATTGTCTAATCGTTCGTCGATAATCTTCTTCAAATCAAGGAATGATGCAAGGTTATTAGGCATTACATCTTTGTTCCAATCGGGAACATTATTGATATAATCCTCACACAATTGATGCACTGCCGTTCCACGAGTTGATGCCTGTCGAGAAATCTTATTTGCTTCCTCTTCACCCACCCTTTTACGCCATTCTTTTATACCTTCCTTACTTACTTGCCCAAGTATGGTTGTAATAGATGGGTATGCTTTACCCTCTGGTGTAAAATATCTACGACCATTCTTAGTCGTTTTTCTTGTGATCTTGGGTAGTGTTACTCCATGATCGAAGTGATTAATTAACTTGCTATCCATAAGAACGGAATCCTTGTGTTTGACGCATACCTCAATTCTACAGGTATATTGTCATTATGTAGACTTTCTACTAACCAATCTAAATTATAGAATGTTGTAAAATGTCTACAATTTTCTTGTGGCATTTTTAGTTGTCCACATATAAATTTTCTATTGTCGAATAGTGATAAAGTATTGACACAGAATTCGTGTGTCCAGTCAATGCAATCACCATATACTTTCTTTCTTTTGTAATCAAAATAATTTACTACTTCTTTATCATTGTAGTCTAGCACACTTACACAGATTTGTCCATAGTTCATCTTCATAAAAGATTGTAATGAATTTTTTAGTTCTTCATAGTCTGTGTGACTAAACACACTGTATGCCCAGATACAATCATATTTACCTTTAAGGGGTGGAACTGTTATGTCTAAACCTTCGTGATTATACATCCAATTATATCTGTTATACCAAATAAAATTGCCAGGACTTATTCTTCTACCCTCTTCTATTGCTTTTTTGGAAACGTCCAAAATTACATATCTGGGATTGATAACACCCCTCATCAATTCACCAGTGTTACCACCAAAGTCAAGAACACTCATACCATCTTTCCAATTAAAGAGTTCTTGAAACTCTGGAAATCTATTATTAGGACGACCTGTTATGTCCGTCTTTGGGTGTATTGCGTTTATGCTTGCCATTCTGCACTCGCCATTACTTCGGTCATACACGCCACAAGATTCAATTCGTGATCTGCAACAAATGATGCTTTGTATTGATAGTCTGCAAGTATTAGTATCAACTGTGGTATGCTTGCTGGTTTGACTCTAGTATTCATATTATCATAGATCGCACGAATAATTGCAGATGAATCTAAATCAAGATTGTTTGCAACCCATGACCGCATCTTCTTGAAGTCTTTATCTTTCAATGCACTGAATAACGGTTCGAACTGTCCAGTGTCACCAGATGCCAATGCACGTGGGGCGTTGAATACATTGTCCTTACAATTGCGTTGAAACTCATTGATGACCCTTCGCCAATCGGGAAGATGTTTCATTATAAGGTTTGCGATATCTGAATTATTAGCACCAATGTTTTCTACACTTGCTATGTATTTCAGTCTATCCATAAATTGTTCTGCAAGTTCACCACTGTCCTTCTTAGGCACATTAAACTCATATACACCACACCGAGAGTGCAGTGGTTCAATGATACGATTCTTGAAGTTACAAGTGAGAATAAATCGACAGTTGTCCGAGAACTGTTCGATGAACCCACGCAATGCAGGTTGGGTCGATTGTGGATTTAGATAGTCTGCTTCGTCAAGTATGACGACTTTGTATCCACCCATCAATGATACGGTAGATGCAAATTGTTTTATCTTACCACGTAGTGTGTCAATGTTACCCTCTTCAGATCCATTAATAACAATGTAATCAAGTTTGAGTTCATTGCACAACGCACGTGCCGCAGTTGTCTTTCCCAGACCAGCAGTTCCAGTGAAAAGCATATTCTGCAATTCACCAGAACTAACCATGCCTTGGAGAGATGATTTTATATCTTCTGGAAGTATTGTTTCCGAGATTGTTCTGGGTCGATATTTCTCAACCCATAAAAAGTTTGCTGACATTTGTTCTCCATTTCAAGTTGTCTCATTATATAATATTTGGAGAGATTCGTCAACCTTAACTATCTGCGGCAGACTGTTGTTCTGCTTCACACATTGCAACGATCTGCACACATTGATCTCTTAACTGACCAATAGTGGATAACTCTTCTCCACGAAAACCACCGCGAGATGATACCGTGTCTATTACTGCAATACTACTTCTTGCAGTCCTGTTTGCTAGATCGGCAATTGCCGCGTTTGCACTTTCTTCTTTTTTTGCCATCTTATACTCCGTAAGTTGATGCTTTTTCAAGAGCAATCCAATACTGGATATCACTCTCTGTGTGTTTAAAACTAGATAGAAGTTTGGAAGAAACCCCTACATTATAATCACCACCAACGATCTTTACGTTGTTGATGTTCATTAGGAAGTTAAAGTCTTCCGATTCATATTCACCTGCCACCTCTATAGAAAAAGTATTAGATGTTTTGTTCTCTGGATCACAAACTGTAAGTTTGATTGCACCACTCGAACCAGTGATTGAGATTGTCTCATGTCCTAACGTGCTTGCGGCACGTCTGATCTTATTTAGAGTCTCATTATCTAAAGTAAATTTTACTTCAAAATCATTCATAGAGTTTGCTTTATCTATCATTGCCGTATCGGGTGATGTTAGATGATCTATGTCTGTCAGATAGTATTGTATCTTGGATCTTCCTGTGGAGTCTCCGATGTTTACCATCTTCTCTTCGAATGTCAGATGTGGTTCGTCTACCAACCCAACAACTCCAAGAAACTCGTTTAGATCATACAAACCTATTGTTTGTTCAAAAGTCATATCGACTGTGCAACTAGACAGTATGTTTCTTGCTTCTGACATCGTGCTAAGTTTGTTACCACTGCGGATAACCATATTAGAGTTGATACTAGAATAGTTTTTCAACATCTGTGTAGTTAATTCTGTTAACTGCATCTCGTTTCCTTTATATAATACATTGGGTTAGTATAACACAAATCATTCTGATTGTAAACCCATTTCACTTATTTCACTAAAGTTCTTTGGTTTCTTGAACTCTAGTCTATTCTCAAATCTACCCTCTAGGATCTCACCTTTGTGTGAGATAACAAATACGTTAGTATCTCCGTCAAGAGTATTCAGAATCTTCATTAAATTTTCTACACCGTCGTGGTCTAGAGAAGAGTCAAATGTCTCGTCCAGAACCAATAGGTTTGTTGCAACAGAGTTTTTCATCTTTGCGATCATTCTCCAAGCAAACAACAATGCCAAGTCAATACGTTGTTTCTCACCTTCCGAGAAAGAATCATATGAGAATGCATCTCTGTGTCTAGATCGAATTGTTTCTGCAAAGTTTTCGTCTAGGTTAAAATGCACAAAGAAGTCCAACGTCTGTAGATACTGATTGACAAGTTTGTTGATAACAGGTAGATACTGTTTGATAACTTTGGTCTTGATACCTGTATCCTTGAGCATTTCTGCCATCACATTGTTATATGCATACTCTTCGTTGATTACTCCACGTTCATCGACAATAACTCCACTCTATTCTCTCATATTGTTCAGATCAGTGTTTGCTTGTCCTAGATCACCTTCACGTGCAGATAGTCTTTCAATATCTTTGTTGATACTGTCGATCTGTTTGTGTAAACGTTTGATCGTATTCGCATGTGATACCACACAAGTTTCATATGCACGAACTTCCTCTAGGTCTTTTTCAATTGTATCTAACTGTTCCGTATTGGCAGTTGCTTCTTTTTCTACCTTGGATATTGCGTCCTGTAGTTCTTTTGCCTTATCTGTGCTTTCTTTGAGTTTGGTAGTTCTTGTCTCTTCTAGGATATCCTGATCACACGTCGGACAATGTGTATTGTCTTCATAGAACTTTGCGTCCTTGACTACACGTTTTATCTGTGTAGAGAACTCGTGTTTATACTGACCAAGTTTGTCTCTCTTGTTGTGCAACTCACTATACAACTTCTCCACGTTTTCTTTGTGTTTTGTTATATGGGTGGTTGCCTTCTCGGTCTTGGCAGTCAGTTCAGATATCTCTGTGTTACATTCGTCTATCTGATCTCGTTTGACTTTGACTTCATCGTCATTGATCTGTGTGATATCCCGAATGTATTTTTTCTGACTCTCGATCTTGTTCTTCAACAAGTCTAGACTATACTCTGTATCCTTTAGTCTTTCTTTCAATCCAGAGTTTTTCTCCTTGATGATTCCATTCATCTTAGAGAAGATGTTAATGTCCAGAAGGTCTTCGATGACATCACGGCGATGTGATGCTTGAAGTTGCATGAAAGGAATAAAACTACTACTACCAAGCACCACGATCTGATGGAACGATTTGTGGTTCAATTTGATGATGTTCTGTTCTAAGACCTTCTGGTATTCTTTAGCGTGAGAAGATTGGTTCATCATAGTTCCGTCTTGCCATATCTCAAAGACATTGGGTTTGATCCCACGTATGACTTTGAAAGCAGAACGTCCTATATCAAATTCAACTTCAACCAAAGAATTCTTGCCGTTGATGGAATTCACCAACTGCGTTTTACTAATATTTCTGTGCCCTCTTCCAAAAAGAGCAAATGATAATGCGTCTAATATTGTAGACTTACCTGACCCATTGTGTCCGACTACAAGTGTCGAACGATATTTGTGTAAATCTATTGTTGTCCAATTATTTCCTGTCGATAGAAAGTTCTTCCATCGTAGGGTTTTGAATACGATCATGCTATTTCTAGTGCCTGTGCTTCTGTCAATAAGTTGCGAAGTTTGTTCTTCAACTTGTCCTTATCTAATTCCGTTTCTACTGCGTCCACATAACTGTCTAACAATGTGCTAGTATCTTCTACCGATACACTATCGTCGTCCACATTCTCACCAAGGAACTCGTTGAAGTTCTCGGCAATCTTTAGTTCGTGAATCGCTCTGTCTTGTATTCTATCAACAAATCGATCAAAAGTAAAGAGGTCTGTCTTATTAATTACAACTATTTTTACAAATTTATTATCAACAAAACTGATGTCCATATCTGCATAGTTTGTCTTTGTATCGTCGTATATAATCTTTTCGAATAACCTGTGTGGATTCCTGACTGGTGTGAGTTCGCGTGTATCAGTATCTAGCACGTGAAAAAACTTGTCATCGTGGGCATCTGACCAAAAGAACTCCATCTGACTACCGAGATAGGTAATGTTTTCCATACTCGACTTAACATGGTAGTGACCAGATAGAACCATCTCAAATCTCTTGAAGTGGTCTGGACTCATACCGTGAGTATTCTTGATACCACGCATCATCTCGAAACCTGACAGTTCTAGGTGACTACCCAAAATGTCGCACTTGGCACTACGAATAAACTCCATAGACCTGTCGTGATTCTCTGGACAAACCCAAGGCAACATACCAAATTGTAGACCATCTAGGTTTAGTATCTCTGGTTCTGTGTGGATAGTCACCTCATTCATATAGTGACCAAGTAACTCTTTGAGACTATTCAGTTCGTTTGTATTCTTGAAGAATGTATCGTGGTTACCCAATATCACATTCATATGGATATTGTGTTCTCGTAGTTTACTCAGAAATGATTTACGATATCTGTTAAGAGACTTAAAATTAATAAACTTTCGATTGTCAAATACGTCACCAAGGTGGATAATGCGATTAATGTTATTTTCCAGAACAAACGGAAAGAAGACTTCACTATAAAACTTATCAGCATTATCTGTAAAAATGTCTGAACTATTGCGTATACCAGCATGTGTATCATTTAAAATTGCTACCTTCATTTAAGTATTTCTCCAAGATCTGAGTCGGTAGAAGAGACTTCTCTCTTCTTGCGTTTCTTTGCTTCAGACTTCTTGAAATCTTTTATAGAAGTATCTTTCTCTTTGATCTGGTCAATACGTTTCTTTAATTGATCTACAAAATACTGTGATGTAGATGCACCGTTCTCGTCTTCACCCATATCTGCAAACTCAGATATCATCGACTGAGAGATCCACTTCTGTTTAATGTCTTGTTGTTTCTTTTCTTTGGCAATACGACGTAGAAACGCAAACCATGCAATCTGCGTAAAATATGCAAATGCGTTTGGTTTACCTGTGCGTGTTGCCGCTTCGATGTTGTAGTTTTCAATTGCCTTTAGACAATTCTCTACCGCGTCCATAACCATCTCCTCTCGGTATGTATACCGTATGAAGTTTGATTTATGGGATAATCCTTCTGCGATCTTTAGAAAGCATGATGCAATGTAATCAGTTACGACTGGTAGTTGATCGTCAGTTTCTTTTGCGTCGATTACAGTTTTGCAGTATTCTACCACTGCTTGTGAGAAATCTGCATTGTTTACATAATGCGGTTTCTCTTTTGGTTTTAGTTTCATTATATACTCCTAGCATATATTACTGTTATTATATTACAGTTCAGAGGAAAAGTAAAGAGGTTAAAAAATATTTTTATGGTATTGACTCTAGGGCGAATCTCCTGTATAATAAATTAAGCGTTTTTGAGGTGGGTCAGTGTAGTTTATCTGGTCTAGAACCAGGGAAACGAATCAGGTTATCTAGGTCAGAATCGTCATCTGAGAAAGTAACATCAATATTATCAGATACCCAATCATCAGATTCATTCTTTATTGTTCTGAAGTTCTGCACATAGGTTTGAAAGTAATCAAGGACTCCGCGAGATGGATTAGTTATACAAAGAATATTAGTTGTATTCAAAACAAGTTGTTGATCTGCGTCTTGATGCAACATAAAAGGTCTAAAGGTATACCAACGTATCTCACGTTTGCGATCTTCCTCACACACGATGCTGAGACAGTTCTTGACAATCATGGCATCACCATAGTCATCTTCCAGAACTTCTAGAACTTCACATATTAATTCTTCACCATTTAAGGTTTTTATTTGTTTAATATCTTTTCTCATAACTTCACTTCATATACTTTATAGTTGAATTGTTCTTTTGCATAGATCTTTATTCTTTCTTCAGAATGGGTTAATGTAAAGTTTCTTCTTGACTTCCAATGTAAATCATCTGCGAGATCATATAATGTTGCGTCACTTCCATCATCACTCTTTCTTAGACTTCTACCTATCGACTGTAATACCCTTACCTGAGACTTAGAAGGACTAGCGAAAATAATATTATGAAGGTTACGGATGTTAATACCAGTAGAGAACGTTCCAAGACTAGCAACGATAACTGCGTTTGTCTGTGTCTCCACAATCTGCCTAATGACTTCACGGTCACTCGCTTCGACTTGTCCTGATACATAAAATATCTTCCTTCCTTCGGCGGCACCATCTCGGATCAACTCAAATAATGGTTTACCGTGTTTCTCAACATACTGGAATAGGACGAGTGTGTTACCTTTGAGATCCAGTGCAAGATTCTTAATTAACTTATTTCTACCTTCGTGTTGAACAATGAAATCTAATTCGTCGTGATACTCTTTTCTACCAAACTCCTTACGTATACTTTCTGGATATGTTAGTAGTAGTACATTTATATTTAGTTTAGAAAGAGTGTCATTATCCTGTAATTTCTTTGTTGTTGTTACATTATATATCTTTCCAAATAACCCCTGTAATACCAGTTCGTGTGTCTGCGTACCGTCCAGTGTTCCTGTCGTGCCAAACCGATACTCTGCTTCCTTACACTTATTCATAATGGTTGTCAACGATTTAGATTTGAATCCGTGACACTCGTCGCCTATTACGCACCCGAATTTTTCAAACCATTTGGGTGGTAGTTTGTATATAGACTGCCATGTAGAAATTACAATACCCTTGTCAGTTTCTTTATCCTTCCCTGAGTAGATCTTGTGACAACCGTTCTCGACCAACATACCATAGTCTTCGAAGTCGTTATACATCTGTTGCACCAGTGAAGTCGTCGGCACAATTATCAATACCTTTTTACTTCCACGACTATCGTTTAATAATCCTAAATAGTATTTAATTAGAATATATATAATGAGAGACTTACCAGAACCAGTTGGTGATATCAGAACAGAACGTTTCTTATGCAGTCCTTCACAGATTGCATCAAACTGATAATCTCTGACTTCGATGGGTGAACCTCTCGACATGATCTGTTCATTCTTTATGAACTCCATAATCTTGTCGGGATCTATAGCATTAGTAGCATCTGGTCTACCATAATAGTTATCGTGTTCTACGGTGATAGGATAGTTGCGAGGTTTTGCAAACTCTTCTAGAAAGGGAAACAAACCCACAGGCAACTCGTTTGTGCGAACATCAAACAAACGGATCTTACCATCCCACACACGATTCTTATAGGCAGGCATAAACTTATAACCAGGAACAAAGAATGAGAAAAACTCACTCAGTTCATTTGCAATACCATAGTCACACTCTACGTGTAGAACACTGTGGTTTTTATTTTTAACTATAAGGTTGTCCATGATTTCAATAAACTCAAATAACGAATGGGATACTCTAAAAGAGGTCATCTTAGGCACTGCCGATCATATGAACTGGAGTAGCACCGAAGACTTTCGTTCTAAATTTAAATCTGCTCCTGTTGGTAAAGTTCCTAACACTATTATATATCAAACTAATAACGCACTCGAAAAATTCAAAAAAGTTCTAGAAAGAGAGGGAGTTAAAGTAATTCGTCCAAAAGAAATAAACTATCGTGAAAGGAATGGGTTCGGGTGTTACTCACCAAGAGATAGTATTCTAATTATTGGTGATAAAGTTATATGTTCTCCTATGTATTTAAAAGATCGTATGATGGAACAGGAAGCACTGTTACCACACTTGACTGGTAGATCTTATATCACATTCCCTGATATAGAAGCAGATTATATGTTTGATGCCGCAAACGTCATGCGTTGTAATAATGACATACTATATCTTATAAGTTCGACTGGTAACTTTGCTGGTGCAAGATGGTTACAAAATGTTCTTGGTCACGAGTATCGTGTCACAACTATTCCTAAAACTGTATATCACGGAAGTCATATAGATTCTACTATCATTCCTTTGCGTGAGGGGTTAGTGATGTTGAACGGTGCAAGAGTAAAAGAAGAAAACATTCCAGAATTTATGAAAAACTGGGATAAACTGTGGATACTGGACGAAGACATTGTTGAGCAAGAAACTGTAGTACCATCAATCTGCACGAAATGGATGGCATTGAATGTATTCAGTATCAATCCAGAATTAGTAGTATGTGATCCAGATCAATATACAATACGTGAAAAACTAAATCAAGTAGGCATTGAAACTATAGGAGTCAAACTTCCACATGGTAGATATCTTCTCGGTGGGCATCATTGTACAACATTAGATACAATCAGAGAATAAAAAACGTATAAATAACACAATAAACAAGAGGAAAAATCATGGCAGTTATGAAAATTGATGACAAGTTTACGTCAAGCACATCTGACACTTACACTAACGATTCTGATTTTATACAAAACATCGTTTTAAGTGGTCATACATCATATTCATCTTTAATGGCAATTGCAGACTCTGATAATATATCTGCTTGGAATACAATAAAAGACTCTTGTGCTAGTATTTTAAACACTGCGACATACTCAAACTTTGATCAAGCAAATCAGACTATAGAAAGATCTGTAGAATGGCCCGCTGACAGTGATTATGATTTAAGTTATTACGATAACTATCGAGAGAAACTTCAACTGTTAAATGCAAATGGGGCATTTAGAACCACACCTTATGTGCGTCGAATGCTAAGAATGGGAGTCTTTAGGGAAAGTGACGGAAATAACTGGGGTGCTTCGTAGAACTGAGTGTGTTGGAATACCCACTAAAAACTGGACTGTTATAGATCAATTCAAATCATTAGTGGAAGAGAAATATAACACGCCACAAGAGTTTATTGACAATATTATATTAGACGGATACAAAAACCATTTAGAACTAATGGAAGACTTAGTTGATCCAAAAATATTCTCAAAAGCATACACAAGGGATATTGCCGCTATTCTCGATAGTGCGGAATATTTTGATTTCAAAAGAAAAGACCAAACCATCTGTAGAAAGATTGTCTGGTCTAGCAGAAATTACCAACATCATTATAGAAGCAAAATCTGGAAGTCAAATGTTAAAGGACAGTTCAGATCGATAAAATATAATAAAAGACATCTGTGGCATCCTATGCAAAAGATGACAGATGAGTTCCCTTGGTTACCTCTTGAGAAAAACAAAAACGGATATTACAATACGTCTGATGGACAAAGAGAATTTGAGTGGGTTAAGAACCCGATTCGAACATCTTCCACCTAATCATATTACCAATCGTCTGGTGTCTCCAGTTTAGATTGTTGACTATCTCGGTAAGAGTTTCACACACAGTTTTCCAATATACAACCCTTTCTTCAGACTTCTGTATGTCTAGATCTGCGTCATATATTTTACCCATGTCACCCTTCATCACAAGGTTGCCACCCAACGGATCATAATCCCACCCTTTAGAATTCATCTCGTCTTCGTCCATTTTACCATTATAATACATCCATTTATCTTTCAACAAAGACTTCTGTTGCATCTCTGCACGAGTTCTCTGCATCTTAGCATCTGCAAGATACCCAAGATACTTTGCATGTAGTTGTGGAGTTTTACGCGAATCTTCGTCTAGCGAAGTTCCAGATATTTTACTATCTTCTTCCCAGAGTTCTAGTATTTTCTTTATGTCCATAATATACTTTCATTTTAAGTCATTGTAAATGTTGTGTAAGCAAACGTTACAGGCAACACCACATATTCAATTGCACCTACTGATGCGGCAAATTCGACAGTGCCGAGAGAAATTGGAAAACACGATTTGTATAATACCGTCTTGGCAACATTGTTATTACTATTTAGAATAGATAATCTTATATCGTATTCTGGCAGATCTTGAGTAGTTGCAACCCCTAATCCTGTTGCACCCTCTGAAGGTGTGCTAACCTTTGTATTGACAATAGACTCCATCCAATTTTGGATTTCTGTATACACTGCCATTTGTTCATCTAATAAAACCTCTACATTCAGTTCCCCAAACTCTAGTGTATCTCCAACAAACTTTGTATCAGTTCTTTTGAATGGTACTAATGATGGATTCATTGTTATGGTTGGGTGTGATACTCTTTGTGCAAAGAACTCTAAGTTCTGAAACCTTTTACGATATACAGTTAATTGATAACCGTTTGGTTGTAGAAAGTTTCTCTGCGAGAGTGATGATTCGGTAACTGCCATAGATCTATCCTTTATTGATACCTCTATTTATAAGGGATTCAACCCCGACCAGAAAATGAATAAAAGGAGTCATAGGATTTATATAATACCTATAACCCCCTTTGTCAAGTATGACAGATTGTCGCACTACTCATTTCTATCGTGGACAGGAACAAATCCACTAGGATAACCATTACTTCCAGATATTTTCTGGATTGCTTCAGACCAACGACTGTCAGATGTGTGAACTGCATTGCCACCGAACATTGGTGAATATTCTGCATGGTGTGTGCCGTCTTCTTCTGCCCACCCATTGTCACCACAGACAAGTTTCACAGTGTACGGTAAGTTACCTTTAACTAACCATGCATCTGGAACGTCTGCACGAGGATTATCAACACCAGGCACATTCAAAACATGCACTTGTGTTACAAGTGGACTTGATGTCATTCCACCATTGGTGCAATCGTACCCATCTGAATTTCTATAAACTTCTACTGTCATTCCCATTATACTAATCCTTCCTCTGAAAATCCATTTGCTTCTAAAGTCCAACGAACCGCTTCACGGTCAATTGAGTCTCCACAAAAAACGCCATCGTCTAAAGTAAACTCTGTTGCTCCAATTGCAACTTCGATATCTGTTTTAGTTACCCACTTACCGTGTCTCATCAAACGATAAATTCCGTCACGTCCATAAAACGAATTGACGTATTCTATAAAATTATTAACTGATTCACTAAACATTATGCGTTCTCCATTCTAACTAATTCATCTGAAATCATATTTCTCACTATCTTACGTTCGTGGTCTGGTGCGTCATCGGCAAGTTCGAAATAAGTTTCTAAGATTGCATGTATAACCACATTGATGTCGCCAGATGATATCCCAATACCTTCTTTTACACAGTGTGCAAAATTGAACTCACAGTATTCTCTAACACCGTGGTGTAGCATTTCTAATCCTCTATTGAAGATTGATCTTTCAAAGTCTTCACCTTCTAATATCATAATGATTCCTTTCGATTATAAAACAGTCTAGTGCTTTCCAACTTTTCTTTTATCTCTTCCAACACTGAGATTGCCATGCGTTTTTCATCACTTGCACCTTCCTCAAAGGCAATGATACAAGATTCGAGATTTGAGACGATTTCTGAGATTTTCATAGTGATTCCTTTTCTCTCTTGATATACTAATACTATAGACCATATATCGAGTCCTTACAAGTACTTTTTTCATTTGTTTTGAAAATAAAAGAATAGTGTGACAAAAATCACACAAAAAAAGAGGGGCATTTCTGCCCCTCTGAAGTTGTCACCTATTATGGTGATTTTATAGGGTGGTTTACCCACCTCTTTTTGTATACTTATGCGAGTATGTTATCTACTCGGAAGATACGGTAGTACTGGTTGGTTTTGCTTGTTGCAAGACCGTTGCTTGGTGTAGATCCAACAAATGGGTTTGATGCCATGCCGTAGCGTGTTTTGAAACCGATTTTTGGTTGGAATGTGTTTTCACCAACCGCACGAACCATAGTTAATGGTACGTATGGACAGTAGAATACACCAGCGTCATATGGGTTAGTACCTTTGTAACCAACGTTACAGTAGTCTACTGACGCATATGGGTCAATGTAAACTTTTGTACGTCCGTTAAGAGTACCAGCAAATGTGTTACCAGTGTCGTCAACATTCAAGTTTGTAGACATTGCAGGTGAATAGTCTAACATTCCAGATGCCGCAAGACCAGAAGCAACGTCAGAAGAACAGATAATGAAGTTACCTTTTCCTCTTCGTGTTTCTTTGGCGATTACGTTTGACTCTCTTTCGATCTGCATGATTAGACCTTTTAAGCGCTCAACGCTCCAACGACCATCTGCATCTGTTGACAAGTCAAAGATACCATTGATCGCAGTGTTATTAGTCAATGCACCAGTTTTTGCCTGTGCGTTGATAGTTCTAATAACTTCGCGGTTGATCTCTGCTAGAATCTCAGTTGACAAGATGTTTGCCAATTCTGTTTCTGCGTCAAGACCGTGAATTGCTTTCAAGTCTTGTGCAAGTTCTAGAGAGTATTCTGCTTTCAAGGCACGTGATGTTGCAGTCACAGTCGCTTTTTCGATTGTGAAACCCATCTCGTTGAAAGTAGAGTTAGGATCAACTGAAGAAGATCCAAGACCCTCGGCGTCGCCTGTTGGCATACCGCCTGCTTGTACTGGTCCAGTTCTTGAGTCATCGATAGATGAGTCAACAGTTCTTAGACCTGTAGACGAGTCATCTGATAGACCTGATAATCCAGAAGGTCCCGCAGTCTGGGTAACAGATGAGTCGCCACCCCAAGTTGTGTTTGCTTCGTTGTATAGTGCTTCATCGTTAGATGTTGAACCAGTACCGTAACGTGATTTCATCGCAAAGATTAGTCCTGTAGGACCAGTCATTGGTTGAACACCACAAACGTCGTATGCCATCATATTTGGTAGCGCACGTCGTACAAGTGAGATTAGAACTGGGTTCCAGTTTGCCGCAGAAGAAGTACTGTTACCAGGTGCCGCTTCTGTCAACATGTTAGTGCTTTGTGCCGCTTCCTCTTGGAAGGCACGTTCTTGGTTCTCAAGAATAACGGCAGTTACCGCTTTTCTGTGAGCGTCTTTAATAGTACCAGCAGACTCTTCGTTCAATACTGGTGACCACTTTTCGACTAAACGATCATATGTTTCCATTTTTAATTGCTCCTATTACTTAATGGATTTTTTCAAGGCAGTTAGATATTGATCCATAGATGAAACAACGTCTGTATCTACAGGTGCTGATCCTTCTTCAATTTCTTCTACTTGAGTTTCGACAGTTGCTTTCTTGAAGTGATTTTCTTTGATGATTTTTACTTTCGCTGAGAAAGATTCTTCATCTTCGAAATCAATATCTTCTACAAGAGAAGCGAGTTTTTCAACTTCAGTTTCGGCAAGACCATTAGAATGCTCACGCACTACTTCGTAGCGTTTGAATAATTCTAGTTCTTCGGTCATTGCAATCATTTTACCAGTTGTTGTGTTGAGTTGATCTTCAAGTTCTACAACTTGTTCGTTAAGATCGTCAACTAGGTCTACTTTACTATCTGGCACATCAACGTAAGATTCTACGAATAGATCCTTTAATTTGCCCATAAAGTTCTCTGCGATTTCAGTCCTAAGACCATTCTCGACTGCAACTTTATTTTCTGCCATCCAGTTTTCGACTACGTAGTTAAGATATCCATCAACTTTTTCAACTAATTCTTCTTTAGTTTTGTTGATTTCTTCATTGAGTTCTGATTTATAGTCCTCTTCTAAACGACCAATTTCTTCGGACAGTTTTGTTTTTACTGCCATTTCGAAGATGACTGCCGTTTTTTCTTTGAACTCATCAGAAAGGGTTGCTTCAGATTCGACTAATGCTTTCATGTCGTCAGAGAAATCAATTTTAATGTCAGCAGTATTGTCTACTTCCACTATTGCTTCTTTTTCTTCCTCTGCTTCCACTGATTCATTTTTACCATGATAGGCGGCATACATGGACTCTACTTCGCCCTTTTTCATGCCCATCATTCTCATGTTCATTGCATTGATCATGCCTGCTTTAGTCTTCGGTTCTGCCGCTTTCTTCACGACATTTGCCGCCGCGTCAGTAGACTTTAATGCGTCTGCTGGTGCGGTTTCTGGATTGTGTCCTTTACCTTCGCTTACTTCACTCTCGTTTTCAACGAGGTCAACACTTTCCTGTTCAGCAGTTTCCTGCTCTACTTGATCAGTCATAGTTTGACTCCTATATTGCTTTTTTCATTAACGAGAGGAAATTTTTGAATTCACGTACTTGTGTCTCATAGAGATCAGCACGTGGTGCTTTCTTGATTTCAGTCTCAATTTTTTCAATGTCTTTTCTTTCCAAGATGCCGTTGTTCCAGATCCAGTCTACACCTTCCATAACTCCATTAACGAATGCTGTTGGTGCAGATGGGTCTTGTACGATATCAACCGTATTGAGAACAAAATCGTCACCGACGACCATTGCTCCACCTCGGTTTTGAAGACTACCCATACCACGAGTCGAGACACCTAATTGAACACCACCGTCTAACAGACCTTTAACAATCTGACCATTAGGAGTGTCTAATATTGATGCTCTACCCATAACATTATTTCCCTCAAACTTGAGTTCCGTAATCTTATGAGATACTTTATCCAAGTTGACAGTAGGTCCTTCTGGGTGATTTAACTCACCAACCGCTCTGTCCTTGGAAACCTGTGTATCGACGTATTTTGCCACTGCTTGTTCCATGACTTCTTTTGGGTAAATACGCCCATTTCTATTCTTTGTTTCTGCTTGTGCAAATACGCCTTCTATGACATATTCTTTAACGTCGTTTTCTTTTTTCTCGACGATACATTGCACATTAGATTCTGTATATTCTGTAATTAGTTTCATTCATTATCCCCTTGGATTATTAACTTTTGAAAGCAAAACCGCCGCGTTTGCAGAAAATATTTCTTCCGTTGGATTTTTCTTAATGAATGTTGTGTCGTTTCCTGCTAGTGAAAACGATCCGATGATTGTACTGTCACTATCTGCTTGTTGTAGTGTTACCAAATATTGAGTACCACCTGCCGCAGTGTTTACTGCACGAACTATTTGCGCCCCACTTACGTTACTTGCCGCACCTGCGGATGTTGGGGATGCGATCTCTGCCGCGAGTGGTCTAATTACATTTGCCATCTTTTGTCCTTATTTTTTCGCCGCTTTAATAAATGCTTCGCCTGCTTTTTTAGCGGAATTTAAATCTTTAAATTTATCTAACTCTTCGTTATCAATATATGTTACAAAAGGTCTAGAACCTTTTATCTTGTGTACCATTAATACGTGACCTTTTATTTTTTTATCATATACATGGTCGCCAGGTGGCATACCTTTTTTCACCGCTTCACGAATTTGTTTAAAAGTTTTCATTTAGACACACTTATTGTATTATTGTTACGTTTATTTATACAAATTAAATCTTTTATTTTCAATTTAAATATACCCTAGAGTATATGCTATCCCCATTTCAATTGTTAATAAAACACCAAGACCGATAGTAGAACCTATTATTGCAAAAGGCAAAAACAGATAGTCTTTTCTTTTACGTTCTCTTGTGCAACAACTACTCATTAAACTGGATGACCTTCTACTTCTTCTTCGGTAGGTGTCTCTTCGGTTTCTGCACTTGCTTCAACTTCTTCAGACTCTTCGCCCTCTGGGGCAGTTTCGACCTGATCAACTTCCTCTGCATCTGCTTCTACCTCCGCTTCAAGTTCTTCGTCTTCGATATCATTAAAGATTTTACCAGCAACCGCAATACGCTCTTGATCTATTGCCGCATCCATCTTTTGTGCGATCATATCATTGAATATTGCATTTGCTTTATTAAAGTCAGCATTTGCCGCATAATCAATCATATTTTCAAGTGTATTATCTTCACTCATCACTGTCTCCTCCTGTTGGGGGTTCATCTTCTTGTCTGTCATCATTATCTCCGTTTTCTTGATCTTCTTCGTCGGGGATCTCTCCCTCTTTCTTTTCTTGTTCAATTTCGTCTTTCATGTCTTTCCACTCTTCTTCAGAGAGTTGAAGTACATTCTTTGCAACCCAACCTTTTGACAGGTATTCACCTATGTATTGTTGCACTAAGTCCATAGTACTCATACGCTCCCGAATAAGTTCTGCTTCTTTGAGTTCAACAAAGTTGTTGTCTCTCACGAAGTCATAACGTATTTCGTTTGCCCACATATCCCAATCGTCTTGGGTAATAATACCTTTAAGTATAAGTTGTTTTCTAAGAAGTTCACTAAACAGTTTGGTGAATCGTTTACGCAGTCTGTCAATAAACTTTTGAAACTTCAATTCATCTCTTGATATCTCTGTTGATCTACCGAGAGAGAACTGTGCTTCCTGTTCTAGTCTATTGATAGGAACGTTCAGTGAACGATATAATCTTTTCTGGAAGTATACAATGTCGTCGATCTGTCCAAGGTTATCACCGCCAGGCAATGTGGATATCTCAGTACCCCTACCACCTTCACGTCTTGGTAACCAGAAATCTTCGAGCATTGACATATGTTTACGATCATCTTTGATCGCACCAGTTGTTGCATCGTATACAAGTTTGTTTCGATATCGTGACATGATACCTTTCATGTATTCTTCTGCCTTACCTTTCTGCATGTTACCCACATCGATGTAGAAGATTCTACGTTCTGGGGCACGTGCAAGTCGGTAGATTACGAGTGAGTCTTCCATCATTCGTAACTGGTTTACAGGTTTTAATGCTTTATGAAGGAACGATATGACACGCTTTTGGTCTGCGTCTAACAAACCAGATGTTACGTATAACACACTGTCCTTTGTTAGTTTTATGCCTGATGCTTGTTGACCAGGTTTTTCCTGATATATGTAGTGTTCATTCGTTTCTTCAATAATCTTCGCACCTGTGATTGGGTCTTTCTTAGACTTGACCTCTTTGACCTTACGGATCTTAGAGGAATCAATAGGACGAATATCCTGTATACCTTTACCCAACTGGGTATCATTCACGACTATATGAAACGATAGTCGTCCATCAATATACCATTTTCTAAATATGTCGTGACCTAAATCGGTAAACCTTAACATATTTAGAAGTTCTTTGAATTCTTCAGTGATTTTGTTTTTAATTGATTTTGATGTATCAACATCGTCAAGAATGAGTTCCACTGGAAACCCTTCTTCTGAACCAGATATTGCTTCGTTCATAATATCTTCGATAGCGGCATCCACTTCGGGGTGCATCGATATACCACGATACTTTTGTATCAGAGCGGCATTGTCTTTTGACTTGTCACCGTCGATATCTACATATTGAGCAAAGTGAGTTCCAGATGCGGTTACGTAACCAGCACCATCCTCATCTACTGGCGGTACAATAGATTTTAGTTTCTTATCTTCAGCGTCTGCTTTCTTAGACCGTCTGATCTCAAAACCAAATAGTTTTAGAGTATTGTCTGCCATTCGTTTACCTTTGTATTAGAGTAAGTAGGGCAAATGAATGCCCTACTCTTTTCTTATATGTATACCTTAACTTGTAGTTGCCGCTTCCCAATACTGTACTTGGAATTCAACTGTGAACTCCTCGATAGTATCGTTTGTGCCAAAATCAAGGTCAATTGCCCCGATGCTTGTTGGGAAACAACCACGGAAGTTGTAACGTTTTAGTACTGTTTCATCACGATCCAGTTGTTCTACAACTAAGTCAGCAGAGTAATCCGCTGGTGCGACTAGACCAGTATTTGCACTGTGTGCATTGATACCGTTCATCCATCGTTCCATTGAATCTCTGACAACGAAGTCTGTATCGTTAAGGATTGTTGGTGTCCAAGATTCGAATGTTCGGTCACCAGCGATTTTAAGTTGTCTACCTCTAAACGGTACTTCTACTACTGCCATTATTGAAGATGGTAGTTGTGCCGCTTTACACATGAACGATGTAATTTCTACATCTCCCTGTGCGTAGGCAGGAAAGTTAATGGTTGCTTTGAAGAGATTTGGTCTTGCTCCACCACCTTTTAACTTTGCTTTGAAGTCGTCTACTCCAAGAATTGCCATTTGTCTATTCTCCTATGCTACAGATCAAACAGTGCCAACGACTTCTTCAAAGTCTACACCTGTTCTAACCGCTACGAAGTTTAGTGTTACGTAGTTGATTGAACGTGCAGGTTTGACGAAGATGTTTGCAATGAATTCGTTTCTATCTATAACTGCCGCAGTGTTGTTTGTATCGTCACAAACTACACGGAAGTCGGTGATACCGCGACGACCTTGGATTTCTCTAAGGAAGGGTTCGACAATGTTTGTAAACTCTGCACGAGTAAACTCGTCGTTGAATTCAAACATAACGTTTCGTGCGGCAATTGCTATTGCTCTTTCTATACCGAGGAACAATCTTCGAACGTTAATTCTATCAAATGCACTTGGTCGAGCAAGTTTGGTTTTGTCACCAAAGAGAAGGACGCCTTGTCCTGGAATATTAGAGATTGGGTTTACACCCGCTTTATATAAAGTATCTCTTTCTGCTTTAGTTGGTGAATAATTTAGTGCAGTAATTCCCAAATACTGTCCTCTTCTAGGACCCGCAGGACTGAACCAAGGTGCGGCAACTGCATCTGTTGCCGCCATAAGACCAGCGGTTGATGATGCGGCAGGTATTTGAATATACATGTCATTGTATTTGTCATACACTTTTAAGTAGTTATTATCACAGAAGAGATAAGAACTGTTAGTGAATGTTTTTGCAGTTGTTACTGCATTTGCATTCTGAGTTGTAGAGTTAACAATGTCTGATCTTGCAGGTGATGCTACTACAACACAGTCTTTTCGTGTTGTTTGTGCAGTTGCAACGAGATCGTTAACGACTGTTGTTTGGTCTGCCCTTGAAGACATACCTGGTGCGATTAACATATCCACTTCTATTGTGTCTACGTCTTCGAACTTGTCATGCCCTGTTCCGAACTCGGTTGTAGTTAGTGATCCTGAGTTTACACCACCAGCGAGTGATATAGACTTGACACCATCTTTAAATCCAAATTCTACACCTGATGCGGCATCTGTTCCAGACAAGTGACTGAACATACTTGCGTCACCTTCGCCTGCCATCCACACATATGCAGAAGCATTGTTGATTACATCTCTTACGAAATTGGTTGATCCATCTGCGTTCTTAGCATTTTTAGCAACTGACAAGTATGGGAAGGTTTCTAGAACTTCACCTTGTGTGCCTGAGATCAATCCGTCTTGGTCTACGACCATAACGTGAATCTCATCTGATGTTGCACCTACACCTGTTGCATATGTTGATGTGCCTGGCGCACCATCAAAGTTTGCGACAAATGTTGCGTCTGCATCAAATTTGGTTGTTGCGTCTGCGGAGTCTGCTTGTAGTAGTTTTACTTGCAAACTGTTTCCTAGATCGCCTGGATATTTTGCGACAAATGTGTGATCGTCACTATCTCTAGCACCGATCTGGGTATCCCAATCATCGCGGTTTTTGACTGTTGGTACGGCAGAAGCATTCGCATCGTATGCGTTCTTCGCGGCACTTGTTACTTCACGAACCACTTGTAGTGAGTTCGAATAACGTAGAAAATATGCGGCACTGTGGAAATCCACTGTGTTATCGCTGTCTGGTGAACCAAAGACTGACACTAGACCACTTTCGTTAGAGACTAGGGTTGCCTGTTGAACTGGACCCCAATTAAAATCTCCGACGATAGCACCTGTGCTAGTTTGAACGTTTGGCACAACACCAGTTAAGTCTACCTCTTTTACTACGATAGCAGGCGACTCTGATGGGGTAAATATTGCCATGACTCTTTTTTCCTTACTGAGTTAAATGATATGAATGCATAATACGGTTGTTCACTTCTTAATGAAAGTATTTATAAGATATTTTATTTTAAGAATAAACTAGAAATCGTTAGAATATTCTATTGCCCAAGGGGTATTTCGCTCTCTTTCTTCCAAAGTCTTGATGTGATCCTCACCTGTGTCCATAAATCCAAACGGTGGTATATCATTTTCTATTTCACTGATCCGATTCTTATACAACATCTCTTTTATGTTGATATCTGTGAGATCTTGAAATCTGTCTGTATTGATAAAGTATCCAAACATAACAAGATTCATCATCAAATCATCGTGGTTTCCGTCTGATGCTTCGTATGATTGACCTTTTGCTTCGAATGTGCTACATTCAAGTATGGTCTGTTCGTCGTGTAAAGATATCTTTTGGTTTTCTATAAGATCTTTTAGACCAGAACAACCTAGTCTTTTAGTCTTTCGGGTTATTTCTACCCCAAGTCTGTTTGCCTTGACTGTACTCTCGGTATGCATATTCTCATATTCAAAGTCATGCCACAGTCCATTACAGACTATTGTTCCCTGATCATTTGACTCTATTATTGTATATGCTTGGTTGTAAAGCGTCGCATACTTATATATAATGGTGGGGAAGAGAATAGGTGAAATAGTATTACATCGATAAGTAGCAACCTGTTTAAAGGGTCTTGTGCTAACGTCGATCACGTTAAACGTAGAGTAATCCTGTCCTCTTCCTTTACTTACATCTACACACATTACATAATCGTGATTCTTTTCTGGTTCTTCGTATATAAGGCAATGTCCACCTTCAAGTATGCGTAACGGTTCTGCCATACGCATTGCCATGAGTGCTTCCGCACCAATAAGTGTATCCCCTGTTCCAAAGAATGTATTACCAAATTCTTGGTCAAACTGTAATTGTGATGTGTTGGATATGGTCTGTTTCTTCCAGTCATCATCTCGATCTGGAACATCCCACCAGTCCACTCTAAACGGTTTGAACTCGTTTACCTTTTGAACCGCACCTTCCCATATCTTGTAATACATGTTACCGATACCGTTTGCGGTAGACGTTATGATTACCTTGGTATTCTTACCTGATGAAATAACTGGGTAGGTAGATGTATAGAACTCTGCCGCTTTCTCGACAAATGCAAACTCGTCGAGATATAGAAGCGATACAGACATACCACGAATAGATGAACCTGACGTAGCGGCGGCAATAATCCGAGAATTATTAGAAAACTCTATAGAACCTTTGTTCAGTGCCTTACAACCTGGTTGAAGAAAGAACGGTAGATTCTCCAACATAAGAGAAACCCGACCCAACATCTCACGTGCAGTCGCACCCTTATTGGCAAGTATTGCGATTATCTTTTCAGAATGAAACAATGCATACCATAGAAGATATGCAACAGAGGATATAGATTTACCTGACTGTCTACATGCAAGCACCACACTAAAACGATTGTCGTCAAAGTGTTGAAACATCTTTTCCTGATATGGATATAGATTAAAAGGTACTAACCCCTCGTCAAGCGATATCACCTTGCAATATGTCTTTGCAAAGTGTGTGGGGTTCTTCATACACTTTCGGTATTCTAGGAGATTTTCTTCAGTCCAATCTTCTAATACACCATCGCGTTTTACGTTGGGATTACCTAGATAGGTATTACTTTGCGGAATCATTCGGTGTCACATCTACCATTTTATCTTGTTCTTGTAGCATTCTTTGCAAGTCAGTTGTTGAACCTACAAACAAGTTTTGGTTTGTTGTTCCACTGCTTTGTTTCTCGTCTTTGTTGACATCTTTGGTCTTCTTTTGTAGATCCATTAATCTGTCTGTTACGTCTGAGACATTTTTGATCATACCAGACAACACTTCGAACGCACGAGGGTGTTCACTCTCACGTGCAAACTGCATCATTAGATCTAGAGACTCTTGACCTTTCTGTATTAAGTCGTAATATGTTTCTCTGGAATGGTCGTAGTCTGTTTTTATTTGATCAGAATCACTCATTATATTTCTCACTTTTTATGCACTATCCACCGTTTTTGTAATGGTTGTAGTAAATCCAAAATCGCTATCGGCAGAAACACCAAGAGGATTGGGTAGGATATTTATTTTTGAAACCCATACATCTGAGTCTCCAGAACCAGCACCGATAAGATATTGATTGGTTTCAATCTCACGAATAATTTTACCAGTTCCAAATGGTCCGTAGAAGTTGGCATGCATTTCAAAATCTAATTGATAATTGATAACTCTTCGATCTCCAACCGCACCTTCATATGTGTCTGAGTATGCCACACCTTGAAGAATGATTGGAACATCTTCCTTTACCTCTGCATAGTCAGAAAATGGTTTGATCGTCAAACTATATTGGGGTGTAAAATATGGTAGAATCTGTTCTAATATTTGTAATCCGTCGTCTTGACTTTTTGCATATATGTTTAACTGAAAAGAAATAGTATACGGAACGTAGTTGTACATCTTTTGTCTAGAATCTACATCGCTTATGTTAACAACATCTTTCTTTTGTATCTTACCCATCTTTTGCAATTGTCGCTCTGGTGCATACGTAAACGCAAGCATTTCAAATGACATTCTGGGCAATTTAATTGATAATCCAGTATTAGTATCAAGGTTTGCATTATCTCGGATACGAACCAATGCTTGATCTCTTGCCGCATAGGAGATAGGAACTTTTAATGTTCCAATGGTGCCACCACCTGATGAATGTCTAAGAACATATATGTTGTTGAATAAAGAACCAAACATCGCAACACTTTTGCGTATTCGTTCGTGATAAAAATAACTACCTAACATTACTGTGGATCTCCAAATGGATTATCTTCAGTGAAATCTAAGAACGACATATCTGTTGCAGTCGTTTCAAATTCATCATTCATTTCTGTTTCGCTTCCTTCAATTTTCTGAGTTATAGAAGTAGGAGTACAATATGCACGAGATTCGTTACCTAAGATTGCAATACCTGTAACGATATTTGCAAATTTACCTGTGTTACTACCAACGTGGATAAGTCCAAGTTTATTATCTGAGTCATCCCATGCATGAACATCACCAAATATAATAGAACCATCTGCAAGTGTTTGAGTTACATACTCTCCTCTTATATAACCTGGTCCAGAACTGTCCATAATTGCTTCGTAGACGTATGCATATTGTTCTACTTCTTTATCCAGATCAACATCACCTGTAGCAAACTGTTCGTCACTGTACTCAAATTTCTCACAACGAAGTTTGTATGTCGGTAGATTACTTAACTGATAGAAAGGTGATTCATGCTCTACGTGTGTTATCTTGAAGAAAGACTTAGAAAGTTCTAAATAAATTATATCACCTTCTCTCGGTCTTGTACCAGTAATCTCATTATCATATCGAAGAACCATTTCTTTCCACCGCGTTCTAGACACAACAAAAGTTGCTTCGTCACGTATCTCCACGCCAAACTTAGTAAACAGATCTCCTTCACCGTCAAAACCGTCGGTGTTCTCAATATACATTTCTACTTTATGAGATGAGTTGTATCGAGACTGCACGTCTTCGCCGAGAATAGTATCTTCATTGATAATATCCCTTGGAAGGTAATAAACGTCCTGACCATAGATCTTCAAGGATTCAATAATGATATCTTCGTAAAGTCTTTGTTCTGGTTTTACTACTTGTGAGAAATAGTGGTTTGTTGCCATAACGTTATCCTATAAAAAAGTCTACAGGTGTTTCAAACGTCATTCTTATTTCCTCTTTTAGTCTGGTTATATCTTCTCTTGCATCATCGAATATCTGTCTACCATTCAATGTGACACCGCCAGGTAGAACCATACCTTCAAATTTAATAAGGTTTGATCCCCACTGACGTTTTAGACAAGCAGTTGCATAATCTTTTAACCACATATCGTTCCAAGTTGCCGTGAATGTTGCCATATTAACCGTTTGATAGCATTCGAATATAATGTATTCACCCGCTTTGACATCTTTATCTTCGAAGTCTCCGTGGATATAAACTCTATTTCCATGTCTAACATAAGTAGTTTGTGGATGCCCATTTAATTTCTGATCTAGTAAAGATAGATATTGTTGCATCTGTTCGTAATATGCCAAATCCCCAGCAAAGTTTTGAAGATCAGCGATGTCATTAAGCATCATCTGATACTTAATGTCAAAGAAATTGAATGATGTGTTAAAAGAACTCGCAACTGGAAACATCCGAGTTACGTATAAAATGGTTGTATCGCCTAGACTGATGTATCCATTAGACACATCGTCGGCAGTCACTAAATGTGATTTGTATATTCTTTGTACTGCGTCGTTATGAAATTCTTGCCAATACTGTATAGATTCATCAATGCAATCCTCTTGTTGATCGGGATCGATATTGATCTCAATAACAGGATCGCCCAAGCGACGCATACAAATGTCAAGAAATGTAGTTCGTGATGATGCAGTTGCCATTTTTAGTTCCTATTTTATTCTATTTAGTTAAGCAGAGCGCCACCAGAATTGTAGACATTGATTCTATAATGTGAACCTGTCTGACCATCTAGTTTATCTGCGTTTAAATTTGTTACGACTGATGTCGATGATGTAGTAATTGCACCAAAGTTTGCAGTACCGACAACTGTGAAGTTATCCATGATTGTTGTTTCTGATGTTGTGTGACCAATCTTAACTGCAACACCACTGGAAGCAGTGGCAATTCGTAACGCACCTTTACCCTGTTTGATATAACCGTCACTGTCATCTGAATAGATTTGTATGTCACTGCCTGCACCGAAATGTGCGACACCGTTGTCTGGTAGTTTGATGTCGTGTGAGAAGATACCTGTTCCAGAATCACTCATATCCATAGTAAGTGCATTCACTGTCGCTGTGCCGTCTATACCCTGTAATATGATATCTTTCTGATCAACTATTGATTTTAGAGTAATGTTCTGACTTGCCATAGAGATATGACCAATCGCAGTACCATCATCTTTAAAGTTGATTTCTGCACCACCAGCATCTAGTGTGATATCTCCACTGGCATCAACAGTAAGATCTGTTGCATTTATTTTTGATGCTATTACGTCAGAGTCTAAAGTTTTATTTGCCAACGTATCTGTTGATACACGAGATACCAATGTTGAGTTACCACCAGTAGGTAATGTCAATACATTAGAAGCACTGGCAGAATGCGGTTGTGATTGAAGTGTTTGTGCGTGATTGTTTCCTACCTCACAATAGAATAGTAATTTTCCTACTGCACCACTATTAGATCTTAGATCAATCTGTCCACCTTGAACAGTAAGATCATCTCCAACTTCTAGGTCACCAGCGATGGTAACGTCAGTTCCACCTGTAGGTATTTGAATAACTGCTACGTCTGAATCGTTTTTAATTGTAACGTCGTTGGTCGAACCCTGACCTGTAAGGATAAGACCTTCCGCAGAAGTATATCCTATCGCGGCATTATCACCAACTGATGTATCCGCAGTTGCTTCGATATTACCACCACTGATTGTTCCAGTTGTTGTTATATCTGACGCACCATTGTTGATTGCACCAAAACCTGATGTAATAGAACCAGCATTTAATGCACCAGTAGATGTTATATTTGTTTCTGTAAGTGTAATGTGACCACTGGATATACCAAACGCATCTGAGTCAAATGATGCAACACCTTTATTATTCTTAGTAGCATCTTCCCCAGAAAACGTGATAGTATTGGCACCGTCATCAACCGCAACGTCTAGACCCTCGCCAGCAACTAGAACTCCACCACCTAGATTATCTCTGACTGCTTCTAGGTAATCAACCCCACCAACCTCAAGAGATCCAGATGTAACGTTAAAAGTTTTGTTTACTTCCCATTCATCATTGGCACCGTTGTATGTAAGTGTTGCTTTTGTGCCTGAGTAACCTCCACCACCAACTGTAAATCCTGCACCGTCTGCGGCAGAAGCATTGGCGGCACTATCCGCAAGGACAATGTTTAGATCACTGACGTTTAATGACGTAGACCTAATTTCTGTTTGTGTACCTTGAATTGTAAGGTTACCACGAATAACAACTTCACCAGCATCTGAGTCAATTGGGTTTGGATCAATGAATAGTGTGCCACTTGTTGAACCGACTGTATTGTCAAGTATTCTGATATTGTCTACATCAATCTGTGTCAGTCCTGCTAATACAGTAGAACTAGAACCCAGAGTAATTGCAGTGCTACCAACTGTAGTTGTCCTTGCATCTACATAAGTTTTAATTGCTTTTGCAGAAGCAACTGTATCATCACTTCCACTAACGCTTGAGATGTCTGTGTCTAGAACACCACTCTTCAGATTGTCAACTTCTATGTTTGAAATCGTGTTACTGTCTGCATCGATTGTTTTATTTGTTAATGTCTCAGTGCCAGCAACAAGAGAAACAGTACCAGTCGCGGCAGGCAACGTAACAGTCACGTCACCAGATGAAGCAGGTCCTTGAAGAAGAAGTCTATTTGAACCGTTATCGGTTCCTTCTTTAAATTCAATTGTACCTGCGGCACTTGCAGTAGGCGATATGATTGGTGTGGTTAATGTCTTGTTAGTAAGTGTCTGACTACCAGAAAGAGTTGCAACTGTTGCGTCTATCGCTAGTGTTACTGTATTACTAGATCCTACTGATGTAAGACCTGTGCCACCAGCAATCGTAAGCACTTCATCATCTAGGTCAATGGCAATTGTGCCACTGTCTGTTGTAATGTCTAAGTCCTGTAGATCTAAAGTCGTATCAACATAATTCTTTGTTGCGGCATCTGCGGAGTCTGTTGGATCTGTTACACTTGTAATCTTACTTGTTGCAACGTCAACTGTTCCATTTCCATTTGGTGATATAATAACATTACCATTTGTATTGGTAGAACTTATTGTGTTTGTATCAACTGTGATATTATCAATTACTGCCGATCCAGCGGTTACTGATGAAGTTCCAACATTGATGTTTCCAAATCCAGAAGTGATACTACCAGAGTTTAATGCACCAACAGTTGTTGCCGCAGTTGTAATAAGATTTGGCATTGCAGTGATTTCGTCATCAAAGTATGCCGCCATTTGTTCGACAGTAACCTGTTTCATGGTTCCACTGTCGTTCATAACAAATCTGTCACCGTCTACGATAGTTGTAGAGGTTGCGGCAGTTGAACCAGAAGTTGCAGTTGTGTTTAGTGTTATGTTACCATCACTGTCTTTTACTTCAAGTTGACCGTTGTTATCACTAAGTGTAAGTTCACCAATGTGAAGACTTCCCGATGACAGGTAAAGTTCTTTCCATTTCTTTGTAGGCGAACCGAGATCAATTGCACTATCTGCGTTCGGTATTAATGATGACGTAAGACCTGTTATTTGACCAACCGCAATAGAACCGACACCAGTAATTGCGTCAGAGTCTACTTTGACTTGGTTGTCAAGTGTTACCGAATATCCTGCGGCAGGTGTGATGTTAATATCGTTAGTACCAGTTGATGCAACGGTACTAGCATTTAATGATATAAAGTCAACATTTAATTCGTCTAGTTTTTTATTTGTGTCAACAATCAATGCACTCGATGCAGTGTTAACACCAGCAACATGATCTAACATATCTGTAAAGTATTTACCGCCGACTATTGATGCAGAGTTTGCATATCCAGAACCGTTTGAGTCCTGTCCAATGTAAAGTCTTCCACCCCCATTACCCTGAGTACCAGTACCCATTGTATATGCGAGTTCACCGTTCTTGAGTATATTAGCACCTGGTGCGGTAGTGCCTGTACTTCTTTTTGTGCGAATGACTGCCATTAGAAAGTGCCCCCATTAATTTCGACATAGACACTTGACATATCACTGTCTACAACAAAACCGCCACCATTTGGTTCTGCGGCATCGTATACTAACATAGATCCTGTTTTTACACCAGTTAAATTCATACCAGCAAGGTTTGTGACTGAGAAAGCACCTGCGCTAACCGCTTTGATTGGAGTTCCAACGGTAACTTTTTTAACAATTGTGACGGTAGTACCCATGAATTATCCTCTTATCTGGTTACTGAAGGTTTAACCCGAATCGCACCTTCAAGAACCCTCTCTGTTATTGTCGCACCGTCACTATCAGTAAAACTGATTTCCACATCATAAAGATACCTTCCAACTTGGAGAGCATTCGTTTGTGCATTTGTTAAAGAGAGTGTTATAATACCTGACGTTGAGGGATTGACAACTATGGCATTAAAATCTTGGGTATTATCTGAATCACTATTAAATCCGCGTTTCATCTTCGCGGCAACTGAGTGATTTGTTAGATCTTTGTTTGTACCTTCGTAGGTATCCAACTCGATCTGGATTGCTACATCTGTACCCTGATCGATTTCTAAGTCTTCATACTGTGCCATGTATCCATCTCTTTATAAAACTAGTTGTCTTTATTTATAACAAAAATAATCTCAACTAACCATAATAAAAAGAAAATACCTTATCCATAACCTCTTGTTCTTGCTTCGCAGTTATACCTTCAATGGCATTCATAATACATATTGTGCTATCGGGGTGAATCATGATAGCAACTTCACCTTCACTTGTCTGCATAGTTTGCCAAGTAGATGCTTTAGTTTTTCTTCCGACTGGATATGCTTTCCATGCCGAGTACCAATCATGCCAATAAACAAAATGTGTCATATCATATGCGTGTCTTGCAGTCAAATATCTACACATTCCAAAGTATTCTTCAATGTTTATTTCTGCATCTAACATAAATTTCTCATATATGAGATGCAAATCTTGTGCATAATATAACATAATAGAGGAATTAACCTCTGCCACGTACTTCATACCTTGATTACCCTCTGTGGTCTTTATCCAATCGTCAGTTCCGATATAACCTATTCTTAAAAGTTTTCTATTGACTTTTTCAAATAAATATGTTATATCACTCTGTATGATAACGTCAAGATCAAAATACAACGTAGGTTCGTTGTTATCCCACATAGTCTTATCAAATATTGTCATCTTCCACCAATAGGTGTGAAGAGGTAAATCATATACTCTCTTTTTCTTTATGGGTAAGAGTAACCCTTCTTCATCATCTGTAAAACAATAGAAGTTGAATGGTTTCTCCATATTTAGTTCAACCATTCTGTAAAGTCTGTTTACATCATTTGCTTTATACTTTGTGCCAACTTTAACACAAACTATATTAAACATTACCAGTTCTCTTCTATATCATCAATCACATCTTGCCATATTGTTTCTGCTTCAGCAAATACATATGCACAAGTTATTCTCAAACAATCAGTAGATGCCGCATGCCAACAAAGTCTATCTGGTTGATCATACGAACCAAAGTATCCCATCTTACATTGCCAACCTGGTACGTCTGGAACACGAACTCTTTCTTTCTTTTCCAGATCCCAATAGTCAAACCAACCATCTCCAGTTTCAGACCACGTAAACAAAACATTATAACCTGCGGCATTCGCATTGTTGTGCCAAGAGATCCAACCGCCAGGTGGGTAACAGGTAACCAGAGTATTTTTCTTTGCAGATATCTCTGTCATCAATCTTTGATTTAGTTGTTCCCCTTTGTCTCTGTATTCGGCACTTGTTTTAGTTATTTCTTGTGGGGCACTGTCTGGCATCGTACCAGCAAATACTCGCATAGACTCTGGAAATCCTTCGTGACCTCTACCTTTTGCCATCTGTCTCTCTAGATAGTCATCCTTCAACCATCTCTCTCTGGTATGGTCTTTACAATTAAGATGTAAATGTTTTGCAAGATCTCCGTTGTGATATCTTGGAACTAACCAATCTTTATATTCGTTTAAAGCATCCAAAACATTTTGGTTGTTTATTTTAATGTCTCTCATAATTTAACCTCGTTCTTAAACTCGTCTACTGTCTTATCCATAGATGATGAATGATGAATAAACACTGGATCTTTCTTTACCAAATTGTATTTACCCTCAGAATTTCTCCTAAAACTGGTAAACCAATTCCAACGATAGTTGTCATCAAACTCACCAATCTTTAGGTCTTTATATTTAGGCGTTTTATTTACTAACCACCAAAGTGTAAACTGATCCCATCTCAACATAGAATCTTTTATTCCATGTCCTTTCCACCAGTGTTGATCTTCGGGAATGTTTTGTCTATGTTCTTGTATCCAGAACATCTTATACCAGTCTTGCATAAAGTCTCGGACAAGAGGGTTTCTCATATCGTATAAACAAACCCCACCACATAATGACATTGTTTCTGTTACCCCACCACACTGAAAGTCTTTCTCAACAAATGACTTGAGTGATATAGGATCGTCTTTCAATACCACAAACTTCATATCACAGTCTTCCAACTGATCAAATACTGTTGCGATATCCTCGTGTACAACTTCTCCATCTGCGTCCATATACATGGTAATGTCATAAGGTGAGTTTGCCATACCATATAATTTTTCACGAAGAAAGTCTGGATTTTCTACATCAAACACCTGATCAAAGTCTTCGCATCTATGATCTTTGAATTCTGGTGAACAGAAGAGCGTAACGTTTGCATCTGGCATGTAATCCTTGATACATTCCATCAAGTTACACGCAGAGTAATAGAACGCAATTCTTTTTGATGCGACTAAAACAAAACCTTTACTTGGACTCATTCTTCGCATCTTCTTCTTGGATCAACATAATGGCATATGCCATCATTTCATATTGATTTTTAGATCTACGAATCTTTGCCTTTGCTTTTCTATTACTAGAATTTTTTATAGATTCTATCTCAAAGACTTCAAGTTTGGCATTAAACAGATGTTCTAGTTTTCTTGCCGCTTCTCGTTCTGCTTTCTTACGTTTGTCTGCAACTCTGTTTTCTTTATGACGTTCTTCACGTTCCTCTGTATTCTTGTCGATCTTCTCGACAGGAGTCAGAGCAATAACATCTTTGTAGTCTTGAGTAATTTTTCCATCTTTACCGTATTTTCCTACAGTAGATGTAGAACTTGTTACTTCACCATTATCATGTGTTATCACAAGTTTACAAGTAATCCTATCTTTCTGATAATTTTCCCAGAAAGGATGTCTGAATTCTTTTTTCATTTCTCACCTTTGTGTAATTACACTCTTATATAGTATATCATATTATAGTAATATTGTCAAGAAACTCTTACGTATAACGTGTACGTTTCTATTGTCTCATTAGAAGATTGCATGGTAGATCCAGAATAGTTTCCTACGTAGTTGCCGACATAGTTACCGACGAAGTTTCCAACATAATTTCCTGTATAGTCACCCTCATAATTATCTCCATAGTTGCCCACATAATCACCCACATATCCACCTTCGTACTCGTCTTGGTATGCCGCAACATAATTTGAGATATAATTGCCTGCATATTCCCCTTCGTAATCTGCCAGATAGTTTCCTATGAAGTTACCAGTATAGTCACCATCATATGTTGGAACATAGTTTCCGAGATAGTTTCCACCATAATTGGTCTGATAGTTTCCTTCGTAATCACCAAGATAATCAGAGACATAATTACTTACATAGTTGGAAACATAGTTACCACCATAGACCGATTCGTATCCTGTCTCGTATGCCGCATCATAATTGCCCGCATAGTTGCCGTCATAGTTACCTTGATAGTCGCCAGCAAATGCCGCTCCTGTATAATCTCCAGCAAATGCCGCCGCATCATAACCTGTTTGATATGCGGCATCATAGTTTCCGTCATAGTTGCCAGCATAGTTGCCTGCGTAGTCACCAGCAAAGACCGCACCTGTATAATCGCCAGCAAATACTGCCCCAGTGTAGTTACCACCATAATCTGATTGATAGTTACCGTCGTAATTACCGTCGTAAATATTTTCGTAAGCGGCATCATAGTTTCCATCATAATCTCCGTCGTAGTTACCAACGTATCCACCACCATAGATTGCTTCATACTCTGCTACATAGTTGCTTATATAATCCCCGACGTATTCACCGACATACTCGCCAACGTAATTGCCTGCGTAATTGCCAGCATAATTGGGTTCATAGTTTCCTACATACTCACCAACATAATCGGGTACGTAATTGCCTGTATAGTCAGTCTCGTAATTGGTTTGATAGTCTGGAACATAATCACCTGCGTAATTTCCATCGTATGTCGGTTCGTAGTTTCCTACATATTCCCCAACATATTGTCCGACATAATCTGGTTCATAGTTTCCTGTATACGTACCTGTGTAATCTGGTTCGTAGTTGCCTGCATAATTACCTTCGTAATTACCACCATAATTACCAGCATAGTTTCCTACAAACGCGGCGGCGGCATAGTTACCACCATAATCACCAGCATAGTTACCAGTATAATCGCCACCGTAGTTTCCTACAAATGCCGCCGCTTCATAGTTACCAGTATAATCGCCACCATAGTTGCCAGTATAGTCACCACCATAATCACCAGCAAAGACTGCACCTGTATATTCTCCTACATAATCGGCAGTAGAATCTCTTGTGCTATCACGAGTACTGTTACGTGTTGATGTACGATCAAAATCGCCAGTGCTATTTCGAGTGTATTGACCATCATAGTTACCAGTATAATCACCTGTAAAATTACCTGTATAATCACCTACAAAGTTACCAGTATAATTTCCAGTGAAGTTACCTGTGTAATCTCCTGTAAAATCTCCAACATAGTTACCTGTATAGTTTGGTGTATAATCTCCAACATAATCACCTGTTGAATCTCGTGTTGATGTACGATCAAAATCACCTGTACTGTTTCGATCAAAATCACCAGTGGAGTTTCTTTGAGAGTTTCTTGTGGAAGTTCTTTGAAAGTTTTGTGTACTGTCTCGTGTGTATGCTTGAGTAAAAACACCACCACCATAACCAGAATAAAACTGTTGAAAGTCTCCAGTATAATTACCTGTAAAATTACCTACATAATCACCTACAAAGTTCCCAGTATAATCACCTGTGAAATCTCCAGTATAGTCACCAGTAAAGTCTCCAGTATAATCACCTACAAAGTTACCAACATAGTTACCGACGTAGTTTCCAGCAAATGCTGAACCAACACTTGCACGTGTAAAGGTGTCAGTAGAGTTTCTTTGACTATTACGTGTAGAATCTCTTGTGCTATCTCGTGTTGATGTACGGTCAAAGTCGTTAGTAGAGTCTCTTTGACTATTACGTGTATATTGACCGTCATAGTTACCAGTAAAGTCTCCAGTATAGTCTCCTACAAAGTTACCTGTGTAATCTCCTACAAAGTTACCAGTATAATTTCCTGTGTAATTACCAGCATAGTTTGGTTCGTAGTTTCCTGTATATTCGCCTATGTATTCACCAGCATAGTTGCCAATGTATTCACCTGCATAATTTGGAACATAATCGCCTGCGTATTCGCCTATGTATTCACCAGCATAGTTACCTACATATTCTCCAATATAATCTGGAACGTAATCACCAGCATATTCACCAACGTAGTCACCCACATAATCACCGACGTAATCTCCTGTGAAAACATCTCCAGAATAGTTGCCAACATAGTCACCAGCAAATGCGGCACCTGTATAGTTTCCGTCGTAGTTACCACCATAGTTGCCATCAAATGTGTCGCCCTGATACTGTCCAATATAGTCACCGACATAAGCATTGGCAGTATAGTTACTTACGTAATTACTCACATAATTGCCAGCAAATGCATCTCCAGAGTAATTACCTCCATAGTCGCCAGCGAATGCGGCACCAGTGTATTCTCCGACATATTCTCCTATGTAATCGCCAGCATAATCGCCTGCGTAGTTACCACCATAGTTTGATTCATATCCTGCACCATAGTTAGCAACATAGTCACCTGTGTAATCACCTTCAAACTGTTGAACATAGTCACCCACATAATCGCTTACATAGTTACTAATATAGTTGCCTACATACTGCCCTTCGTAATGTGCGGTGTATTCACCTACGTAATCTGGTTCGTAATTTCCAACATAATTTGGTTCATAGTTACCCACATACTCGCCAACATATTCTCCAACATAAGTTCCTACGTAGTCACTTACATAGTTACTGACATAAGTTGGTTCGTAATTGCCCACGTAATTAGGTTCATAGTTGCCTACATAGTCGCCAACAAACTGTGAGACATATTCTCCCACATAGTCACTTACGTAATTACTTGTATAGACTGCATCATACTCTCCGACATAATCAGTTTCATAGTTAGTCTGATATGCGGCATCATAGTTTCCATCATAGTCTCCAAGATAATCAGAGACATAATCACCAACGTAATCACCGACAAATTCATCTGCTTCATAGTTACCTACAAAGTTGTCAGTACTGTCTCGTGTATATGCTCTTTGATATATACCAACATACTCACCAACATAATCGGTTTCATATCCTGCTTCATAGTTGGCAACATAATTACCAGCATAGTCTCCACCATAGTTACCCTCAAATGCAACTGCATAATCACCAACATATGCATGTGTAAAGTCTTGAGTGCTATCTCTCGTGGAGTCTCTTGTACTATCTCTTGTATAGTTTTGATCGGCAAGTTGTTGTTTTGTGTCTAATGCAGAACCTTTGGCAACCCATGTACCTGTTGCACTAGGTGCGCCTTGTGTCGCGGTTCTTAATTGATATGTACCAATACCACCAGCAATAATTCTGTTTGCACCCTGAGTGCCTAAAGTGTATTGTATTTGTGTATCACTCATTTCTTTAAGACCAGTGAAATTTCCACCAAGATTTAGTGTGGGTCCGTCTGAGTCTGGATCTCTAAGAATTCTAAATGGTTTACGTGTTGTTGGTGCAGTCATCGCAGTTCTAACGTATAAGTCATAACCTACTGAAGTGCCGTCTGCCCTTGTATCTGTAAATACATCTGAATCTACAATACTATAATTTGCGGATGGTGCAGATGATGCAATTTTGTATGTGCCAGGATAGTCTCCTGTCATTACTTTAGTAAGCAATCTATCTGTTAATACAGTCAGATCACTGTCTTTCATTTCTTCTATTCTTGCATCTGCGTGACCATCAAGATATCCTATTGGTCTGTGATAATCACCACCTGTCTGTACAACCGTTCCATCTACCTGATACATTGTAACGGTATTAGTTGCCGTAGTAAAACCTGCATGAGATCCTACTGCTTCATTGAATCTAGTGTTTGTATATGTTCCGATTGCAAGTGGGTGACCTGCGGAATCACCTGCGGTTATATTTAACCGAGATGCATCTGAATCATGAGACATCGTTGAAAGGTGTAACCCCATACGATACGCAAGATAATCCTCGGCACTATCCGAGAACTGTATAAGGTCACCGTTTGTGCCTTGTGCGTAGAGAGGTATATGTGTTGTAGACATACTCTTATTTATACTCTAAAAATTATGCAGTTCGGACGTAAAGAGTATATGTCTCTATCGTTTGAACTCCCGATTGTATTGTTGATCCAGAATAGTTTCCTACAAAGTTACCAGTATAGTCACCAACAAAATCTCTGGCATAATCACCAATATATTCACCAGTAAACATCCCTTGATAATGCGGTTCATAGTCTCCAGTGTATGCAACATTATAATTACCGTCATACACTGCTTGATAGTTTGATTCATAGTCTCCAGAGTAGTTGCCAAGATAATCCGCTCCACCATCATAATTTCCTTCGAAATCCCCCAAATAAAAAGCACCTTCATAATCTCGACCATATTCTGAACTATCGTAATTTCCTTCGTAATCACCAAGATATCCACCTTCATAATTTCCAGTATAGTCTACAGTTGCATCCCCCCAAGATGCACCGTCGGAGTGTGATCCTGCACCAAATACAACCTGTGAAACTCTTGTAAACTCTCCAGTATATTCTACTTCATAATCTCCAAGAAATGTACCTAGATAATCACCAACATAATCAGCGACGTAATCTGGTTGGTAGGTGCCAATATAATTTGCTTCTGAAGAATAATTTCCTAAAAAACCATCTACATCTATAAGTTGATAATCTCCTGTATACTGACCAGCATAGAAAGTAGCATAATCACCATCAAAGTGGGCACCACTATAGTTACCATCATAGTTACCAGTGTAATCACCACCAAATGCACCTTCATAATTACCTTCAAAGTTTGATGTACTGTCACGAGTATAGTTCTGATCTGCAAGTGTATTTCTTATATCGGTTGCAGTACCTTTTGCAACCCATGTTCCAGAATCAGTTGGAACACCCTGTGCAGATGATCTAAGTTGATAAGTTCCTACACCTGCCGAACCATTCATAATCCTAGTTTTTGCGACCTGTCCAAATGTATATTTAATCTGTGCGGGCGTCATTGCCTGTAGGTCACCACTACTATTCAATAATCTCATAGGACTAATTTTAGTGGGTTCTGAAAAGGTATCTCTTTTGTAGATATTATAGTTTACTGTAGTTCCATCTGCACGTGTGTCAGCAAAAACATTTGAAATGTGTACAGAGTAATCACCACTTGGTGCAGATGATCCTAGTTTGTATGTGCCAGCATAGTCGTTTGCAAATATAGTCAACAATAATCGATCAACAACAACGTTCATCTCTGTGTCGTTTACAACCTTAATTGTTTTAGTATCTGACTTATCAAATATAACTGGTTGAAAATAAGATCCACCACTAGTTGCGGCAGTTCCTTCTTTCTGATATATGGTTGTATTTGTTGTGGTGACATTTCTTGCGGATGCATCGTGATCGCCAACGTTACCATCCATAGTCGTGTTCGTATATGTACCGACTGTGGCATTGCCAGAAGATGTAGTTGTAATAGACGCGACTTCTCCTACGCCCGCATCTGCAAGTTGTAATCCTGCTTGGTGTGCGAGATAGTTCTCTTCCGAGGCAGTCATCTTTTTTAGACTACCGTCTGATCCGTCTAGTTTAAGTAGTCCGTCTGTTATTGACATATTAAACCCTTATGCAGTGTTCAGTAGTGTACCGTCACTATCTTTTACATTTATTGCTCGATTAGAAACTTCGTTGATTGCGACAACAAGGTTTTGATCGGCAGTAGTATTCAAACTTGTTCTTGTACCTACATCACTATCTAGAGAGTTTATTGCGTTCACCACAGAAGACTTAACCGTTGTGGTTAATGTTGCTAACGCACCGACTGGGTTGTTTGTGCTTCCACTATCCAAAAGATCAATTTGTGTGTGGAGTTCGTTAATCGCAGTAACAACTGTATGTGCAACCGTTCCCATGTTTGATGCGTTGACTGTACCAAGGTCACTATCTACTGCGGTTTTGTTTGCGTTAATCTGTGTTTCGTGTTCTGCAATCGCAGTAACAATTGTCGATGCAGATGTTCCCATCGCACCAGCGGTGACGTTACCCATTTCTGCATGTAGTTCGTTAATTGCCGCGACTAGAGTTGGTTTTGCAGTTGTCGTAAGATCTGTTCTAAGACCCACCGCACTATCAAGTGCAAGTAAAGATGTAGATATAACGTTACCAGTTGCATTGCTCATTCCTGTTATGGCGGCAGGTATGCCAGTGTAAGTTATAAGTCTATCTCTGTCAGAGTCTAATTCTGCAATTGCGGCAGAAACAGTTGAACCTGATGTGCCCATTACACCTGTAGTAATTGTACCCAGTTCGGCATCTAACTCATTAATCGCAACCACAAGATCTTGATCTGCCGTGGTTGTTAATGCCGCTCTGTTACCTACTGCACTGTCTAAGTTTAATACCGCAGTTGATAATACGTTACCAGAACTGTTGTCCATTCCAGTAATCGCAGTAGGCATTCCTGTATATGTTACAAGTCTGTCTCGGTCACTATCTAATTCTTTTATTGCAGTGGATACAGTAGATGCAGTGGTTCCCATTGCACCAGAAGAAATTGTTCCCAACTCAGCGTCAAGTTCATTGATCGATGCAACTATATTTGGTTTCTGAGTGGTTGTAAGACTGGCAGGATTGCCAATATCACTATCAAGTTGGTTGATTGCTTGAACTAAATCGGAGTCACCTGTAGTGGTAAGGTTTGCTAGATCACCAACCTTAGTGGTAAGACTATTAAATGTGTCTTTTAATACGTCTACTCGCGTATCTAGTGTTATAAACTCTCTTGCCATGTTAACTCTTCTCTAATAATTGTTTCAGTAACGATTTAATTTCACTTACTTCATTTTTCAATTCATCGATCTCGTTTTCTTTTTTCTTTCTATTCTCACGTATCTTCTTCATTTTATCAAACTCAGAAGTATTTATATTAACAATTGCACCACTTTTTGTGTCTCTCGCGTAACTAGGACTCCCAGTAATTTTTACTAATGCCATTATGCAACCGCAATAGTTCTCAAGTCTTTGACACGTGGTACATTGGACGAATTCTGCCCAGTCATAACTAATTTTAATTGGTATTGATCAAATTCTTGTTCGTCTTTGGCAAAGTCTCCACCTATTGTATATGTGTACTCGTGGAATGTTTCTTTACTTACATCATTCGGAACTGCATTATCTATTGATGCGAGAATAAAAGAGTTCTCTAGAATGTCACTATCAGTACCAGTTAGTGTTGTTCTATAATATAGATCTAAATGTGATCCACTCATTCTGTGTCCACCAAACAATACCTTCAACCCACTCGCACCGTTTGCAAGTCTTACTGGTTTTGTGATGTGTGCCGCAAGTGCAGAACCGTTTGTAGGATCTGTTTCTGCAACAAATGTTAATGGAACGTTGAAATCTGTGGTTGCAGAGTTATCTGGTCTGTCAATCAAGTTATTGATTGTTAGAAGGTGTGCCCTCTGCACATCGATTACTGGTGATACAAAATCATTGCCTGCTAGACCTGATAATGTTGCCGTAATCTTTGTAGACTGTGCGATACTAGCATATGCCGCTTCATTAGAATCTGTCAGAATAACGTGTGGATTATCAAAGAAATGATCTCTTTGATTTTTTAGTTCCACACCTGATGTAGTTGCACCTTTAGTTTCAGAACCAGCAAATGATTTAGAAGTTGTAAACGATCCACTGTATGTTAGATCTGCAACGTCTGGAACAAACTCTTGTATCTGTAACTGTGCTACATCCATTATGTATTGTTGCGTTGACGTTATTGTAGATCCACCAAATGATATTGCACTGTCACATGTGGAGTCTGCTTCGAACGTAAATCCTGTACCATCGATACCAGTAACCGCTCTTTGACCCATGATACTACTTCCGAGAATACCGTTATAATTTGTACCCGCAGTAAGACCTTGAATATTTACTTTATCTGCTACTTGGAAACCGTGATTGTCGTGTGCAACTGTAATAGTCGCATCACCTGCCGCACCTGTTAGTGGATTAGATCCCAATAATTTAAGAGGTGGGTTGTCATCTTGGAATACCGCAGTACCAGAAGATGCAGAGAATTGTGCCCTGTATAACTTAAACTTGATGTCAGATTGTGCTTCCGCACCATATCTAAGACCACCCTGTGACTTAAACATAATGCCTGGTTCAATATTACGTGTGACTCTTTCCTGAGTAGTGCCAAGTTTGTAATCACCTAAGAAAGACTGCCAAACTTTATATTCGTTCGTTGCATTTGTTCTGATTACAAAAGCATAGGTCTTTCCACCATGAAGATATATAGGTTCGTCAAACTCAAATGTTGTCTCAGTTGCCGCAGTTGCAGATGCCGCAGAACCCATTTGTGCAGAAGTTTTTGTAACAACACTGCCTGGCAATGTCTCGTTACTTGGAGTTCCCATAAAGGCATTTCTTAATTCAACCGTTACAGGAAGTGTTGAAGAAACCGCAGAAAAATACAGTCCAATCTTTGTTATAAACACACCAGATTCTTCACTAACATTAAATGTTTGTGCTAATGGTTCGATTGTTTTTGTTAAAAAATTCTGTGACATTTATATTCTTTCTATCTTTATTATTTTACACATCAATTGAAGGACATACCGCCAGTATGTCCACCCCATCCAAAACTTGGGTTGCCTGGACCATCTGGAACAGACCAACCTGGTTCTGTTTTGTTATGAACAAGAACGTTGTTAGCATAGTAGGTGTTGTCGCCATCTAATAACAAGTTGTAGATTACTGTATCTTCGGGCATAGATTCTGGAACTAAGTCGCTTATAACTTCGTTACCCATGTGTGTTACAAGTTCTGTGCCTGTTTTGATTTCAACTACATCTTTTAACTCTTCTTTTACAACTTCAGTAAATGTATGGAATTCACCTTCAAACAACGTTGTAGGACTAAATGCACCCCAACCCTCTGTGGTCATCATTGGATGTTCCTCTGATACAAATGGATCTTTTCCACCCCAACCATATACAAGTCTCTTGCCAAGCATTGGTGTTTCTATTTCTTTTACAGTGTTTGCATTACCATCTCTACTTAGAACTTGATCCCCAACAACGATCTCTGATATTGGTTTTCTGGTAATTCCATCTGCCATAATAATTGGTGTCCAAGGCATGAAACAACTGTTTAGTCCGTCTGGAATATAATCTCTTACCTTTGTGCTTAGAAGTGTTGAATTTAACTCTGTTGTAGAACTCTTAATCTGTACAATTCTGGTTTCTCTATATTCGTGTTCAACCTCTGTTAATACACCTTCAGAAGAAAACTCAAAAGTTGCAACTGAGGTGTATGTTTTGTCTGCACCAGTCCTTACAAACTTACTAGAATCTTGTAGAGTAAATGTTTTTCTACCTGTCAAGAATTTTATTGATGAAGTATGTGGTATTAAGAAGTAACCAGATATTGCTCCGTTTGCATCTGTTCGTTTGTTTGCAGTAGCACCCTCTGGTATGCCTGTCGCACCAGAATGTATATTACCCACATCTAAGTATTGAGAGGTTCGTGCAAGAGATGCTACTCTAACAAATCCACCTGTGCCTGTTTCTGTTTTAACCCAATCTGCTACACTCACCCCATCGAAGAATGCAAAATACTCAGTGTTAGGTCTTAATCCAGTTGCTTTGAAGGATACGTATCGTGATCTCATATAAGGTTTAGATACTTTGGTTGTAACACTCTTACCAGTTGCTTCTCTTACAGAACTAATACTACTAATGTAATGACTTTGTGTATTATTTTTCTGATAGGTATTTGTTGTTACCGCACCTGTTGCTGAAGTAGTATCATTCGAGTATGTTCCACCAATAGCATCTTTTTGTCCGACTTGATAACCTGCTTTATAGTTTGCAAGTTCATCTGCGTTTACACCTGACCAGTTGAAGTTCCAGTTACCAAACTGTTTAGTCAATGATGTATCAAGAAGTGTGTCACCTTTAATTATTTTTGCAGGTGCCGTACCTGTTTCCACCCATGCGTCTGTAGCAGGCGACATATCAATGTCTCCTACAACTCTTTCAACTGGGAATGGATTAACTGCTACTTGTCGAGATGCAACGTCCTGTGTTTTCCAAGCAACCTGACTATAACTCAACATAACTTTGTCACCAACAAGAGTTGTGCTTGATGAACTGTCTGCCGAGTATAATAATTCAATTGGTCTTGCAACAAACTCTGGACGCAACTCATTCCTTGCAGGATCGATTGCCGCTTTATATCCAGTTAATGTTGTATCCGAGAATGCTTGGTTCTGGAAGTTATCCGCAGTAATACCAGATTTAAGTCTGTTTACTCCAGAACTATCTAATACGTCTATTGCAGTTGTTGCCAATTCTAATGAGTTCATTGCAACAACTTCTTCTAGTTCGTCAATCCGACGTTCTATGTTTGCAATGTCTTTCATCTTATAACCACGATTGTCAATATAGTTGACTGTTAGATCTTCGTCGTCTAACATATATGGGTTAACTTGGAAAGTTGCAATCTTTAAATGTTCTCTTGTATCTGCCGTAGTAGGAACAAGTGGTTCTCTGGAAGCAGTGCCTATATAAGCACCTGCATAGTTTTCTTTGTGAGCAAATACGACGCCAGCATGTCCAAGATAATAACTTTCATCGAGTGTAATTAGATCGTTATTTCTAGGAAGTGGAATAACCTTGTTTCCTGTTCCAGTAAAGTCTTCACCATCATTTGCAGTACGTGAACGGAAATCCAACACATCTCTTAGTTGAATTGTATCACCGTTTGCCTGTCTATGAGATGGGATATCTTCGTAGTTAACTTGTCCAGTATAAGAATCTACTGAGAAGAAGTCTCCTGTGCCGTGAGCAAAGTATTGGAATGTTACTTTGACGTTACCGCCTGGTGCAGTTGCACCACCTTTTAGTATCAGTTTACCAGCATCATAGAAGTTATCTCTTTGACCGTTGTCGATAATATATCTGTCTGATATATCGTTATCACTTGCGCTTACGTCTTTGATTGCAGTTACTGCATAAATGTCTGCGTGTCCGAGAGGAACAGAATTTGCAACACCATCAATCGTTGCTGGTGCAATGGATTGATCTGTAACGGTTGTCAATGTTTTAGATGAGATAGTTGCAGTTTTTTGTGCATAACAAGATATCGCAAGTGCGGTGCTACCTATATCAGATCCACCTGTAATTGTTGTAGTAGAACCAGGCGTTCCAATAGTCACATTACCTTCTCTTGATGTTCCGTCACTGTCAGAATTGATTATCCAGTTTGAGGTATCTGTGTATGTGTTGCCTGATCCACCAATGAGTGATTGTGCGAGTGTTACATTACCAGAAGCATCTGTAGTTGCCGCAATGATTCTGTTTGTTGTTAGTGTTATGTCTGTAAGTGAAGATGGTCTGTCATATGGTAGTGGAAAGAACAGATTGTTATTCTGTATATCTTTTATTTCCGCAACACCATTATCCTGTTGTACATTAAAGTAATCTGATGTAGAAACACCAGCAGATTTTGTTTGACCAAAACTATACCCAACTGCCATTTGAATATCAAATAGATATACTTTATATTTTGCACCAAATGGTTCTACACCTCTGATTCTTGCAGTACCTATTGTAGTACTACCCCATGTTACTGCATTTTTTAAAGTAATTGTAGCGAATGTAGATATCTTATCTGTAAGAGTTTTACTGTTGAAGTTTGTTGCTATTACATAGTTACCAAATGAAACTGGCACTGTTGCATTGTTTTCGGTTGCAGTCGTTCTTGGTTTCTTAAAAGGAACTCTTCGTATAGAATTTGCTACATATGCTTCACCATCAATATATGCTTTGCCTGGATTGATAGTAATGTTATATGCGTCTGCGCTATCTAAGTTAGTTTCAAAGTCAACCAACATAGGACCTTCACTGAAGTCACCAGAGTTTGTTCTTACGAGATTGGCAAGACCTTGACCCAATGGAGATGTACCACTTGATGCAGTTACTTCATGTACTATTTTGCCGTTATCGACATAACCAAGAGAAACAAAATAATCACCTGCGGATATATCTGCTTTGTCTATAAATGTCAAAATTATCTTGTGTCTGTCGGCACCAGGCGATGCAGTGTTTAGAGTTGCACCACTATTATCAAATAAATTATTATCATCTGAAGATGTGACAACAGTTTCAACAACCTTAAATCCTATGGTTCCTGTAAATGAATTTGTATATTGTGAAAGTGTTAGTGACTGTTCTTCGGCAAAAACGAAGTGACCGTCCATATAAAACTTACCTGTGTTAACAGTGGCAAGTGTTGCTTTACCTGTGGTTGGATCTGATGTTCCACCACCAGAGAATGATACCAATGAAGTGCCATCTGTGCCAGTAAGTGTTTTACCGTCTGTAATTGTGACACCAGTATCTGCAAGACCTGTTGCATTGTTATTATCTACATATGTGACAAACAACGTTGCTTTGGTAGAACCTGTTGCAAGGTCTACTTTATCAACTCTAATTTTGACACCTGTGTCTGCTTCAGTAAATACTATTCCAACTAGATCTGTGGTTGGATTTGTAAGAGCGGCAATTGTTGTTCCTGATGCGGCAGTCAGTTTAATAAAGTTTACTTCATTATTGACTGTTAATTTACCACCAACCGCAGGTATACCATTCTTATACCCTAATCCCTGATTACCAGTCTGTATGTCATTATTAAGAATTGACTGCATCTGGTTAAGTTCACGTTGTTGCAAAGACCGAGCATTATTGAAAAGAATTTTGTAATAGTTGTCACTATCTCTATAATCGTCTTTATAGGTATTAGCAAATGTGTCTTTTATTAATTGTGTAGTCATTTTAGTTCCCTATATTTCGATAATAACTTTAATGTCTTCCGTTTGGTCGGCAGAACGTACAACCTTTGCTCTGTTTTCAATATATAGTAAGTCTCCACTGAATTGATCTATCGCCCCACTATTATTAAATCCACCTACTCCTGTTGCGGAGTCTGTGATACCAATACCACCTGCGGCATCTGTCACTGCTTCTGCCGCTTGGAATGCAGTAAATAAAGTGGTTTCGTTCTGGTGATACCAAATCTCGTCTGAGTCTGTGTCACCTACAATTGCTTTTGCACCTGATGTGCCACCAGTCATTGTAGAACCTTGTGTAAAGTTTGCGGTTTTCTGGTGAAGTTTAAGTCTGCGTAAAGCATTACCACTTGTTGAAGAGTATGCAGTACCAGCACTGTCTGTTGGATTTTTGAGAAGTCCAATTTGTCTGAATGAAGTTCCAACATGGAATTCTCCACCTTCAGTACCCGCAGGTTGTATGTTAAACATCATTGCTTTTGATCGTAAATCATCTCTTGGGTCTGCACCAAATCCTGCTTTAGGTCCTAATCGAACTCTTGCGGTGGCACTTGTTGTTGGTGAACCTCCACCTGAGAATGCAACGTGTGCATAGTTATATCCTGTACCCATTTTCAGAGTAGACGCACTATCGTCGATTACAACTTTTACAACCGCACCACCTGATACTGTGGCAGATGCAGTCGCACCAGTACCGTTACCAACAAGTGTTACAGTTGGTGCAGAAGAATAACCAGCACCAGCATTTGTAATATCAATACCACAGATCGGACTTGCAACCGCACTATCCTGTACAGTCTTTTGTTGTACGTCTGTAGATGTAGATGTAATATTTCCAGATCCATCTGAATCTAGAACAAGAACTTTCTTAACTGGAAGAAAGTTAGCACTTGTAAAGTTAGTGTTGTCAACAACGCCAACTGTGTATAAGAACTTCCACGCATATCCATCACTTGTTGTAAATGGAATTTGAGATGTGCCTGATGGGGCAACAGTCGATGCGTTTGCAGTACCGTCTGCACCTTTTGATTGGCGAAGACATACATAAACTTGGTTATTGTCAATCATGGCATAGTATGGTTGAGTTGGGTGGGATACAACTGTGTCGTCATATTCACCATAAACTGTTCCTGATGACCAGTTGATACGAGGTATAACAAAAGAAAAGTTTGCGGCAAGTTTTGCACTCTGCATACTAAGTCTGAAATCTCTTTCTTCCCTATCTGTTATTACAGGAGTTGGTGCAGTATCAGAGTCGTTCCAGTCTTCAGTTTTACCAATACCAATATAGTATTTGGTTGCTGAAGAATCTGCGTCTGCCTTCAACTGTTGCATGAAGAGTTTCTTTGTGTGTTGTGTAATTATCGCCGCCATGTTTTTTTCTCTCGTTTATGCTACGGTTAGTGCTGGAACTGTGCCAGATGTTGCTTGATTGCAAAGAACCCAAGTTGAACCAGTCCATATGAGTTCTGCTACTGCATATTGTGCAAGTGCCACAGTAGTTCCGTTTGCAAATGTTGCTGGTGTAATAGTTGCTACACCTGAACCTATGTTAATAAATTTTTTCATTTGTCCGTTCTTATCACCATTGATTAGTGATATTGCGATTGCTCCACCGTTATTTAAAAGCGTCAATGGAACTAATGCTGATGCCGCACCTGTACCAGTTACAGTTTCCAAGGTCATTGATACCTTGGTTGCAAGATCAATTGAACCTGTACCTTTTGCTTTTAGTGTTAATCCTAAGTTAGTTGCACCGTCTGGTTCTATTTGAATAGGATCTGATGATGCAGAGTTTGTTACAACTAAGAAGTTTACCGCAGAACCAGTCGCAGGCGTTTTGATCGTTTCGTTACCATTGGTATCTGTAAACTGTAATACTTTTGGTGTCGTAAGAGTAGGACTTGTCAATGTCTTATTGGTCATAGTTACTGTATGATCTTTAAAGACAAATTCATCTGCGCCACCTAACAACGGTAATGTGACAGTTCTATCTGCCGCAAGTTCACTTACTGCAACTACATATTGATGGTCTGCTGAAGTGTCGTTAATCTGTGGTGTAGTAATTACAGGTGATGTCAGAGTTTTATTTGTTAGTGTTTCGGTTGCAGTGATAAGAGAAACAGTGCCAGTTAAATCTGGAAGTGTGATTGTTTTATCACTGGAAGTCGTGTTGGTAAATGCAAGAGTTGTTTCAAAATCGTCTGCACTAGAACCTTCAGATATAATAGATGACGCACCCAACGTGATAGTAGATGTTGGTGTGTTACTGTCACCCAAAATTGTATAGATTTCTCGGAAGTTATTATTAATCTTTGTTGCGGCACTACGGAGTGTATCCCCTGTATTGTCGTTTGCTAACGTTCCGTTATTAATGTTTTCTCTTGCCATTTTCTAACCTTATTAAGTTAAATCTATTTATAATAGTTATTATGCTGAATCAGTATAATATTTGAAATCATCTGCATCAATAGTAACTTGACCATCTGACATTCTAAGAACTCCACCGCCACCAGTGCTAACTCCAGATCCGTCACTATCCATGTCGAATGTTTGTGAGTTGATGCGTACAACGTTGACCAAGTTCTCAAATGTGTTATCCAAGTGACGTAGTGTTCCAACGTAGTTACTGTCACCGTGTTGTGCAGAGTCGAGAACTGAGAAGTATTCAAAGCGTGATTGATCGAGATCAATTCTGTAACGACCACCAGGTGTTGAACCTTCGCTATCGTATGGTTTCGATGTCGTGCCAATAATACCAGATAGTGATGTCATTGCACGTGATGCAAACGATGCAGTGCCCTCGAATGTTGGTACGTTTGTATCTGCTACTGAAATAGGCATACCATCAAACGATATGTCTGCGTTTTTACCTTCGATAAGAACTGATGCACCAGCATACATACCGCCAGGATGAGCAAATAGTTTATATAAATCCATCCATTCAGATGAAGATATACCAAGTTTTATAAGTATTCCCCAGAATTGGTATATTGTATCGTCTGTGATATAAAGTTGTGCTTCAGGACCTATATTGTCACCAACCTTCATAACTAAGTCTTTACCATAAACAATCTCTGGTGTTTCACCAAAGAACAATCTGAAGAAACGTTCTATTCCAAACTTTGTGCCTTTGGATCTATAAAAGTTACTAGAAAGTTCTGCACCAGTACGTTGATCTAATGCACCTTCAATATAGTTCTGTCCAAGAAGAAGTTCGTCTTCTATAAATGTAAGATTTTCTGCGTCAGTCTGAGCAATGTCACGAGTGGTTGGTAGATTCTTTAATTGATACCCAAAGTTTCTGTCGCTATCCCATGTGTATCCTACAAGACCTGTGCCAGTCGAATCTGCATCTTTGACACGTTGTGAATAGACCTGTTCTCCAATATTAGAAAAACTATGATCAGAGTCTAAAGTTCTATAATAAGATTCAAGGAACGTAATAAGTTTAGGATTATCTTCTCTGAAATATTCTGGAAGAACATCTTTTATTAAACTGCCAGTGAGAGATATATCTCTCCTACCTAGATCCTTGAGGGTGCGATCCGTCATTTTTAATTATCCGCAGTTACAGTTACAGGTGTTATAACAGATTCATCTGCATCATATTGTAATATGTTTTCTCTTAGTGGTGAAATTGCTGATTGGTTGGCAGGCAAAACTGATATTTTAATAAATCCACCACCTCCAAGAAGACCTGTAGGTGAAAAGGATACAATACTTATAGTTCTATTCGTTGCGTCATAACTACCGATATTATCAACAATTACGTTACCATTACCAGCATTTACAACCTGTAGTTTATTACTTGAAAACCCAACCCCATTTGTTGCATATGTCTCGTTGATAATCTGACAGGTTACCCCATCTATCGTAAACAACCCAGATCTAACAACGTAGTCTTCTGCCGTAGGTGTTTTAGACACAATCGGTTGAGATATATCACTTGGGAATGTTAGTGTAAAAGTATTTGATGTGTTTATGACCGCAGTAATTCTTTGTTGCATTCTTACAACCGCACGAGAAGATAGAACCGCAGGACTTACCTCATCAACCAAAGTTAACAGGTTTGATCTACGGAAAGACTTACCAAACTTACCAAGTGTTGTAGTAAAGTAATCGCCTACCTTTGTATTAATACTTGTTGAAATAGCATTGTTTGATAATGATGTTAAGTTCGGGTTGATTTGATAGAATATATCTGCTTCAACAAATGTTTCTACTGGATCTGTAAATTCAATATTAAAAGACACAACCGCAAGTTGATCTACTAAATCTCTAATAGAGTTTTTTGTTTCTGTAATTTTGGCGGCAGTAACATCACTTTCAAATTTTATTGATGAGAATACAGTGCCAAACTTAGGTGAAGAATTATCTTCTCCACCCCATGACACAATGTCATCTATAAGAGTAGAAAAGTTTCTGTTTATAATCGATGTATAGTCTTCGGGTGTAACCATTCGGTTTTGTGTTGCATACTGAAACGGCGCATTTCTGCGAATAGATTCTATTGTTTCTTTATCATCACCAGCAACAGATTTAGTAGGATTTGATACAGTAAGATTATATCCCACTCCAAGAACGGTAACTTGGTCTGATGCAGTGTATGTGGTTGCTCCATTTGCATTTTTACCATTTGTAGAAATATACTCTAGTGTAATAGCATTGCCTGCGGATGGTGATATACCAAGAACACCGTTGCCCCCAAATGACAATTGATAAAACCCATTTGGCGTTTCTTTTAAAATGTAAATAGTACTTGTACTGTTAATAGTCGTCGCATCTGTTATACTAGTATAGACAGTACTTGTAGTCGCACCATAAGATTCAAATACTCTAATAATTGCAGTAGATGCGTCCATGTTTACATCTGGAAGAATATATACGTCTGCTTCGTTAAACTCTCCTACTAAGAATGTTTTAGTTTTGCTTGTTCCTTCAAATATAGGAATTGCAGAACTGCCATCTGATGTTTTAAACACATAATTACCTGCACCATCATCTGACGCAGTAAACACTTCTTTTGTTTGAAAAGTAAATGCGACATCATCAACTGTGGTGGTAAATTTTGTAAAGGCAGGTAAATCAACTGTAGAAGGTCTACCAGATACCGCAGACAAATCCACCGATACTTGAACTGTTCCCTGTGATGCAGTCTTACTGTCTGGAACATATCCAATACCAGTTGCAAGTGATACAACACTTGATCGTAGTTGTGCAGTACCAAGGAACGATTCGTTTAATGCGAAGTTAGATGTCAAACCATTAACGTGTGTGTTGTATGCAAGAACGTCAAGTATGTTAGACAACCCAGATGCTTCAAAGTCGTAATCTTTGAATTCTGTTTGTGCCTTCAAGAAATCTTTTAGATTCTGCTTGATGTTTGTAAAGTCTAGTGCCGTGGATTTTATAGTTGTTGCCATGTTATCTTAACCTTGCCAGTACGATTGATAGAGATACTTCCTCTTGTGTGTTTATTACTTGAAATGTTATTTTTACATCTACTTCATTGCGATCTGGATTAGATGATGCTCTAACATTCAGTGTTCTTGCTCTCGGTTCGTGGACATTTATTGCAGATATGATACTTTCTTCTATTTCTTCTTCAGTCTCTTCATCTGCTAAATCAAATAACATACTTCTCAAATCTCCACCAAATTGTGGAAGAAATGGTTTTTCTCCGAAGTTTGTCATTATTAGATTTTTAACTGCTTGCTTAACTGCCGCTGATTCTTCTTTTTTAAAAATTTCACCACTATCCGCTTTGTTAGTAAAAGTAAGATCGATGTCTTTATATGTCCTAGTTCGCGACGAAAGAATCGTCGAGACACTTGTATTTCCATCTTCTATTGATAAACTTCTTGGCATGATCTTCTCTTTTAATATTTACCTTTATTTATACCCTAAATTCCCACTTCTGAAATATAGTCGTCTAGAGATATTTCTTTTGTTCTTAATCTTTGATCTACTCTTGCTCCAAATTTTATTGGGAAGAAATGACCAAAATCACCTTTGACACTGTTTGTCATTCCAAACTTCTCCATAGATCTACGTAATCTTCCTGTATATTCTTCCACAGACTTAGATCCATTATCCCAAACACCATCTACGTATATTGCAATATCGATTGCCGCACCATAGTTGTGCCATGAATTTCCACCACTTGCCGCTTTTATACCTGCCGCTTTTAGTTTGTTGGATCTTGCTTTAGATCTAAATGCTTCCGTTACTCTTAGATCTCTTAGATCATTGAATTGAGTTGCAAGATAATCCTGTATACCGCCTGCCATCTTAGTTCTGATGCTTGGGTGCAATTCATTTATCTTGGTTGCAATGTCTGCCGCAAACCTAGATGGTGAGAAGTCTGCACTCGTATACTGCTTACCTGCTTTATGTGGTGTGGTTGTAGATCCGATTACACTTTCTCTACCTTTCAATAACACCTCCACAAGATCTGTATTTGTTTGAATCTGATCATTATAAACTGTCTCCAGTTTGTATTGTGCTTTTGACCCATTGACAAGATCATAGTCTTGGTCAACTTCTGGCATTGTTACTATTATCTGTGTATTAATTTTTTCATGTGGTAGAGAACCAGGATTTGGATCTACCGTGTCATAGTTAAGAGTAATTTTATCAAACACTCCAAGTTGATCTGCTAGATATGTTGAAAACTCATAAGACACTGAAGGTAAGTTTCTGTTGTTATTGTCATACAATTCGTATGTTATTGCCTGTCCATTCTTTCTCAGATCAAGCACACTTCCAGTTGTTGATGCGTCTGTATCTTTTGCCACACCTTCTACGACAACTAATCTATAGTTTTTGAATCTATCTTTGTTTCCTCTTGCTAACTTAACAACTTCTGTTTGCAATAACAATTGTCTTGCAAGTGTCTGTCGCTTTTCAAATGTATCCAAGTGGTTTAGTGTAGTCGCATTTCCAAGACCAGCAAGGAATGTTGATATGGGAATACCTAAACCAATTAATGTTTTTGATGAAATTTTCATAATGCCACCTTCTGGGTCAATCCAATTTGGATCATATGTTGTATCTGGTATAAATCTAGTTATACTTCTTTGACCTATAACAAAGTTTTTATTGTATGCATTTCCTATTTGAGAATAAGGAAGATATGCAGTGCCCTCATTTGTCACCCTACCAATTGCAGGTGGAATTTTATTCAAGTAAGTATCCGCAAGTAAGTTCTGTTCTATAAGTTCTTTATAAAAATCTGAAGTCTGATATATCGCATCTTTCAATAATGCACGTACTTTTGCCACAGTATATTTTCGTTTGGTAAATTTACTCAACAAAGAACCATTGGCATCAATCGATACTTTCTTCACCCCTCTCGGATCACCTGTTAGAATTGCTCCCACAACATCTGCGTCTGGTTGTTGCGTTTCAGTGGTATCAGTCGGAGTAGAAGTAATACCGCCATCTGTGCCTGCGGCACCAATAGAACCTGCCGTGGTTGCACCAGTTGCTTTATCTGCAAGACCAGCAGTTTTTGCTTTACCGTCTAGAAAACCGTGGAATGTAGGTGCGGTTACACCTTTTGTAAATGTTGCGGAAGTCGCATACATGTTCTTCGAATATGTAATAACATTTGCACCGCCAATAGTTCCGCTAAACAAGTTAAACAATCCTTTGGCACCCACAATATCAATCTGTGGACTTGTGATTGCGACTTGTTGTTCTGATGTTACTTTACTATATCCAGTTGCCCCTACGTCAAAGTTTGCACCGATAGTAAAGGACATACTTCCCTTTGTAATCTGATTGTTGTCTCCGAAAACCATCTTAGTATTATTACCTACGATTGTTTCAGTTTTAGACCCATTTAGTTTTGTTATCTTACTTCCACTGATAGACTGTCTACTTGAACCTTCAATAGTCTCTGACTTTTCTCCACCGACTGTAAGGTTATAGTCTCCACCGACACGCATATCTAAATCACCAGTAGCGTCTATCTCTAAATTCTGTGCAGATATTTTCAAATCACCTTCTATAAGAAGTGCGTCAGTGCCACCTATCTGTGTGACACGATTGTTCTGAGTTGTCATAATCATAGTGCCATCTGCTTTTAGCATAAAACCAGATCCATCTTTATGTCTAAGTAAGATGTGTTCCTGTCCTAATGTATCGTCAAATGTTAATACATGACCCGACTTTGTTTTCTTGACACTAACATCTGTATAATTACTTGAACTAGGATAAGATCCTAACAAGTCAAAAATATCAATACTGGGATCGCCACCGTTGATATCAACAGTATTAATGTCTGCCCCAACTGCTTGCTTGTTTACAGATGATTGATAGTGATGTTCTGGCAATGGATATTCGCCACTAGGATCAGAGTAACCAAAATTTTTCTTCTTGGTTTTATTGATTATACTAGCACCAACTTTATCTTCTTTCCACGTGTCTGCCATTACTGTACTCCGATCCTAACGGAATAAATTAAATCCGCATTCTTTTCTGCTATAATTTGTGAACCTGTCAAAAATGTTTTATCCACTTGGGGTTCGCATGTATTTGTTTTTTTAAATTTATTAAAAACAAACTGAGAAACATCAAAACCAGGACTAGACGATTCTTCATCTATATCTCTCTTACCAAATACGTCACCGCCAGGATAATGTCTATAAAATGCTTCTAATATTTTCTCAAAAGAATTAACTTGTGAAATTGTCATTCCACCATTCAATGTTCCCATAGAACCATCTGTAGGTCTACCGTGATTAAATCCACCAACAAAAACAATTGATACACTAAATGGTCTAAAATTACTACTCACGTGACTCGTTGTTTCATCGATGTTTGCACCTGTTTCTATTGTGCCATCTTTTTTGATAACAAAATGGTATGGTATAGCATCCGTCTTTCCTACTGCGCCATACTCAGAGTTTATCTCTTTTGCTCCAACATGATAGTCATCATTATAATGACCACTCCAATGAACAACAATAGTGGTGACCTCCCTGTCTATTGATTTAAATAGATTAGACACCTCTTCCAAAGACCTTAGTTTTTTAAATGCTTTTGGTTGTTTGCTTTCTGATGCAGTGTCGGTGCGTTGTTCGTTCTTTAAACCATCTTCCTTCACTGCTGATGCAACATCTGCTTTTTTCTGATTTAGTTGATTTGTCATATTTCTCACAGATCTTTCGTATTCAGTGATATCTGTTAAAATATCTGGTGCAACTAATTTCATTCTTTGAATAAAACTGTTTACAGAACTGAGAGATTCTTTTGGTAGAGGTATTGCCATAGTCTCTGCTTTTGTTTTTATTACACTAGGCACTGGTATGTTTCCAACCCCTTTGTTCACTGCACCTACCTGATTGTCTGCCAAAAGATTATTTGTAATCGATTCAAAAGTTGACTCTGGTAGAGCGGCATTAAGAGCGCGAACTGAATTTGTTATAGTGTATGTTTTGTTCTCAACTAAATCTTTTAAGAAGTTACCACTGTTAAAAGGTCCTGTAGACGATGCAAATGAATTTGCAAGAGTCGAAGTTCTGTTAGTCAGTTCTTTGACACCCTGATTTTCTCTCAATGCAGTTGCCGCTTTTAAAACATCTGCTTGGACATCTGGATCAGAAAGTTTTTCCATTGCTGGCGCAAACGTTTCCATAGTCTTTCCAGTCACACTTGCAAGGTTTTCCCCAAGGTTTAATGCCGTGCCGTCTGTAATAATATCATGTAACATTGTAGATGCGGATGTCATTACTGCTTGTGCATTAGGAAATATAGAAGATATGTCACTATCTGATTGTATGTTTGTTATCTTAGTTGCATCTGCCCCACTGATAACATCAATCAATTCATCTACCAATGGCATATCACTTGTTACTCTAGAAACAATTGGTGCCAGTGTTGTCTGTGCCTGTTGAGCAAGTGTTGTCATCTCAAGACCTAATCCAACAATTCCACCAGACGTTTGTCCGACAAAACTACCTAAGACACTTTCACCTGCCGCCTTGAAATCTGTAAACACATCACTAAACGTATCTTGCAGACCAGACATATCAATACTGGTTGCAACATTGTTTAATGTTTTTGTCATTTCTTCTGAATTTATTGTCATGCACTCACCGTAAATTTAGCATAGATGCTCAATGCGGCATCAATTCTCTCTTTTTCTTTTCCTCTTTCATTCACAGGTTTTCCTTCAACGGTATATTGACTTCTCTTTTTGGGTTTTATAAATGCGTTTCTCTCATATACATGTTGAAAGAATACAGTTGCCGTTGTTACATCGTTAATGTCTCTAACTCTATTTGCCGCACTTTCCGTACCTACTTGACCTGTCAATTCTTCGATAACAAAGGTAAGTTGTGCCATTATATCAGTGAACTCTAATCCTGATTTAGCGGCAGATTCTTTTAAACTATCTAGTCTAGATTTTTCCCATTGAGCAATGCCCCATGCTGGTCCGCCTATTTGTTTTCCTGTTGCTAGGTCATTTCCATCTGGAGAGTTTATAGCACTTTCTACAAAAAAGTTTCCTAGCATAGCGGCAATGGAGACAGGAGAGTACAACAAAATAGAAAAGAAATTCCATGCCAATTCTAAGTTACTTCCTGATGTTGATCTTGCTTTATCATATGCCGCCAATATCCCTTGATTAGTATAAGGCGCGATAGAACCTGTGGACGGATTTTGTATTATATTATCAACCTGTTCATTTGACGGTACATCTATTTTTGGAATACTTCCCATTATTAAAGGCAATTGAGATCCCATTCCATCGAGGAATATTCCAAAGACTTGTGCCCCCACAATAAGATTAGAATTTTGTCCAATACCTGATACACCACCTTCGGTAGTTGGAATCAATACTTGAGCATAAGGTAGATCGGCAGTAGATATTTCAGTAGCATCTGCATGTATCCCATAGATTCTTACTTTAGCACGACCCAACCGAGGAATATCATTACCGACTTCTTCGACAATTCCGATCCACCATCGCATCTGATCCCCATAAAAATTATTCATTTTAACTGTCCTAACTTAACACCCATCAAACTTGTTCTATGTTGTTCATTTTCATCAAACACGTGCCTTGCATTGTATATTAAAAATTTACCAGATCTTTTTTTATCGAGAAGGTCATCGCTACTTTCGGGATTGTGAGAGTTGTTTGCCGTGTACAGAAAATCAAAGTTTCTTCCAATCGATCTATTTTCGTCATCTAGTAAATAAGGCATACCAGCAACCGTAATACTCATAGCAGATTTATTTAATAATTTAAAAAGAGCATTTCGTGTTGCATCTAATTTTAGAGAACCCGCATCTGTTTCCTCATATATATTTTTAATATCGTTGTATGTATTATTAGAAATTAAACGATGAACATTTACAGAATTCATTTCTTCTACAGGAACATTATCCATTTCATATACACCTGTTGCTATGTCAGATTCTTCTTCATCTTTGAGAATTCCTATTGCATATAAAGTATTATATAAATCATCTAGGTTATGTTTAAATTTTTCTGATTGTCCACTTGTCATATCTGTGACCATATAATGAGAACCAACACCACCAGTCTTAATTAAATTAAATATTCCATCCGTACCATTTGCTTGATAGTTTTCAACATTAAACAGACTGTTTACAGACAAATCATTTAAAGCACTTTTTGCATTGGAGTTAGAAAACACATAAGGTTGTTGAGTCCAAGAATCTGTTTCGACTAATTCTTCGAACGATTTTAGTTGTAGAGGTTCATCTTTTATTGTTTTGAAAAGAAAATACGGTAGACCATCTACTGTAGACATTCTTCTTAAAATCATATTACATGCTTCAAATGGTCTAAGGTAAGGTATGACAACCTTCATCGCCCCTTGAGATTCTTGTATCCGTGGTGGATCAATCGCAAGACCTAATTGGTCTTTACATATCTTTGTAATTATTTCAGTGGGTGTTCCCTGATAAGATTTACTAAATTGTTTTAAGTTACTATGAAATGCTGATTGCTCTATCAATTTTAAATCGAGCATCTCTACGGTATCACCAACTTTTTGTGTGCCTTTTACATATTGAATAACAAAAGTTAGAAAAACAGGAACTGCGTCTGTCGAAGGTTGTGATAAAACTACTTCACACACTTCAGTTCCATTTATCTTTGTGCCATCATATAACCGCATATCATCTCGTATGATAACACTGCCAGTTAAAAATGGTTTTTCTATACTTTCAAAGATATCAAACACAGAAACGTTTTGTGTTACGTCAATGGGGTCTTGATGTCTATGAGAATGTATTATAAACGAATCTAAAACAAAATCAAAAACTGATTGCTGATGTGAAACTGCTTCTGTCATATAATTAACCTTGGCGAAGTAATTTATTAAACTCTGCTTGTACCTGTGCCGCAACTTGTGGAGTCAAAACTTTTATATCTCTTAATGCATTATTTCTTTTTTCATAACGTTCCCAATATGTAACAGGGGTAAAACCACTGCCAACCGTTAGATTAACGCCACCACCGTCTGTGTTTGGTGTAAGGAATTGAAACTCACCTGTGCTATCTTCATAATGATGAACTGCATCATACTGTGCGACCTCTGTTACTGAAGTTACTTTCGAAGTTGCTTCTGCACCATCTGAGTTGTCTAGTATCTCTTCGAACGCACCTTCGGTTGCAGATGTTTGATCATTAAAGTTACCGTTTGCCCGAATGATAAGTTGACCCATGTCAAGATTTCTTTTGACAACAGTTCCTAATGTGCCAGACTGAGATCCACGAACTGGTGTGCCTGGCAATAGTATACTATGCATAGGTGAATTTGTTGTCACCACTCTATTTGGATAATCTTTTTTTACCCTCGTATACAATTCTTGGATAGTTATGGGCCATCCTGATTCTCTGACATGATCATTTAGATAATAGAATGTCCAATAATACTCAACAGTATCATATAGTTTAAATGAAAGGGTGTCTGGTCGTTCTCCCTCTCCTATATGATGAGTAGTATAAAACGCAACATCATCTTTTAATTCATCTATGATATTAATATATGCACTGATGTTTTGAAAGAGGGCAGTTGTTTCTTCATTACCAAATTTATATTCTGCCAGTGGAAAGTTTCTAAAAAAGTTAGACATTAGTAACCCCCATCTCTAATATCTGATTTGGTCAATGCTCTTGTTTCTGTAAACGACATTGTAATATCTGTTTGGTTAAACTTACTCATGGGTAATAGCATAGGCGAGTTAGAGTTGTACGTAGCATTAAAAGCAGTCATATAAACTGGTAAGAATTTTAATTTTACTTTACCATCACCAAAGTCTGTGCCTTTATTGGTTATTTCAATTTTAAATCTATTTGGAAATTTATAACCAACTCTAATTTGACCTGCCGCCAATGTTGTCGGATACAACTCGGTTCTAAACAACTTGACAATGTTTTCTATTTCTTCTGCTTCATCCTGACTTGTTGGAATCAAACTAAAAGCAAAAGAAAAGTTTCTCAGTCGAACATCTTTAAACATTGCTCTAGTGTTTGGGTTAGTTGTTACTTTACTTGCCGCTTGCATGCCGCCTGCAATTGCTTCACCTGTTGCACCCATCTTTGCAATTCTTTTCTGTGCAAGTATATCAGCAACACCAGAACTTAAAGCAGTTCCACTTCTAAATGCATCAATTTCTGCCAAAGCAGATCCGACTGCCGCTCCTGTAACTGCACCTAAAACATTAGAATTATTAGTCAATGCTTGTTCCGCAACTCCACCAATCATTCCAAGTTGAAATCCAGTATCGTATTCAACACCATCTTGAATAGCAATTGCTCTTGGAAGATATAAAGAAACGGAATCTGCTGTTTTTAATTTTGTATCGTCAAATGCTGATATAGGTTTAACTTGACCATAAAATGCTTTCTGTTGTGCAATCCAATCTTTAGCGGTTTTAAATATTTTTCGTCCTGCCTGTCTGCTACCAATAAATCCACCGCCAGGCGGAACGCCTCGTGTAGAAGGTGGACCCTGATCGATTGATTGTCCTTCAGTATTCTCAGTCTCGGTTAAAAATTTATATGCTTTTGATCCTGTTACACCTGCCGCCTTTGCAAGATCTCCTACTTGAGTTGTTACAGAGGTTGGGTCAGTTGGTATAACTTTAAAAACAATCCTAGCATGTGATTCGTGTGGATTTTCTAGAGGATATTGTAACTTGAGTCTTCTTGATTTGTCAGTATGCATTTTAGCAAAATGTTTTTCGCGACCACTCATAGCAGTTTCGTTATCGTAATCGTCTAATATAGTACTTATTCGTTCCACATCGATTGGCATGGTATTTCCTCGTATAAATATCGTTGAATCTATTTATAATGGAAATCATGGCGTATCGCGGAAAATATAAACCTAAAAATCCAAAGAAGTATAGTGGTGATCCAACCAACGTAGTCTATCGATCCATGTGGGAACGACACTGCTTCAAGTGGTGTGACGAATCCAGTAAGGTCATCAAATGGTCAAGTGAAGAAGTCGTTGTACCTTATCTATATGAAATAGACAGAAAATATCACCGATACTATGTCGATTTAAAAATTACTTACCGTGGTGGTAAGACCAGTCTGATTGAAATCAAACCAGACAAAGAAACCAGACCCCCAGTAAAACCAAGTAGATTCTCTCGTAAATATTTGAACGAGGGTTTGACATATGTAAAGAATATGAACAAGTGGAAGGCGGCAAAAAACTATGCCGAAGATCGGGGTTGGTCGTTTGAAATATGGACAGAACACACATTAGAAAGTATGGGTATCAAACCAAAGTCTACCAAAGCACTCAAACCATTAAAACCTCTAAAACGTCCGAAAAAGTAATATAAATAAAGACATGAGTAACTTATTCCAAAAACTAGAGTACGAAGCATTTCGTGCTGGCATCACACCGAGAACAAAAGAATCTCGTGATTGGTTCCGTAAAAAAGCACGTGCAATGCGTGTGAACCGTAGTCAATTGATGCAAGAAGATGAGATACAATTAAGAAGTCGAAGTGCCACAGGTGCAATGTTTATGTTCTTCTATGATCCAAAACATAAGAAGACATTACCATACTATGACTCCTTTCCTCTCATTATTGCAGTAGGTGGGGCAGAAGGTGGGTTTATAGGATTGAATCTACATTATCTTCCTATTGCATTACGTGCAAAGTTTCTGGACGGTCTAATGGATACGACAAACAATAAGAAGTATGATGAGAGTACAAAGTTTGCAATAAGTTACAATATGTTAAAGAGTGCATCAAAGTTGAAGTACTTTAAACCTTGTTATAAACATTATCTAACTAAACACGTGAGAGGAAGACTAGCGTTAGTGCCTGCACCTGAGTGGGAAATTGCAACGTTTCTTCCAACTGCCGATTTCCAAAAGGCATCTACATCTACAATATACGGACAATCTAGGAGTATGATTTAATGCCAAGTTTATTTTCAATCGGTAACGGTAAATCTACAGGACGTACTCAATCTATAGATGAGTTAAAAAGTTTAATAAGCAGTAAAGGTGGATTGGCAAATCCAACTTTGTACAGGGTTTTTTTACCAAAATCGCCTGGCAACTTTTATAAAGTTGACACACCAGAATTAAATATGTTAGCAAGTTCTGTTACATTGCCAGGTAGACAGATAATGACTCAAGAAAGAGAAATAGGTGGAGTAGTTCAAAAGGTTGCAAACAACTCTGCAACTGCGGATGTAAATATGACCTTTAGAGTATTAAATAATTATGGGGTAAGAAGATATTTTGAATCATGGCAAAATATGGCAGTTGCACAAGGGGATACACACGCAGGCAGTAGACAAGAAATTGCTCTTCAATATAGTACTGATTATTGTTTTGATGTTAAGATACAACAATTAAAAAAAGGTTTTGGTATTCCTATATACAACACTGCATTACCTATGCCTAAGTTACCAACTGAAATACAGAATAGATTACCTAAGATAGATATTTTAGGTGGGGCACTCGGTTCGATAGATCTGGCACAAGGAGAACTTGATTTAGATTTTATGGCAGGAGATCAAGTAGTCTATGAATGTACACTTATGGGTGCATTCTGTACAACAATGAATGCTATAGAATTAACTGATGCGAGTAACAACCAAATATTAGAATTAAGCGTATCTTTATCTTATAGAAGATGGGTTCCTTCTGGTGACACATCAAACAGAGATGCACTAGGAAGTGCGTTTAACACACTTGGATTACCAGATATAAGAAAAGCAATAGGATTATAATTTTATATAAAGAGAGAATGAAAAATGGCACTACCTAAGTTAAATGATACCCCGAAGTATAGTTTAATAATACCATCATCGGGGCAAGAGATAAGGTTTAGACCTTTCCTAGTTAAAGAAGAAAAAGTGATGCTAATGGCATTGGAGTCAAAGGATCAAAAACAACAGTTGGGATCTATAGTTGATACTATATCCGCATGTGTTCAAGATCCTATTGATACCAATAAGTTAACAACATTTGATGTAGAATACATGTTTACTAAGATCCGAGCAAGATCCGTTGGGGAAACTGCAAGGGTTTCAGTTAAATGTGAAGAGTGTGAACATGAAAATGAAGTAGTTATCAACGTGGATACAATAGATCTTAAAGTACCACAAGTTGAATCATTAATTCGATTGGACGATAATATTTCTATTGAGATGGGATACCCAAGTTATAAAAATGTGATGAACACCGCGACAAAAGAAATGACAGATGCCGAACAAGTGTTCAACATATTGTCACACTCTTTAGTTGCAGTTGTCACAGAAAATGAACGAATTGATTTGAAGAATGAAACTAAAGATGAAATATTGAAATTTATCGACTCTATGGATGCAGTACAGTTCTCAAAAATAAGAGAGTACGTAGAAAGTATGCCAAGTTTAAAACATGATATATCATTTGTCTGTGAAAAATGTGACCACGAAAACTCACCTACATTGGAAGGTATACAGAATTTTTTTTAGTTAGTCTATCGCACAACAACTTACTCAGTTATTATGATGCTAATTTTCATATGATGCAACACCACAAATATTCATTGAGTGAGATAGACAACTTAATACCGTGGGAAAAAGAAGTTTATATGAATATGTTAATTGAACACCTAAAAGAAGAAAAACAACGCCAAGACGAAGCAAATAGAAGGTAAACTCAAATGGCAACATTAACATTAAACGATGTAGTTCAACAATTACAGGTCAACAAAAGGGCAACTGACGATGTAGTTAAGACTCTGCGTGATTGGATTCAATTGAGCAAAGACAATATGTTGCAAGAGTTAGAAAACGAACGCGAGAAAAAACGTCAGAAAAAGAAAGATACAAAAGAAGCAAAAGAACCAGGCGGTAGTAAAAGAAAAAGCAGTTTTAACTTTTTGGGTTTGCCAGGTGGACTAGGAAAAACTATTTCTGGAATTTTTGGATCGTTATCAACAGGCATTGCAGTTATATCGGCAGGCGCAGTTTCATTTGCTACTCTTTCCGCAGGACTTGGTGGTTGGGAAATAAAAGCAATAGAAAGAATAAGAACAGGATTATCTGGACCTGAAGGTTTGGGTACAAAGATTGCAGATGGTTTTACAAATATTAGAACGGCAATCAACACTGCCGTTACTAACAAATTGACTTCAATTAGAACAGGATTCTTATCTGCTTTAGGATTTAACGCAGATGGCACACCAAAGTCAGGTATGGAATTTGATGCGAAAGGAAATTTAAAACTTAAAAGTGGTCCAACTAGTATCAGTCAAGCAACTAGAACTCTAACATTTCAAGTCGGAAGGGTAGTAAGGATTATTTCTGGGATTGGTGCTGGAATAGGTGCATGGTTTGGAACTAAAATCGGTGGAACCGTTTCTAAGTTTGCCAGAGGATTTATTTTAGGTCCTGGTGGAAAATTTATTCGTCTGATTTCAAAAATACTATGGCCCCTTACTGTCATATTAGGTGCCTATGATTTAGTCACAGGATTTATTGAGACTGAAGGAAACATTTTTGATAAAACTGAAGGTGGTCTAAAAAAGATGATAAAAAACATGCTTGGTATACCACTAGATCTAATCAAAAAGGGTATAGTTTGGGTAATGAAAAAGATATTTCCTGGTCAAGTAGATGAGGAAACAGGTGAATTTAAAGATACAGGTCTTGGTAGATACTTATCGATGTTTGAAGACTTTTCAATAGCAGAAAAAATTGATAACATGATAGGATTCATATTTGATGTACCAAGAAATGCCATAGAATGGATCGGAACATTGTTTACTGATCCAAAAGAAGCATTAACTCAATTGTGGACACGTTATCTTCCAACACTCGGTGAAGGTATTGGAAGTCTTATGGATATTATGTTTCTGCCAGTACGTCTAGCAATAGATTGGGTTTCACGAAAATTTGGGTTTAGAGATGAAGATGCTCCTGTGTTTAGTTTTAGAACCTTTATTAGAGAATCGTTTGATAAAGTAAAAGAGTTTTTTACGGATGTGCCAGAAAGATTAGGACTTGCAATTGAAAGATGGTTTGCAGACGTTCAATTTTCTATGTCAAAAAACTTTGCTATGATAAAAGAATCTATTTTAGATGCTCTTTACTATGCTACACTAAAAGCACGTCTAATTTGGAATTTCGGAGAGAACGATAGAAAAATCCGAGAGGAAATGAAAAGTATTTTTGGTGCAGAAAATTTAAACGAAGCAACAGTAAAAAGTTTAGCAGAAGCACAAGAACAATTTCTTGCCGCTACGGCAGGTTTTGACGAGAGACAAAGGGCAATGAATGTGGTAGGTGGAGATACTAACAATACTACTACTATTAATTTGTCAGATCAACGTAACATTCAAACCAGAGATCCATGATAAGTAAAAGGGGAAACCGAAGTCTCCCCTTTATTGATTAGTCAGCGTTTGCCAACTTAGCAAAGTAAGACATCGTGTCTTCTTGATCTGTTTCGGGTGCGACTGGAGCGGAAGCAACCTCTTCGATACTTTGTGCAGGCATTTCACTCATAGGAGTTGGTGCCGCCTGTGGAGTCATCTTGACCTCATCTTGTATAGGCATTGCGTCAACCAAACCAAGAACACTATTCATCTTGGTCTTCAGTTCACTATATGATTTGTAGAACTTAGGATCAGTGTATTCTCCTAGATCATGCATAGAGTTATAGATGCCCTCCAATTTGGATTCATCATCACTCAATGCGGCACGACTCGCAAACTCGGACTTATCATAGTTACGATAACCCTCGACTTGACGGATCTTGATCTTGAAGTCTGCACCTTCCCAGAAATCAAATGGTTGATATGGTTCTTCATCTGCAAACTGTGGTTGCATTGCATCCATTAGTTTGTCGAATATTTTCTTACCATACTGATACATGAACACCTTACCCTCATTGTCGGGATTGCCAGGATCAGATACCACCATAATGTTAGAGACATAGTGTAACCTACGTTTCTGTCTTCGGGCAGTTTCTTTATCCTCATCGATACCTGAGTTCCACAGTTTGGAATTCAGTTCACCGACTGGATCTTCTTGTCCAATAGATGTAAGGGATCTTTCGATATACCACTTACCTGTAGGACCTTTGAACCCATGATCCCAATACCGAACCCAAGGAAGTTCTTGACCTTCTGCTTGTGGTAGGAATCGAATAACGGCATAACCATTGCCTGCCTTATCGACAGTTGGTTTCCATATGCGTTCATCGTTGTAGGATTTTTTTTCACCACCACCCGATGCGTTTGCGGCATCTAGTAGTTTTGAGATTGTATCTTTATTGCGTTTTAAATCTGCGAATGACATATGCATTCTCCTTTGTATTTGCTGAAATATGAATTAATATTATAACACATTATTACTGTAATGTATAGACTATTTATAAACTTTTTTAATCGAAAGATAATTGATTACCGCCTGCAAGTAAATTTAAAGTTACTGCTTCGCCAGCAATCTTATCTTTTATGATGACAGATATAAACTTCTTCACGTCTAGTGGATCGATGTCGTTCTCTTCACAGAGATGAACCACCGCGTCCATATAAGACATTTGTTTCTTTGCTACAGTGTGTTCAACCATAGTGGCGAACTTTGCTTTTGTTAGGAAGTTTTTGTCGTCTGCCGAATCTATCATCTATCAAATACCCTCAATAATATAGTGTCATTGTTTATACGACCATTACAAGAATTTGTTTTAGTCGTTAGTGTAGTCCACCATTTTCCAATGGCAGTTGGGGTTTTGGTCAAGATCATGTTCAGACCTTCTTCTGGTTTACGCAACCTAGTCTGGCGTGATCTTTCTTTATCCCACCCCTGTAAGGTAGTTCCTTTCATCTGGAACCCCTTGGACGATTCTGTCAAATACTCACTGACAGTTCTCGTTTTTGTATTGAAAACATAAAGTCGCATAGATCCAACAATCGACATTGGATTGATCGACGTGAGTTTAAACTCATCTGATGTTTTCGCATACTGCATTTTGGCAACTTGCCTGTCGGCAGTCTTGACTCTTGGAGTTCGGATTGCACGTGTTGCTTTCTTTGCGAGTATGTATTTCTTTGCATCACCAACAAGTTCACGTATGAACTCGTAGTATTCTTTACGTTCCTTTACTGTCATGTGACTATATGCTTCTACAAGATCTGGCGTTTTCTTTTCAACCAATTCTCGCTGTTCGTCTAGAATGCGTTCGTAATAATCAAACACTGTTCTTGCACTGACTGCGGCAAGTGATACAAGTGTCATCTCATTATACATATTAAACTTAGGTTGGTTGGGATACTGATCCACAACGTATTCAACCTCTGCCATAAACCGTTCAGTCTTTTCTTTCATCAACTCGTGTGGAGTCTTGATAAGTCTGTCAGTCGGTTTAGCAGATTCAATTGCTTTTCTCTCTGCACCTTCTTTGAGTTCTTCATAGAAGGTTTTCATTACTGCATCATAGTCATAACCTTTCGGCATTGGAAGGTTCTGTTGCTTCCATAGAATGACTGTCGCAGGCAGTGCGTTGAAGTGATAGAAATAGTCTGGTGCATTCAACATTAGTTTTAGTTCATCACCAGCAAAGTCTTCGCGTATTTGTTTACGTATGACTCCTGCCACGTCCTTTCGATCTGTCTCCGTTCGGAGATAGTTATTCAGATCGTTGAAAGTTGTGTATGGTGCGGCGGCAATACCAGTCTTAGGTGGTGCCTTCCGCGTCTTACGTTTTGCCATTATTAGTCCTCGCCATATCCTAAATTGTCTTCGACCATTATAAAACTCTGAACATTTCTGATTCGGAATGATCTCCAAGCATTTGCGTCCAAATCCCAAACGGATAGAACTTCGTGATTCAATTCTCTAACTTTCTTCTGAGACATTGGATCTGTCTTGGTTGCTCTTGGAAGTGCCCACTCTTGAAGTGTGCATCTCATCACACGCTCTTCACCATTTAGTTTGGTGAATGTAACAGAAGCACTTCTGCGTTCTAGCAAACCTTTATACTCTTCCCACTTGTATCTACATTGGGAGTCACTCATATCAGCACTCGTCCAAACTACTTCGGGTTCTACATTTCTGTGTTCAGTCATCGTATTCAATTCCAATCATTATCAAAGCGAGTAGTCTCTCGCATAGTTTCACCATACCATTCGTCTGCGTATCTAGACGCATCTGTCCAATGGTTTATATTTGTCTTCTCATTCGGAACTTTGACAAACTCACGTCTGACAGGATTCCTATTCAAGTGTGCAGTGATTGCCTTACGTTGCTCACGTAGTTTTGCGATACGTTTCTTGCGTTCGGCAATCTCTTTGATTATTCCTAATCTATTTAAACTCATGCAGTCACCTCATAAGGTTTGTTCCACTGACCGACATTGATGTCGATATAATACGCACGATCAAAATAGTCAGTCATAATGTCTGAGTTGTTATACCACTCAACAGACTGAGAACCAACGCCTTTCATAGCGGCAACAAGTTCGTCGTAGAATTTGGCAATCTTGGACTCACCAATTGCTTTCATCCAATCTGATACATAGTTCTCATTCACTTGAATGTAGTTGTCAATATATGGTTCGTTTCCACGTCTTTTTGCTTCTTCGATCCTATGTCTGTTTGATGCACCGACCAAATCTAAAATACCAGACTTGATATTTACAACTAAAGAACTATGATGTCTAACACCAATAGAACCTTTAAGACCGTATTTCTTTAAGACTGCCTTGATCTGTGGTGCCAAGTCTTTTTTCATTTCTTGTGAAACATATGCCATGCGAGTGATTCCTTTTCTCTCTGATTACAATTAACAATAACTAATAACAGGTGATTCGTCAAGAGTTATTTTCAAAACAAAACACTTTATTTTATTCTGTGACATTATTGTCACTATCAGTTTCTTTATATCTTCGAGATATAAACTCCCAATAGGGTTCATGTTCTTCTTCACCCTTCAACATTCTCAATCGTTTTTGCAATTGAGCAATCTCTCTTTCCACGTTTTCTATCTCTCCGCACATACTCATGTGATTCTCCTCATGTTACATCTTATTCTACCTGATTCGTTTACAGTTGTCAAGTTAATTCGTATAAATAGTTGGAAACAAGGTGAGTATCGAAGAATGGACTTTTTGGGTTTAGTGACTGATGTGGGGTTTCCCATTGCCGCCGCCTGTGCTGGTGGATTTTTTATCTTCTTAACATTGCGGTTTATTTTAGATGGAGTTTTAGACGATATAAAACAACAGAGAATATTTGTTATGGCATTGGATAATAGAGTAAAAACGATGAATAATGAGATTATAAGGATTGATGTTCAACTGTCTAATGCGTTTGATCTAGAACCAGATCTGTCTAGGATTGCAAGGGCAGACGGACAGAAGGACGCGAGGAAAGACTGATGGAAGATTTGGCATCTCAAATAAACCAATATGGGTTTCCAATTATTGCGGCATTTGGTTTGGGATACTTTATATACTATATCTGGACTTGGGTGACAGAATCCGTTGATCCAGTTATACACGAATCACATATGACCCTGATCGGGTTGATCGATAGAATAAGAATGTTAGATAATGACCTAATAAGACTGAAACAAAAATTAGATATGATTGAATTGTATCAGGATAAAGAAGCAGATAGGAAAGCGAAACTGGTAAGGACAAAGAAATGATAAAGTGGATAGCACTTGCATTGGTGCTTACAGGATGTTCAATAATAATACCATTGGCGGCACGAGGTGAGAGTCTTACATTTGAGTTTGGCAACCCTTCGTTCAGTGGACAGGGGTTTAGTACACATGCATTGAGTATTGCACAACTTGAGTTCAATAGAAAGAAAGATGTAGAAGATGACATAGCATCTGCCGAAGCAAAGGCGGCACGTGAAGAAGCAAATAGTATTTTGAATAAGTTTTTGAACAACGTTGAGTCACGAATATATGCACAGTTGTCCAAACAGTTAGTTGATAATATGTTTGGTATATGTGATCCTGGCGTGACTGAATGTACAACTACTGACAGTGGTGTTGCTACAGTAGAAGGTGCAGAGATTAGTTGGGTGAGAGACAGTACGACTGGTACTATCACGCTCAATATTATAAGTGAAGATGGTACTACAACAACGATAACAGTACCAATAGATGGGTTTGGATTTTAAATGGACGGTGTAGGAATATTCGCATTATTGATGTTAGCGTTTTGTACGCTCTCGTCTTGTAATATGCAGATGGATGGGGTTGCAAATATAGATCAAGAACCTATAGTGCAAGCAAATCCATTACAACATAAATTAGATAAGGTGCCAGAACTTGGAGGTCCTAAGATTACAGTCGCAGTATATAACTTTTCTGATATGACTGGTCAAAGAAAACCGAGTTCAAAGATGTCGCAACTTAGTAGTGCGGTGTCACAGGGTACACAAGTATGGGTAATAAAAGCATTACAAGAAGTGGGAAATGGTACTTGGTTCAAGGTAGTAGAACGTGGTAACCTAGACGCACTTGTAAAAGAAAGACAATTAATTCGAAGTACACGAGAAGTGTATGGGGAAAAGAATGTAACCCTCAAACCGTTATTGTTTGCTGGGTTAATCATTGAAGGTGGTATTGTCGGATATGACTCTAATACTACCTCTGGTGGACTTGGTTCTAGATTTTTTGGTATTGGATCATCCACAGAATATCGCGTTGACACCGTGACTGTTGCAATGAGAGTTATCATGGTAAGTACAGGTGAAGTTCTACTCAGTGTTGCTACTGAGAAAAGCATTGCATCTATTAAGACAGGTCAAAACGTATTCAAGTTTCTCGATTTGGGAACGAAAGCACTGGAACTCGAAAGAGGTAACAGTATTAACGAACCAGTGAACTATGCAACTCGTGCCGCTATAGAACAGGCGGTTATAGAACTGGTGTACCAAGGGGCAAACAAAGACCTTTGGTCATTTCAAGGTAAGGTAAAATGAGAAAAATATTAACAACACTAATGTTTGTGATGGGATTCTCTATGGCACACGCGAATGATATCTACATTCAACAGATAGGCACAGGAAACGGATTAGATTTGAGTATTACACAAGATGGTGTAAACAACGTTATGGGTACAAGTAGTGCAAAGGTTATACTGAGTGGTGCAAACCATACGTGGACAGTAAGTCAAGTTGGTGGTGCAAACGTGATTGCCGCACAAATACGTGGTAATACTTACACTGGTACTTGGGCAATAACTGGTAACTCAAACAACATATTATTTAAATGTGCAAGTGGAGCAACAAGTAAATGTGAAACCGCAACTGGTAACATTACTATAAACGGTAACTCATCTGACATCGATATTCTAATCGGTGAAAGTGCAGACTCCGCAACTGCAACACTTAACTTAACTATCGATGGTGACGCAAACGTATTTAATGCTGACATCGATGGTAAATCTGCGGTTGTAACAGTATCACTTGATAACCAACTTTCGGCAGGCAGTGATAAAGTAACAATGAACTTAACAATGGATGGTGACGGTGACACGAATGGACACACCGTAATATTAGATCACACAGGCGATGGTACAATTGATATCACTCAGTCTGGTGTAAATGACGCAATAGTGAGCATCATCGCAAGTGGTACTGGACATGATATTGACATTGTTCAGAGCGACTAGTTTATTACTGCTTCTTCCAACTTTAGTATGGGGTGCGATTGGAGAAGTAACTGACCACAGTGGTAGTGGTGCGATAGAACGCGACGATGGGTTCGAGATCCTCGAAGTAGAGGACGAACTTGGTGTAGAATCTATGGATGTCGTCGTGACTGAAAAGGGTAAAGTAAGAATAGATTTTGTTGATGAAACAAGGGTTGACATAACAGAACACAGTCGTCTAGTTATCGATGACTTTGTTTACGATCCTTCAAGTGGAGAAGGTTCTCTAAGTCTGAAAGCAGGATTAGGAACAATACGATATGCAAGTGGTTTAATTGCAAAGAATTCGCGACAACGTGTAAAGATTACTACACCTAGTGCCGTTGTCGGAGTACGTGGAACAGATTTCGCAATGATCGTTGATGAGATTGGTGGTAGTATGATTACACTACTTCCGTCTTGTGATACCAACGGTGATTGTATAGTAGGAGAAATATCTGTTACCTCTGACGTTGGACAGGTTATAATGAACCAAGCGTTCCAAACTACAATCGTCAGGGCGGCAGGGGCATCACCTACGAAACCTGTTATCTTGGATATAAGTGAAGAGGATATGAACAACATGCTCATCATTCGTAAGGCAAAACCTTACGACCCTGATGGTGAAATTGCGGCACAACAGGCAAGACAAAAACTTGCAGATCTGTTGGGGATAGACTTTCTGGAAACCGATGTTCTGGAAAAGGGTGGGTTTGAAGATGAAGATCAATTATGGCGTACTGAACTTGACAACACGGAATTTTATCTAGGTAACTTATTAGTAGATATTATGGATCAGTTGAATGCGGCATTGAATGCTCTTTTGCGTGGTGAGTTTGCAAAACAAGATGCAATACTTGATCACGAAACCCAAGGTTATAATGAGAAGACAGGAACACGACTAGAGATACGAGATGGTAATTGGATTCTCGAAAGACATGATTATGCTAACGGTCAATACTGGCAACTAACACTGGATCAATACAATGGATACAATATCAATTGGAAACAAGGTGATGCAGAGTATTATGACTATCGTCTTGGCGATGGGATTAATAGTATTTACATCCGACAGACTCCTGGGTAATGATATATACATTACTCAATTAGGTAATGGTTTAGATTTAAATATTACACAGGATGGAGAAGATAATTCTATAGGCACGTCTTCAACACGAGCAAGTTTAGATGGTGATAATACTGACATAACAATAGTACAAGAAACAGATGGTGCATCAATTGGTTTATCAGTAGATGGCGACAATACCACTATGATTGTAAAACAAAAGTGTCACAATGGAAGTCTTTGTAATTCTGATGCAATGGATATAGATATAACAGGCAACAATAATAGTATGGAACTAGGACAAGGTTATAAAATTACAGAAGTTAGTTGGTTATATGATGGAGTAGAACATGGAGGACATAACATGAATCTCGAAATTAATGGTGCCAATAATGATTTAAGACTTTCGCAACGTTCGCAGAATAACACAAGCGACCATAATATGGATGTCAATATATACAGTGATGGCAATGATGTACATGTGATGCAAGAAGCAAACCAAGACAAAACACTAAATCTTACTATCAACAATGATGATAACAATGTTTTCGTACATCAAAAAAAACCCAATGCACATACAGCAACTATTACTTTGAGTGGTAGTTATGGTACAGATTTAAGTTTAACCCAAAGTAGCACTAGTGCCGCTCAGAGTTATAGTTTGACACAAAATTGTCAAACAATCGGCGGTTGTTCAATAAGTGCAACACAGAATTAGGAGTTAATATGTGGGATTACATTTCAAGCATGGCGTCGGATCGTCTATGGATTTACACCAGTATTGGTGGTGCATTAATCGGTGCGGCATTTCTCGCATACTTCCGAGAAACTAAAATAGGTTTATGGGGATATTCTCAGTTTGATAAAATACTGGATTATTTGCGTGATAAATATGGTTTAACGTGGTTCGATCAACCCGAAGATGCGTGGAGAAAACTCTCCCCGAAGATAGCGGCAAAGATCGATGAACTAGAAGAACGAATTAACAGATTGGAGAAATAAATTTATATTCGTTTGTTACAAGATTGTTACCAAAAATTCATCAATCGGTTACAAAAGATGAAAAGTATGGTAATAGATATTAATCTTAACAAACCTATAAAGGAAAATTAACATGAGGAAAATTAATATGTATATTCGTTCATTACTTACTGTCGCAGTTATTGCACTTACGGCGTTGCCCGCAATAGCTCGCGATCAAATCAATATAGTTGGTTCATCTACCGTCTTTCCATTCTCAACAACCGTCGCAGAACGTTTTGGAAAATCAACAGCGTTCAAAACACCAGTCGTTGAATCAACTGGATCTGGTGGTGGTATGAAGTTATTTTGTACTGGTGTTGGTGAAAGTACGCCAGATATAACCAACGCTTCTAGACGTATTAAATCATCTGAAGCAGAAAAATGCGTTGCTAATGGAGTTACGCCGATTGAAGCAAAAATAGGATTTGATGGAATAGTACTGGCAAATTCGAGAGAATCAGGAAGAATGGAAGTAACCAGGCAACAGATATTTCTTGCTTTAGCAAAAGATGTTCCGAATTCTGCAGGTGAATTAATACCAAACCCGTATGCGATGTGGTCAGAAATTGATTCTTCTCTTCCTGCTGTAAAAATTGAAGTTTTAGGTCCACCACCAACATCTGGAACACGTGATGCATTTGCTGAATTGGCATTAGAAGGTGGTTGTAAAACATTTGATTTCATAAAAGATATGAAAAAAACTGATAAGTCTGCTTATAAAGAAGTTTGCCATACAATACGTGAAGATGGTGCCTATATCGAGGCAGGAGAAAATGACAATTTGATTGTGCAAAAACTTCAAACTAACCCTTCAGCGTTTGGGGTATTTGGTTATTCATTTCTTGAGCAAAACTCAGACACGATGCAAGGATCAATTGTTGGTGGCGTTGAACCAGAATTTGAAGAGATTGCAAGTGGTAATTACCCTATCGCTCGCTCATTATTCTTTTATGTTAAAAAAGAACATATTGGTGTCATCCCTGGAATTACTGAATATATGAAAGAATTCACAAGAGAAGATACTTGGGGTGAAGATGGTTATTTGGTAGACAAGGGATTGATACCTTTGGACGAAGACGCTCGTGAAGATTGGGGCAAAAAGATTAACGGATTAGTACCGTTAGAAATGTAATTAACAGATTGGAGAATAAATGTTAGATCGACTAAAAGAAAGAACTTCGCATAACGGAGCGGCATTAATTGCAGTTGGCGTTATAGTACTCGTTGCAGGTCCTATTGCAAGTTGGGCGGCATATGCCGCGATTGCATATGGTGCTTGGAGTATTTGGAAGAAAGAAGACTAATGAGTATACACGACATGACACTGCAAGAGCAAAGTCTGCTTTTTGCAAATCTGGCATCGTTAGCATATGGCAACGAGAAAGATGTACGAAAATCAGCAAGAGCATTTGGGTTCACCAAGACAGCATTCTTTGATCATGGTGGCGCTCAGGCATATCGTTTTGAAAACAAAACAGATGTTGTAGTGGCATGTCGTGGTACACAACCAACAGAATTCAACGACATTAAGGCAGATTTGAAAGCAGTGCCAGTAATGGCAGAAACGGTTAGTAGAGTACACCACGGATTTAAAGTAGAAGTGGACGAAATATTTCCCTATATAATGCCAAAGTTAATGGAAAAGAAAAACGAAACAAGAAAATTATGGTTCTGTGGACATAGTTTAGGGGCGGCAATGGCAACCATTATGGCAAGTCGTTGTATGTATGAATCAACCCTAATGAATCCAGAGTGCCTATTTACATACGGATCTCCACGAGTTGGTTGGAGAAAGTATGTCAAATCACTAGGTGTAAACCACCACCGTTTTGTTAACAATAATGACATTGTTACTCGCGTTCCTATGAGAGTTATGGGATACGTGCATCATGGAACGGAACATTATATGAATGCCCACGGAGAAATATGGGAAGGATTTAAACCTTGGAGGAGATTTAAAGATCGAATGCGAGGTATGTGGATGGGTCTGAAAACTTTGAGTATAGATAACTTCAGTGACCATTCAATGGTGAATTACATAGAAAACATAAGTAAGTGGAAATAAAATGAAAGAGTTAATTAAAATATGGGGGGCGGCAGTACTAGTTGCCGTAGTGGGTTTATTGGTGGCATATAATGTCGGACAAGATCTAGAAGGGTTGCAAGCACAAATGGATGCAGTTGCAAATCACGAACACGTCCATGAACACGACACAAGTCACGACCATGACATGAGTCATTCACACGATACAAGTCATTCGCATGACGAATTTTCAGTGATATTAGAACATGAACATTCTGAAATAAGAGCAATGTTAGAATTGATGTTTGAACTTGAAGAAAAAGTGAATGCTAAGTAAGATATTCACACACTGGTTATTTCCAGTTGTGACATGTGCGGTCTTATTGACCGTACACATTGGTGATTCCACACCAGTAGAAATACTCAGACTGAAACAGTTTGACTTGCTACAACAAACGGATGCTCCAAGTCGTTCTGCCGATATTGGTATTGTTACTATCGATGAGAAAGCAATATCCAAATACGGTCAGTTCCCTTGGAAAAGAGATGTCCTTGCTGATATAATATGGAAACTTCGCGAAGCAGGTGCAAATATAATTGTACTGCCCATATTGATGGCAGAGGCAGACCGACTAGGTGGGGATGAAGACCTCGCCGACGCTTTGTATCAAAACGGTATCGTCATAGCGCAAGTCGGGTCAGGACAAGTAAATAAAGGTGGGATGCCGAGAGGAGTCGCGAAGATTGGCGATCCGCTCCCCTACTTATTCGAGTGGGGTGGGATGCTAGGTCCGATACCTTTACTTGGACAGACGGCAGATGGGGTAGGCGTTCTCAACACCGTACCAGAAGTCGATGGTGTAGTCAGAAGACTCCCATTGATGATGAGTATTGGTGATGAAGTCTTCCCATCTATTGCCGTAGAAGTTCTTCGTGTTGCAACAGGTAATCCATCGTATCAAGTAAAAGCAAACGATGGTGGTATTGTTGCAGTTCGGGTCAAAGGTTTTCCTATAATCAAAACAGATGAGAACGCACGTATATGGTTGCGTTGGAATAAAACGTTTGACGAAATGTCTGCCGCAGAAGATGACTTTTCTGCGTTTGCTGGTCGCATGGTTATTATCGGTGCGACTGCCGAAGGTGTTGGTGGGTTTATCGCAAGTCCAACAGGACCTAAACACAATTACATTCCAAGTGCAGTATCGTTACAAACGATGTTGGACGGAGAAACAATCCTAAGACCTTGGTGGAGTAGAATGGCAGAACTATCTGCGACTGCACTACTTGGACTATTGATCATAGTTGCGGCAAGGTTCTTTGCATACAGATGGGCGGCAATGACTATAATATGGTCTGTCGGTGGTCTGTTATTCGGATCTTGGTGGATGTGGAGTGGATCTTTGATGCTACTCGATGTCACCATGCCGATCATATCTGTCGTTCTAGTAGGATTTCACGCAATATTCTTGCGTTTTATATTAGAATTTAGACAGAAACAACAAATAAAGAAACAATTCGGTACATACTTATCACCCGATCTTGTCAATAAACTGGCAAAAGATCCAAGTCTTTTGAAACTTGGTGGAGAAAGTAGAGAACTTTCTATAATGTTTACTGATGTGAGAGGATTTACAAACATATCAGAACACTATGGCAAAGACGTACAGGGATTAACAGAAATAATGAATAGGTATATGACTGCAATGACAAAGAAAATTCTTGAAAACAACGGTACGTTAGATAAATATATCGGCGATGCTCAGATGGCATTCTGGAACGCACCATTAGACAATGACAATCACGCAAAAGATAGTGTAAGAACTGCACTAGCAATGATGGAGAGTCTAGATGAATTCAACGAAGAAGTCGTTTCTGAAGGAATACCAGCGTTTGGCATGGGCCTCGGTATTAATACTGATACTGTTGTTGTCGGTAATATGGGTTCCGATCAGAGATTCGATTACACTTGTCTCGGCGACGGAGTCAACACTGCCGCAAGACTCGAAGGACAAAGTAAAAACTACGGAGTAAAGATTATACTCGGTGAGAATACTGCGAAAGCAATTGAAGACGAGTTTGCAACGGTAAGACTAGATTGTCTTGCAGTAAAAGGTAAGACACAAGGTGTTAACCTCTATACAGTTATCGGCACACACGAATGGGCAAACGAGAATACGAGTTACGTAATTGATGAACAACAACATGATAAGATGTTGGAGTTATACAAATCTCAAAGTTGGAAAATAGCAACTAAGTTTTGTAATGAATTAAAAGGTGGATTTGGTGGTGCGTTAGATGACTACTACGATCTCTGGATAGAACGTATCAAAGAGATGAAAGCAATGAAACTACCCAAAGACTGGGATGGCATCTACCGAGCAACCTCTAAATAGATTGACCTTTATAGTGATGATTATCCCATTCAAAACATTTGAATGAAAATATTTGAAAATTAGGCACTCTTACAAAATCATCTTTCATCATTGCTTGTCCAATTGTAAGAAGACATGTTTTCTCATCTTTCAATAATGCTGGTGCCATAGACATATAACATTTTCTGTCTGGTATTTCTATTTGATCTGTTAGATTGTTTTCGAATATTGGTGCCATATCGAGATGACAGACTAATACAATTGCCGCCCACATAATATCATCCTTTATAAATCTTTTGCAAGTGATCCTCGAATGCTTCGACCTTTTCTAGGCGATTGGGCCATAGGATATAATCTTTCTCTGGATTCTTTTTCAAGTTTGTTAACAGAGGTATGATTGCATTGTATAACGCATTCAGTTTAGTCTCTGTGCCTGTCGCAGTTTCAGTTGCCTTTACTGCCTGTTGTGCAACCTCTAGTTCGTCTTCGTTAACGGCAGTGAAACCGAAATCGAATAAGTCATCACTCATTTTACTGATCCTATCGTACAAAATCTGGTGTAGTTGGTAAGTTTTAAACTTCCTTCGTATGCAATACTATTTATACCATTTTTTATAGCGAGTTCTTCATGTTTACTAATTGTGTTAATATGACCCTTTATACCTTTGTAGTCATTTGATGTTAATGCGTATATAGGTCCTTTGACTGCTTTGATATCTTCCATGTGTTCACAAGATGGATTAATGATCAGATCGTATTGTTTGTGTACATCTTCATGTTTAAACAATGTGGGCACATCGTCTTCTATACATGTGTAGTTACGTTGTAATCCATTTGACTCGTGATATAAGTCTCTGTCTCGGTGGCAGTTATGATCGGTATCATAGAAATCCCAATGTTCTACTGAAGTTCTAGATTCTAATAATTCTTTGAGTAGAACTGAATTCCAACTTCCTAGCACCGCAACTCTGCTAAATCTTTTAACAAATTTGTATTCACCAGTATCTACAGTATTGTGTTTGCATATTTCATGCACTAACCATTTTTTAGATTTGATATGATCTGGTCTAAAACTTTCAAAGAAGTTTTTATTTACTTGATATGAAAATCCAAAGTTTGAAACTCTTCCTAGAATATCTTCTTCTATGCCCATAATAAATCCTTGTTAATTACATCGTCAAAGTGATACGACCATATTGCAGTTCGACGAAGATCGTTACCAGATACAACTCTATGATTCCACCCTGTATTGATAAACCAACACTCACCCTTTCTCATCTTGAGTTTATGTATACCGTTTTTTGTTTTGAATTCAAATATACTATCGTCGTCAGTCAAACAAATTTGTGCCCGACATGCAACTGATGTATCTGTGTCTATATGCCATTTTATTTCGTGATGACCGACCATCTCACTCAGTCTAAACCTTACTGTCCGATCAAACAATTTATCTAGAAATGGTCTAGTGTATCTCAGTTTATATCCGTGATCCCACTTGTTATAGGTGTATTCGTCCGTACTGTCTTTGTCGATGAGTGCGTTGCCCTGTAACAATATCTGTCTGTAAGTATCTTCTGACTTACTGATACCAAAACTCT